>ENA-OROK01003223-OROK01003223.1-human-gut-metagenome-genome-assembly--contig:-NODE-3223-length-13076-cov-3.989325_pt1 | contig 13076 bp, 11 predicted proteins | sample MGYA00242127_ERZ509046 | MGnify/ENA primary metagenome ERZ509046 (study PRJEB26280, sample SAMEA2338728) | human gut metagenome | biome: human gut; feature: human-associated habitat; material: faeces... | reverse complement strand
TCACGACCGAGGAAGCAGTCTTCCAAGTGGTAAAAGACCCGAAAGACAAGTCCAAGCTTGCACTTGCCATCAACGGGCAAGTGATTGGAGAGTGGTTCAAGGAGCAGTTTGGCAGGCTGTTCTCATCCGTTAAAAGGACGGTTGAACCGCTTAGGAGAGGCAAGGGCATGGGATTATAAACAATACCAACGGAAAAATAGCAAGTTTGTGTTTGGGGCAGACCAAAATCGCTTGCTATCCTCAGTTGGTTGAAACGTCATTTTATTTGTGCCCGAATCCTACTCAAACTTGCCTGTGTGATGCCTAAATAGGTGGCGATACTTCCTAACGGCAACCGCTGTAACAAATCAGGCCCTTTCTCCAACAACTCGTGATACCGTTCCGAGGCGACGGCTGACAACATGGAAATCAGCCGTTCCTCGGCAGCAAGCAGTTCCATTTCCGCATAACGCCGTCCCCAATTGGCTATGTGCAAATCCTCCAAGAATAACTCTTTCAGTTTTTTCCTTTCCAATACATATAAGACAGAATTTTCCATCAGCTCCATTGTTTCATACCCCGGTTCGTCATTCACATATCCTTTCATGGAAACAATAGTCGCCCCTTCCTTGCCGACCCAAAAGGTAATTTCTTTCCCCTCTACCGAAGTATAGGCGCGGACAATGCCTTTCTTGATGAAAAAGATGTCTTTTTCTATCTTGCCATATTCCAACACTTGGAATCCTTTTGGGTATGAGACTTCCGTCAGGCATTGCCGCAACTTGTCCAAAGACGCATCCGGCATGGCATATCTTTGGTTGATGATTTCCTTTATATTCATAAGTCATTTTGTTGTGGTACAAAATTATAAAATAGCGCACAGAAACAGCTGCTAACGGCTGTTTTTTGTCAAATGCAAAATCCGTTTTTACCAAATGTAAAAAAACGGTTAGAAGTTACTTGCTTACTTTTGCACCCGAATTTAACAAATCATAGGTATGAATTGGATAATTTTATTTTTGGCAGGATTGTTTGAGGTAAGCCTTACATTCTGCTTGGGAAAAACGAGAGAGGCATCAGGTATTGGTTTTTATCTGTGGGGAAGCGGTTTCTCGGCTTCCACGGTATTGAGTATGGCATTACTTGCCAAAGCGGTTCAGACTTTGCCTTTGGGTACGGCATACGCCATTTGGACGGGTATCGGAGCGGTCGGCACGGTCTTGATTGGGATATTCGTTTTCAAAGAGCCGGCCACTCCCATACGGCTTTTCTTCCTGTTCACGCTCATTGCCTCCTTGATTGGATTGAAAGTTGTGTCATACTGAAAGGAGGAATAAATGATGAAATATGAATTGAGAGAAAACCACGGCATTCCGGCACCTCTGCTGGCTCTGCTGGCAGTCGCTACCGGGCTTTCCGTTGCCAACTGCTACTACAACCAGCCTTTGTTGGGCAGCATGGCAAAGGATTTCGCGGTCAATGACTTTTCCGCCAGCATGGTTGCGACATTGACCCAGATAGGTTATGTAGTCGGACTTGTGTTTGTCATCCCGCTTGGTGACTTAGTTTCACGAAAGAAACTGATATTGACCAATTATATCATTTCATCGTGCGCATTGCTTACCATAGCACTTGCCCCTAACATCTATTGGGTGTGGGGCGCATCCTTGCTTGCCGGAGCATCTTCGGTCATGCCACAGTTCTTCATCCCGTTAGTGTCTTTCCATTCGGCACCTGCACACAAGGTGCGCAACGTGGGGATTATACAGTCCTGTCTGCTCATAGGCATTCTCGGCTCGCGGGTGTTCAGTGGCTTTCTTGCTGATGTGTGGGGATGGCGTTCCGTCTATTTCGTGGCTTGCGTGTTTATGCTCGGATGCTTTCTTATGATTTACAAGATGCTGCCCGTGCTGTCTGCCCGTTCTCAAGAAAGCTATGCAGGGCTGATGAAATCTTTGTTGCGCCTGCTTGCCAAATACCCGTACTTGCGTATCGCTTCGTTGAGGGCGGCATTGGCTTATGGCTCGTTCTTTGCGTTGTGGAGTTGCCTTGCTTTCCGAATGAAGCAAGAGCCATTCTTTGCGGATGACGATATTATCGGGGCACTCGGTTTGTGCGGATTGGCAGGTGCGTCTTCGGTTGTATTCATTAGCGGCTATATCCAGAAGTACGGCGTAAGGTTCTTCTCCATTGTCGGGGGATGTGTTATCTTGGCTGCATGGTTGTTGGCATTTTTTGGAAATGACAGCTACTTGTGGATGATAATCGCCATCCTTTTGATTGATGCAGGAATGCAATGCATCCATTTGTCAAATCAGACCAGCGTGGTCTCCCTTGACGCATCCGCCATCAACCGAGTCAATACCGTTTATATGACCATCTACTTTCTGGGCGGTTCTGCTGGTACGTTCGTTTCAGGTCTGTTTTGGCAACATTACGGATGGGCAGGCGTGGTAGGAGTAGGAGTTGCCTTTACCGTGGCTTCCTTGTTCGTTAATTGCTTCCAACCAAGACTGCATAAGGATGAATGCTCAATATTCTGACTAAAATAATTTTTGGAATGATCCTTTCAGTCTGAATATTTTTCATACCTTTGTACCGTAAGAGTTTCCCGAACAAGCAAAGCGATGCAGACCACGGCAATTAGAACGGTTACCAACTCATTACCCGAAAACGAGGTAATTCTTCTAACTCTCTTGATTTCAAAGATGTATATTCCTTATACAGATTTTCTTTAAATCTTTACTCCTTGGCTTACCTGTATGGTGAAGTACAATTAAGCCTATATTATGCCTGTGGATTACGGGATTTATTCCATTGCGGAAGAATTTTGTGCATACTTCTTGCTTGGAAATTTCTCCTCCAATATAGGCCATCAATGGGTCAACTATGACTATTTCAGGTTTATATCTTTCGCATATACTTGAAAGTAATCTTACAAAGCCTTCTCCCGAATGTGTGTCGTCGGAGATAACTCTAAAATTCTTTCGCAAGTCTGCTTTTTCAGTTTCTGAAAGTCCCAATATACGAGTGATAGATTGAGCAGGCTCTACAAGGTCTAAGAAGTTATTTTCAGCTTGAATTAAAACAACCTTTCTTGCCTTGTGCGGTTTTAATTTCCACAAATCTCTCCCAGAATCGACAAGGGCAGAACACGGCAGATTTAATTCGCGCATCTTTCTTAATTGTTCCTCCTTGGGGAGTGAATCGGATTCGATTAAACAATGCCTGAACTCCTCTACATCGGAATTCTTGCAACCTTCTCCCGACATTGGGTTAATCCTTGCCCAAGCTCCCGCTTTTTTGTTCCAGTCGCCAAGAATGTAGCCTATGTCCTCGTAAATGTCGCAGGCTTTGATAAGTTCTTCAAAAGACTTATTGGCGCCTTTACCGCTTGGCAGGAATTTTCCGTCCTTTTCAAACGAGCTTACTACAAAATTTGCCGTATCACCCGGCCTGAATAAAGCCCCCAGATATTCCTTTAACTCCAAATTTTGGGCTTTACTGGCGTTTTCACACTCGTTTGAACGTCCCAAGAAAAGCCGTCAGAGGGCTTGTAGCCGTTGTCTTTTGAGGGGATCTTATCGATTTTATAATCAACAGATAATCATGAAAACTTTTGCTTATAGATTGGATTTCCGGATTAGAAAAAGATTGAGTGGGAAACATAAACTTGTACTATGCTCCAATAGATTTAACGCTTGCTTCATCAGCCAAAAACTACGCGACAAAATTCCTACTAATCTCATTATGTTCAAGAATACCATGCGTTCATATTCATATATCTTCTTTACCCTGTTTGGGATTGCTTCGCTTTTGCCGTATACCCTTGTAGCCGACACTCAACACAAGGCCAAAGTCGCTATTCTTTATACAGTGACAACTCCGCAACTAAAATTGGACGTAGAACGTGCCGTAAGAGATGAACTTAGTTCAAATATAGAACTTATCACCTGTGAGGAAGCTTCCATATTTAAAGAGATAGTTGCCGAAGGCTATGTGGGGCAAAAGCCTGCGGCAAAGTATGCAGCAATCTATCTTGAGCAAGTTAAATCCGGAGCGGATGTCGTCTTGAGCGTATGTTCATCTGTTGCTGATATCGCTTATGCTATGCGCGATATATCTGCCTTTATGGGAGTGCCGTTAATCGATATAAACGAGGAAATGTGCAGGGAAGCTGTACGGAAGGGATGTAAAATTACCGTTGTTGCAACTTTCCCAAGCGCGATAGGTCCAATCGGGAGAACCTTAGAAAGAAAGTCTAGGGAAATGGGAAAGCATATCGAGGTGCGCTCTGTTCTTGTAGACGGGGGCTTTGGACTGGATAAAGAAACATTTAAATCCCTAATGGCAAAAGAGCTTAAGAAACCTGCCGAGTCATCAGATGTGATTATATTTGCTCAATCCTCGATGGCGTATTGCGCAAACTATATAAAGGAACTTTACGGAAAAGAAGTGCTCTCAAACCCCAAGTTTGGGGCCAAGGCTGTCAGAGCGGCTTTATTAAACAAGGGATTGATAAAATAGAATCTTAAATCTAAAAAGGCTGTATTTGCAAGATAGCTAATAGACGTATTCAAAAAAATATTATTATCGAGATAGATAATGCTATCACGCAAAATTTCCGGCTCATAATTGACTGTTTTTTTGTATTTTTTGGCTCGTAATGAGCCGATTAGTTGTAATAATTTGAGTTTTATGAGCCGAAAAGATACTTATAGCGAAAAAACATTAGATGAAATTCTTCAATATTTGCACTTTAATCCAAATTCCTCAAGGAGCGATATCGAAGCACATCTAACAAATTTACCGAGCCTTGCCACATTAAAGCGTATATTGGCTGGGGCAATTAAAAACAATCTAATTTTATCAAGCGGCAAAGGTCGCGCTTCAAGATATTCCATAACGCCCAAAGCCCACTTATTGATGTCATTTGATGTTGATGCCTACTTTAAGGAAGAAATAGATGAGCGCATCGTCCAAACGTCTTTTAATTTTGACCTGATTGACAAGCTACTTCCATCGATAGATATATTTTCAGATTTGGAACAGAATGAATTGTCGCATTTGCAACAGGCTTTTACTGCCAATATTGCAAAATTGGCCCAACAAGAATACGATGAGGAAATGGAACGCTTGGGAATTGATTTAAGTTGGAAATCCTCCCAGATAGAAGGTAATACTTATTCGTTACTCGAAACCGAGCGTCTTTTGAAAGAGCGTCAAGAGGCTAAGGGAAAAACAAGAGAGGAAGCTATTATGCTGTTAAATCATAAAGCGGCTTTAAGATTTATACTTGATACACCCGATTATCTCAATTCTCTCTCCGTTTCCGCAATAGAGGATATTCACAGCATTCTTGTGAGAGATTTAAATGTCAACCGAAACATACGTACAAACAGAGTCGGCATTACCGGAACAAATTATCGCCCTCTCGATAATGATTTTCAAATAAAAGAAGCAATGCAATCTGCCTGTAGTCTGGTAAATTCGCGCAAAAATGTATTCGAAAAAGCGCTTCTTTCACTGCTACTTATATCGTATATTCAGCCCTTTGTCGATGGGAATAAACGTACGGCGAGAATAGTAAGCAACGCGCTTTTAATTGCCAATAAATCGTGTCCGCTCTCGTTTAGAACTGTGGATTCTATTGATTACAAAAAGGCGATGTTGGTATTTTATGAGCAAAACAACATTACCCCCTTCAAAAAGATCTTTATAGAACAGTTTAAATTCGCGGTGGAAAATTATTTCTAAAATATTCTTTACTTATAAATATTGACTGTAAATCACCATAGATAGAAGGATGTATATTTTGTGACAACAATACAAAAGGCCCGCTTTCTCCTGAAAATAAAGTTAATGCATACAAAAATTCCTGTATGGCGTAGCTTCTATGTGCCTTCCAATATTTCGTTATGCAGATTGCACATCGCAATACAAATGGTAATGGGATGGAGAAATTCACATATGCACGAGTTTAAATTCGGCAAACTAATATTTCTACCAAACAATGCCTACGCAGACGCCACTAGCGAAAATACCTTACCTGAAGGTAACTTAAAGCTAAATACCTTTGTCACAAAAAAAGAGGATTCGTTTATTTATAATTACGATATGGGTGATTATTGGCAGCACAAAATCACACTCGAAGATACTAATTACAATGCGGGAGAAGAGAATCCTGTGTTATGCATCGACGGTAAGGGAACTTGTCCGCCCGAAGATGTCGGTTCAATTGAGGGATTTGAACATTTTTGCAAAGTAATCAATAATCCAAAGAACAAAGAGTATTCAAAAATGCACAAATGGGTACACGATTTCCAAGCTTATCCGAATGATATGAAATGGCCCGACGGATTTGAAATAGATAAAGTAAATGAAATTTTGAAATCGGAATTCCGCCTAAAAAGGAAAGAATTATAGTTTTTCACTAACAGATATTATATCCAGTCGGGTAAATCTTAAAATACCTATCAGCATCTTCCTTTGTTGCTACTCCTCGGTAGTGTTTAAAGAGTATATCTGTGCCTTTGTGGGACATAATCAAAGCCGTATCTTGGAAGTCTCTTTTCCAAGCAACGTGGTAGCTTGCAAAACTGTGCCTGAAAGCATTGTGGGGCGGTATCCTCTTTTGTGGAAATTTGCCATTCTCGTCTGGAGTCTTTATTTGTTTCCCATTTACAAGCAATCCCGCTCTGCGCAGTGCACTCTCTCGGCGTTTCTTCCACTTGCGCTCACACCACCCAAAGGCAGACTTTGGCGTCCGTTCCAACCAAGCCCAGAGATTGTCTGGGAGATTTTCTATATAGTTTCTGCGGTTTTTCTTGGTCTTTTCAGCGGGCGTTAAGATTCCTTGCCGCATTCTAATTTCTTCGTACTCAACTCTTGGAATAGCAGACGTTCTCATTCCAGCAAATAGCCCCAGAGCCATTAAGCCGCAGACTTCTGGATCTATCTTTTCATTTGCTCGGAACAATCTCTCCGTTTCCTCCACAGTTAGTATTCCAATCTCGCCCATTTCAATCTTGGGCAATTCAAGTCCCTTGGCTATGTTCTTTTCAATTAGTTCGTTTTTCTCAAACCAGTTCCAAGCGGCAGTTATATTGGACCTCCAATTCTTTACCGTGACTGGAGCAAATTTTAGAGATTTTAGCCAATTTTCCAACTCATTGCGGCTTATATCTTGCAGGAACCTATCGCCAAATGATTCAACAAGAACTTCCAAAACGCGTCGGACGTGCCTTATATGTTCGGGCTTGGCTTTTTCAGTCTTGCGCATATCCCGCAGATATTCGTCGCAAGCGTCCCAAAGGGTTAATACCCGCTTTGTCTTGTGGTTCTTTGCCCAAAATTCTCACATATCGCGGAAACTTACGTTTCCTCTGATAGACTCAATGTAGGAGATGTCCGAAATGGTATTTTCGTCAATCCCCAAAAGTGCCTCAAAAGAGCGCTTATCCAAATGTCCATTAAGCCTTAGAAAATCCTCCCGCGCTTCCTCCGTTTCAAAGAACCTTGAATGCCTTACGCCACCCTCAATCCAGAACAGTTGATAGGGAGATTTTCTACCTTCGCAATATCTCTTAGTAACCTTCGCCATAGCGGCGTAATTCTAATAAAAAACAACCCATTTTGTCAAGATTATTATGGATATATTATATGTTTATTTGTGATTGACGGAAAGAAGGCTTGAAGATTTTTCGCAAAAATCTAAGATTAGTTAGAAGATGTAAAATTAAAGAGAGATTGAAACATGGCAAATAGAAATTTAAAAGAGGCAAAAGCGGCAAAAAACGACGAATTTTATACTCAATTTCAGGATATACAATCGGAAATAAATGCCTATCTCGATTACGACCCAGATGTATTTAGGGGGAAAACAATATTGCTTCCGTGTGATGACCCTGAGTGGAGTAATTTTACTCGTTTCTTTGCTGCTAATTTTAACAAGCTTGGACTGAAGAAACTCATATCCACAAGCTATGCTCCCGAAAGCAAGAAATATAAGACTCCCTACCAACCCACTTTGTTTGAGCAGAATAATCCGCAATTTGACCCTAAAAAGACCTCAGTTAAAGGAAAAATATTTATTTTAGAGAAAGACCATTCAGGAGACGGACGTGTAAATATAGACGATCTTGAGTGGAAATATCTGGAAGGAGATGGAGATTTCCGCAGTGATGAGGTAACAAAATTAAGAGACGAGGCGGATTTCATAATCACGAATCCCCCCTTTTCACTTTTTCGGGAATTTTTGGCATGGATTGTAGGGGCAGGGAAAAAATTTGTAGTTATAGGAAACAAAAATGCGATTACATACAAAGAAGTATTTCCCCTAATAAAAGAAAATAAAATCTGGGTTGGAAAAACTCCGATGAGTACAGATTTATTATTTGAAATACCAAACGCTACTCAAATACTAAATTCAAAAAAGCAGGGATCGGGATATAGAATTGTAGATGGAAAAATATTGGCGCGTTCACAATCGATTTGGTTAACGAATATAGATCATGGACGCCGTCATGAACCACTCAAGCTAATGACTATGGCGGATAATTTCCGCTATTCTAAACACAAAGAAATAAGAGGCAAAACCTCTTACGACCGTTACGATAATTACGATGCGATAGAGGTTCCGTTCACTGACGCAATTCCATCTGATTATAATGGAGTTATGGGAGTTCCTATTTCATTTTTAGACAAATATTGCCCGGAGCAATTTGAAATCTTAGGGGCTACTGAAAGCGAAGGGAAAGGATTTTCAAATGGATTATGGGTTTCAGAAAGCAAAGTTGCGCAACCTCTTGTAAATGAAAAAAAAGTGTTTAAACGTATTTTCATAAAAATGTTAAAATCCAATAATAGATGTTAAAGCCTTTTTATTATGATTCTTCTATATACGGGTTTTCCATTTAAATCAGGACCTCTACCGCGCCACTCAGGATAAACTAAACGATGATCGTCAAGCCCTAAGATTTCAAATTAAACTGTATAAATCATATGAAAACAACATTACATACCGAATGGACCGTCGCTGATATTTGCAAGGGATTTTATTATAATGAATTAGAAGGGAAAGGCCTATTTGGGCTTGATGGACGTCTTACCATACAACCCGAATATCAGCGTCATTATATTTATAATGATGGGAAGAAAGATGTTGCCGTCATAAAATCATTGTTAAAGGGTTATCCCATCGGTTTGATTTATTTTAACAAGACCAATGACGGACGCCTTGAAGTTCTCGATGGGCAACAGCGTATTACATCGTTTGGTCGATTTGTCGTAGGAAATTTCTCAATAGAGGATGATGATAAGCGCATACAAAGTTTTGAATCTCTTCCTCCTGAAAAGCGGCAACAAATACTCCAGACCAAGCTACTTATTTATGAGTGCGAAGGTGAAGAAAGTGAAATCAAAGAATGGTTTAAGACAATTAACATTGCAGGCATTCCCTTAAATGAACAAGAATTGCTAAACGCTATATATTCAGGTAAATTTGTGACTGCCGCAAAAAAGGTATTCAGTAACTCCCAAAACTCCGAGCTTCAAAATAAATGGAAGTGGTATGTAAAGGGAAATGAGAAAAGGCAGGAAATCCTTGCCGAAGCGCTTAATTGGATTTCCCAAAGTAAGGGTATAACGGTTGACAACTATTTAGCGACACATCGTCATGATGATTCGATAGAGGAATTAGAATACTATTTTCGCTCCGTAATAGATTGGATTTCGAAAACTTTTGACTTCGAGCCGGAAAAAGATATGTGCGGTTTGAAGTGGGGAGAACTATACGAAAAATACCACAATACGCCGTATAGCACAGCCCATGTGAAGAAACGCGTAATGGCTTTGCGTTCAGACGAATATGTTGACGATAAGAAGAATATCTACGAATATATACTTGGAGGTGAAAAGGATACTAAATTGCTAAATATCCGCCTGTTTGAAGAATCAACAAAAAAAACCGTTTACACGAGGCAAACCGAAGAAGCGAAAAAAAAGGGTATTTCTAATTGCCCGCTTTGTGCGATAGAAAATAATGCAAACAAGGCGCGTATTTACAAATACGGAGAAATGGACGCCGATCATGTGACTGCATGGAGCAAAGGCGGAAGTTCGTCCATAGAAAATTGCCAAATGTTGTGTAAAACCCATAACCGAGCGAAAGGCAACCGGTAAAATTTCTGCTATTTTAAAAGGGTAAAAAGTTTTATCCTTTTAAATATGTTTATACAGAAAAATTTTAAGGAAATTGCGATAGATTGGCAACAAGCAAAAGCGGGATTTGTAAAGCATTCAACTATGTGCGCCTATATGCTTGTTTTAAAAACACATTTACTGCCTTATTTTGGCGCTATGACAAAGATAGAGGAGACGAATGTACAACAATTCATAATCAAAAAACTAACTGAAGGACTCTCAAAGAAAAGTGTAAGAGATATAATCGCTGTTTTAAAAGCCGTCGTAAAATACGGTGTCAAACATAAAAATTTCCCATTTGAAGAATGGGAAGTCAATTATCCTACGGAAAATACGTTGCGTAAATTACAAACATTAACTCTGTATCATCAACGTATTCTGATGCGTCATTTAATAGAGAACTCAAATTCTCAGAATATAGGAATATTGTTGGCTTTATGTACTGGAATGAGGATTGGTGAAGTATGCGCACTTAGATGGGAAGATGTTGATTTTATCCATAGGGTTATATACGTTAGATATACAGTTGGGAGAATCTATAATTGTAAATTGAGAATGACTGAAAAAATATTCTCATCTCCTAAAACAAAAGATTCATTTCGCGAAATTCCAATTTCAAAACAATTACTCTTGGCATTAAAAGAAGTAAGAAAAATATCAGTTACACCTTTTGTCGTAGGAAACTCCGAACAATCGAAGGAACCAAGAGCATATAGGGATTATTTTACCCGACTTTTAACACGGCTTGAGATCCCTAAAATTACATTTCACGGATTAAGACATACATTTGCGACTCGTTGCATAGAGTCGCAATGCGATTATAAAACTGTGAGTACGTTACTTGGTCATTCTAACATTACGACTACCCTAAACCTTTATGTTCACCCAAACCTTAATCAAAAGAAACGTTGCATTGAACGAATGACAAATGTGTTAAACCTATAATATCATCGCCAACTTTTGTTGCGGAGTGGCGGTTGCAGTTTAGTTGCACGTCTGGTGTGGTTGGGCTTTTGTTGAACCCTAATAATCAACTATTTGCAAACAGGGGTGTTGTCTCATAAATAAGCCCAGATTCAGAACTTGCTGAAAATGGGCTTGTTGCGCGAAATTTTAAACGGAGAAAAAGCTTCGTATAATGCCTTAAAACGACAAATTTTTGAAAATTTCAAAAAAGGCGCATTTTTGTCCCAAAATTTTTACTAACATAGACGCCCCAACGGACATCTCCAAATTCGCAATTTTCTGTCTAACACTTTTGTGTTACATAAAATTGGCAATAGAATCCGTCAACAATTGTTGAACCAAATAGTTAAGCACTTATTTATAATCACTAAAATCATGAACTCATAGGTGGCTTCATTAGGTTATAAAGCGTTAAAATTACATTAAAAAATTGATAAAATAAGTTTGCAGAAGGTCCGAAAACTTTACGATTCGGGGTATATTTTTTCATGCTAAGTACGGACTACAAAAGATTCGCAACAAATTATAAATACATTTTTGACAGCGTATATAGTTTTGCTGGAGGTATAAGGAGTAAAAATATATCAAAAGGCAATTTTAGATTCGCAAACGCAGTTTACCCAAAACAGGTACTTGCAAAGATCAAGGAGATACCCAAACGAAATTTTGAGGAAATCATTGTCAAATATGTTGAAATGAACATCATCTGTCCTTTTAGGAATATAATGGTCGCACTACAAGAATCTAGCTCGATATGGTTTTAAAGAAAAATCTCGGCAAGATCGTAAACAGGCAGAATGTCGATAAAGACTTATATCTGCAGGCAATGGAACGCGGCCCCATAAACGACTTGGAACTGAGATTCCTGTTAAAAGAAAATCTTACAAGGGATGTCAATAACAGGGATGTTATCTTTAAGGGGATAAAGCAATCGTACTACTACGAGGTCTACGAAAAGCCTTCATTTCACATTTCATTATTCTGCGTTAAATCAATGTTCGTGTCTTATACCTACTTAATTGTACACTGAATTATGCTTTAGTGGCAGAAAGATCTGTATTATCCGTCCACATTTTAAGAAACACTTCAAAATTTACTTAGACAAGAAGATTGTCTATCAAACGCTTGTAGTTCTGAGTAGATTGAAAAAATTCATTAATATGATTTTTCAAAGTAGTTAATATGCTTGTTCATAGATATAAAATTAGAAGCAACATCTTTTAGTTCTTGAGATGCAGAATCCCAGAAAACTACATCGAATATATATCCCTCTGATTTAATTTTTGTTATCATTGGGACATAATCGCCATCTCCAGCTACTAAAGTAAAAACATCTCCTTCCTTTGCATTTTCATAAAAATCTACCATTATTTGAGTAACAATACCTGTATCTATTTTTTTCTCTTTATTTGCAACGTTTCTATCTTCAACTTTTACAATAAAACCATTTCTCTTTGCTGCATTCCAAAGAGAATCACTTTTTGGTGGTCTTGAACCAAACAAGTACGCAACTTTAATGTCTTTGCCTCCTGCAAATTCCATTAAGCGACCAAAATCTATTATCCAATTATTATCAAAATCAAGATAAGAAGATTTCAAATTTGCGCTCAACCTTTTGCCTTCTATCCATACATTTGAATTATCAACATATAAAAAATTAGACATATAAACCTTTCCTATGTGTGAAAAAAAACATTCTTGATATAAAAAATCAATACAAAAATTTATTAGTAAATTAAATTTTCAGATTAACGTGAAATTGAATTACCAATCTTATAGCCATATGTTGGAACTAAACCTTTTTTCAAAGTGCCAGTGCATAACTGACGTAGATGTTTTTAGATATTGTTGGTTTTTTGTAAAGATTAAAGTTTAAGTTATAGATTCATTTTCTCATTGCCCCCTAGGGGGCGGCGCACTTTAGTTCG
>ENA-OROK01003222-OROK01003222.1-human-gut-metagenome-genome-assembly--contig:-NODE-3222-length-13079-cov-3.244779_pt1 | contig 13079 bp, 14 predicted proteins | sample MGYA00242127_ERZ509046 | MGnify/ENA primary metagenome ERZ509046 (study PRJEB26280, sample SAMEA2338728) | human gut metagenome | biome: human gut; feature: human-associated habitat; material: faeces... | reverse complement strand
TCCGGACTACGCGGGTGTGACCCGCAGCGAGGCGCGCAGTGAGATCACGCTTGCGGGGCGCGCAGCCGGAACGGCGACGCTGTCTGAGCTTGTAATTGCGCTGTCGAAGTCTGGCATTCCGGTGCTGTCCGGCAGTTCTGGCGAGGGCTGGGTCACGGTGCGCGTCGCCCCTGCGCAGATGATCCCAGCGCTTGAGCTGACCCACACGGCGTATCTGAGGCAGCGTGCCGAGTGATAGCGCGGATAGGCTGTTTTAGCGTGTTGAGTAAGTGAAAAATAACCCACGGATTGCAGTCAGCAATCCGTGGGTTATTGGTGTCGTAGAGTAGTGTCTGCAGCGCAGCAAATGGTAAAGACGGGTTATCACCCGTCTTTCTTTTTGTTCTTTTCGGAGGCTATGCGTATCACGCGGCGAACGAAGAGCCACAGCAGGAGGAAGCCCGCCGTGATTATCACCGCGCCCATAACATGTGCAAGCTCCGGACCGGAGCCGCCTGTGCCGCTGCTGATGAGCACCTTGCCGTCGATGCTCAGCTCGCGCAGGAGCCGTCTGCCGGAGCTGTCCGCCGGAGTGCATCGCACCTGCGCGTTCCGCCCCTCGTAGCTCTCGCTGCGCATACACTCCGGCAGGCGGTTAAAGATATATTCCGAGCCGAACTTATCGCGCAGGACATAGAAGCTGTCCCCGCCGCGGCTCTCGATCTCGACCGAGCCGACAATTATATTCTTCGTCACCAGCGTCTCGTCCCCGCCGCTGTCCGGCTGCGAATACACGTACATTCCGGCCAGCATCAGCGCAACCGCACCCAGCAGCGTCAGCGCCGCAGCAAAATATTTCTTCATTTCCCCGCCCCCAAGCAATAATTGTTCGGTAGTATTATGCCAAATATTCCCGTTTGTTATACAAGCGGAACGGCACATCCCCTACGGGCATATCAGGGCGCGGGCATGAACTCCGCATTGATATTGGACGCAAAAAAGCCAAGCGGCAGGCGCCGCTTGGCTTTTTCAAAACAAATATTTACTGCTCTCTTGCAGCTTCCATACCGGCGATAAGAGCCTTCTTATTGCCTTCGAGGAAGCGAGCCTTGCGCTCGCCAAGCTCAATGCGGATAGCCTCGGTCATCTTATCGATATCAACGATCGGCTCCTTCTCCAGCATTGCGCCGAGGATGGCGACGTTCGCACCCTTGGGATTGCCGACTGCCTCGGCGATGCGGTTAGCGTCGCAGTAGACAACGGTGATATCGTCACGGGTGGACTTGCGCTCGATGATGGAGCTGTTGATGACCAGCAGTCCGCCGGGCTTGACATGCTCCTCGAACTTATCGAGAGAGGGCAGGTTCATCGCAACGATGACGTCGGCCTTGTCGACCAGCGGGGAGGCGACGTCCTTATCGCTGACGATAACGGAGCAGTTCGCGGTACCGCCGCGCATTTCGGGGCCGTAGGAGGGCAGCCAGGAGACGTGCTTGCCGTCCAGCATTGCGGCCATGGCAACGAATTTGCCGATCAGGAGCATACCCTGACCGCCGAAGCCTGCAAAAATAAACTGTTTCATCATAATTATTCAGCAGCCCCCTTGTCTTTATATACGCCGAGAGGATAGTAAGGGATCATGTTCTCTTCCAGCCACTTCATCGCCTCGATGGGATTGAGACCCCAGTTCGTAGGACAGGTGGACAGCACTTCGATAAGGCAGAAGCCCTTACCCTCAAGCTGATACTGGAAAGCCTTCTTGATGGCCTTCTTGGTCTTGATGATGTTGGCGTTGTTGTTGACAGCGCAGCGCTCAATGTAGTACGAGCCGGGAACCGCCGCGAGCATCTCGGAGATCTTGATGGGCGCGCCGCACCAGTTCTCGTCACGGCCGTAGGGAGAGGTGGTGGTCTTCTGGCCGACCAGAGTGGTCGGAGCCATCTGGCCGCCGGTCATGCCGTAAATGGCGTTGTTGACAAATATGGTGGTGATCTTCTCACCGCGGTGCGCGGCGTGAACGATCTCGGCAGTACCGATGGAGGCAAGGTCGCCGTCGCCCTGATAGGTGAAGACCAGAGTGTCGGGCTTTACGCGCTTGACGCCGGTTGCGACTGCGGGGGCGCGGCCATGCGCGGCCTCGTACATGTCGCAGTTGAAATACTGATATGCGAAGACGGAGCAGCCGACAGGCGCGACGCCGATGACGTTGCCGTCAAGCTTCAGCTCATCGATAGCTTCCGCCACCAGGCGATGGATAATGCCGTGGTTGCAGCCGGGGCAGTAATGGAACGGCTTGTCAGTCAGCAGACTGGTTTTTTCAAATACTACGGACATTTATTTACCCTCCTTCATTGCGAGGATCTTAGTGACGATCTCTGCGGTGGTAGGCATCTGGCTGCCGCAGTGACCGAAGAAATCGGCGGGCTTTGCGCCGTTGAGTGCAAGCTTGACATCCTCAAGCATCTGGCCTTCGTTGCACTCGACATCGAGCACGGCCTTGACGTTTTCATGGCCTGCACACTCGGCAAGAGCCTTGTACGGGAACGGCCACACGGTGATGGGACGGAAGAGGCCGACCTTGATGCCCTGCTCACGCAGCTCATCGACGGCGGACTTGGCGATACGGGCAACGGTACCGAAAGCGGTGATAATGAACTCGGCGTCCTCGGTCTTGTATTCCTCGGACATGCACTCGTTGGCCTCGATCTCACGGTAGACCTTCTGCAGCTCGTCGTTATGGATGGCCAGATCCTCGGTGTTGATGTAAATGGAGTTGATCTGGGCGCGCTTTGCGGGATCATCGCCGGGCTTCCAGCCGGTGGCTGCCCAGGGCTTCTTCTCGGGATCGATCTTAAAATCAACCATCTCGGGCATCTCGACAGGCTCCATCATCTGAGCGATGATGCCGTCGGCGAGGAACAGGACAGGAACACGGTACTGCTCGGCCTTTTCAAAGGCGAACATCATGATGTCGATAGCTTCCTGAACGGAGGCGGGAGCGTAAGTCAGCAGATGGTAGTCGCCGTTGCCGCCGCCCTTGACGCCCTGGAAATAGTCGCCCTGAGAAGCCTGAATGTTGCCGAGGCCGGGGCCGCCGCGCATGACATTGAGGATGACGCAGGGCAGCTGCGCGCCGGCGCAGTAGGATATGCCTTCCTGCTTGAGGCTGATGCCGGGGCTGGAAGAAGAGGTAATGGCGCGGGCGCCGGTGCCGGCTGCGCCATAGATCATGTTTATTGCCGCGACCTCGCTTTCGGCCTGGAGGAAGCAGCCTCCGACCTCGGGCATACGTGCGGACATGTACTCAGGTATCTCTGTCTGCGGGGTGATAGGATAGCCGAAGAAGAAACGGGCGCCTGCGCGAATAGCGGCTTCCGCGATTGCTTCGCTACCCTTCATAAGAGTCAATGCCATTTTCTTTTCCTCCTTATTCCTTCTCTATCCTGATCGCTATATCCGGACAAGTACGTGCGCAGGATGCGCAGCCTATGCAGGCTTCAGGGTTAACTACTTCTGCGGGGTGATAGCCTTTCGCGTTGAGCTTGGTCTTGGACAGCGCCAGTACGCCCTTGGGACATGCCCTTGCGCACAGGCCGCAGCCCTTGCAGACAAGCTCGTTGATCGTCACCTTAACCATGAGATAACCTCTTTTCTGTAAAAAATTTTGCTTGCTTATAACAAACCGCCGAAGCGGATTCGTCCTATTTTTCGTCCAGCCCTTTTATCCAGCTGTCCCAATCTCGGTGCATATATGTATCTATGGGCATCGGCGTCCCGATATACTTCGGGTCATGCCCCTCGGCGAGGAAAATGTCCAGCATTTCCTTGCGTCCGGACGTATACAGCACCGGCACGCCCGTTATCTCCGACACCTGCTTTATCATCTCGTAGCCGTCGCGCAGCTCGGCGGGAGTCGTCATCTGGGCAAGGTTCGTATTGTTTATCATGCCGGTTATCTTCAGGCGGGAGTGTATCTGCATCTCCTCCTGAAGATGGATTATCTTCTCAACCGTGCCGGCCAGCGGGCGGCGGATGTTCACAACATTCAGCACTTCAAGCGAGCCTGGCTCGAGGTCAACAAAGTCCTGATGATAGCGGCCAAGAGCAGTGGAACCCACAGCGTCGCCGCCGACATCGAACACGACCGTGTCCCAATCCATGTCAAACGCGGAGGCGACCTCCGCCGGCAGGGACAGCGTCTCGATGCCGGAGCAGGCATAGTTCGGGGAGACAAGGCGTATCTCCTTCATCTCCGTCATTTTGCCGTGCTCGGTCAGGCGGAAATAGGTGTTCACCATGTCAAGATCCAGCAACTCCGTGCGTCCGCCCTCCGCTGCCGCGTTTATGGCGAAATTCAGCGCAAGCTCCGTCTTTCCGCTGCCGTAATTTCCGATAAGAACATAGACCTTTTTCATAGCGCGCCTCACTAATAATTCTCTAACGACTACCATTTTATCACTGCCTAACATATGCGTCAATGAATAATAATGACGATTTTTGCCCTGTTGCTAGTTGCAAAATGACGAAGTACAAAATCATTTGTTTTTATTTTCACGCATATTCTTCAATTTATGCCTTTTTGTGCTTTTATTTTAAATAATTCCATTTCCGCACTTGATCCTCGGATGCAAAAACAGATCGCCGTCTGGAATAAAAATCACCGATGACGATCTGTTTTGCTCGATACTGTTAACTTTTTGTCTCGCTTACAAGCAGCGTTACCTCGCTGCCTCCGGCGTTCGCCACGCCGTCGCCGACCTCGATCTCGCCGGAGCCGCCGTCGGCCGTGGTGTATCTGACCTTGCCAGCGCTCACCGCGCACAGCATCGGCGCATGGCCGTGCAGGACGCCGACGGAGCCGGAGCCGGTCGGGATATTGACGTAGGATACCTGCGTATCCAGCGCGACGCCGTCAGCCGTGACCACGGAGAGATGAATCATGTTCTCCATAGGTTCCACCTCAGAACGTGCCGCGCTTTGCAATAACGTCGTCTATGCTGCCGCAGAGCATGAACGCCTGCTCGGGCAGGTCGTCCACCTCGCCGCCGAGTATCGCCTGGAAGCTGCGGATGGTGTCCTCCAGCTTGACGTACTTGCCGGGCGTACCGGTGAAGTTCTCCGCAACGTGGAACGGCTGTGACATGAAGCGCTGTATACGTCTCGCTCTCGCGACGGTCGCTCTGTCCTCTGCGCTCAGCTCGTCCATACCGAGGACGGCGATTATATCCTGGAGCTGCTTGTACTTTTCAAGCACGGCCTGGACTGCACGGGCGGTCTCATAGTGCTCCTTGCCTATGACGGCCGGGTCGAGAATACGTGAGGTGGAGTCCAGCGGATCGACCGCAGGATAGATGCCCAGCTCCGATATTGAACGGGACAGAACGGTCGTCGCGTCCAGATGCGCAAACGCGGTCGCCGGTGCGGGGTCGGTCAGGTCGTCCGCGGGGACGTAGATGGCCTGAACGGAGGTGACGGAGCCGTTGCGGGTAGAGGTGATACGCTCCTGCAGAGCGCCCATCTCGGTAGCCAGCGTCGGCTGATAGCCGACTGCCGAAGGCATACGGCCAAGCAGAGCAGAGACCTCGGAACCGGCCTGAGTGAATCTGAATATGTTGTCTATGAACAGCAGAACGTCCTGCCCGCTGCGGTCGCGGAAGTCCTCCGCGATCGTCAGGCCGGAGAGCGGCACACGGAGACGTGCTCCGGGCGGCTCGTTCATCTGGCCGAAGACCAGTGCGGTCTTGTTGATGACGCCGGATTCGTTCATTTCGTTCCACAGGTCGTTGCCCTCACGGCTGCGCTCGCCGACACCGGCGAACACGGAATAACCGCCGTGCTCATACGCGATGTTGCGGATAAGCTCCATGATGAGCACCGTCTTGCCGACACCGGCTCCGCCGAACAGACCTATCTTACCGCCGCGGGAATACGGGGCGAGCAGGTCAACGACCTTGATGCCGGTCTCCAGCACCTCGGTGGAGGGCAGAATGTCGGTAAACGGGGGCGGATCGCGGTGGATGGGCAGATGGTGATCCGCGTTGACGGGGCCTTTGCCGTCGATCGGCTCGCCGACGACGTTGAACATACGTCCCAGCGTCGCTTCGCCGACGGGCATGTTTATCGGCGCGCCGGTGTCAACAGCCTCGAGTCCGCGGGAAATACCGTCCGTGGAGGCGAGGGCTATGCAGCGAACCGTGCCATTGCCTATCTCCTGCACGACCTCAAGCGTTACCTTGCGATCCGGCAGGTTTATCTCGACCGCGTTATACAGATCCGGCAGCTTACCGGAGGGAAAATGAACGTCAACTACCGGGCCTATTACTTTTTTTACTATGCCTCTTTCCATAGCTGAGCTCCTTACTAGTTGTTGTTATTCAGCGCCGCAGCGCCGCCCGCTATCTCGGATATCTCCGTCGTGATCGCCGACTGGCGCGCGTGGTTGAGCCGCAGGCGCAGCTCGTCGAGCAGCTCGTCGGTATTGTCGGTGGCGGAGGTCATGGCGGTCATGCGGGCTGTGTGCTCGCCGGTCTTGGCCTCAAGCAGCACGGAAAGCATCGTGCTGTCCAGATAAAGCTGCGCAAGCCTGTCAAGCAGCTCCTCGGCGTCCGGCTCAAAGATGTAGTCTCCGGCAGTCTCGTCCGCCTCGCCCGCGACCACGGGCAGCAGCTGCAGATTCACCGGCACCTGCGCGAGCGCGGATTTGTAATGCTCGTACACCAGTACTACCTTGTCCGCCTCGCCGCCGAGATACAACTCGCGCAGATATCCCGCAAGCTCGCGCGCCTCGGCGGAGTCGGGGGTATCGCTCGCGGCGTCGAAGGTCTTTTTCACGGGGATGCCGGAGGCCGCAATGACCTCCCTGCCCCAGCGGCCGCTGACGACGAGGAAGCAGTCCTTACCCTTCGCCAGCTCCTCAAGATACTTGACGAGGGCGCTGTTGTACATGCCGCAGAGTCCGCGGTTTCCGACGAACAGGACATAGCATATTCTCTCGCCCTCGTGGGGCACAAGCAGCGGGCATTCCGCTCCGGAGGCGGTTGCCGCGACATGCGCGAGCATCCTGCGGCTCGTCTCCGCAAAGGGGCGGAGCGCCGCCATGGAATCCTGAGTCCTTCTCAGCTTGGAGGCCGCCACCATTTTCATGGATTTGGTTATCTGCCTTGTGCTCTCAACGCTCTTTATGCGTGTTCTGATGGCGCGCATATTTGCCATACGCTATGCCTCCCTTCCGCAAAATTTCATCTGAAGTCCTTCTTGAACTCGGTAATGACGGAGCGCAGCTTCTCAAGCTGCTCCGCGCTGAGCTTCTTGCCGGTCATTATCTGATCCTTTATCTCCGGATAGCTGCTGTGAACATAGTCAAGCAGCTCCCTCTCGAAGCGGGCAATGTCCGCAAGCTCAACGTCATCGGCATAGCCCTCGCTGGCCGCGAATATGGACACAACCTGATCGGCCGCCTCCATCGGCGCGAACTGACCCTGCTTCAGAAGCTCGGTCATTCTGTCGCCGCGGTGCAGCGTGTCTCTCGTCGCCTTGTCCAGATCGGAACCGAACTGCGAAAACGCCGCCAGCTCTCTGTACTGCGCGAGATCCATTCTCAGGCGGCCTGCCACCTGCTTCATCGCGCCGAGCTGTGCCGAGCCGCCGACACGGGATACCGACAGACCCACGTTGATAGCGGGGCGCACGCCGGAGTTGAAGAGGTCGGTCTCAAGGAAGATCTGGCCATCGGTGATAGAGATGACGTTGGTCGGGATGTATGCCGAGATGTCGCCCGCCTGCGTCTCAATGATGGGCAGAGCGGTCATGCTGCCGCCGCCGGCCTCTTCGCTGAGGCGCGCGGCGCGCTCCAGAAGTCTGGAGTGGAGATAGAATACGTCGCCGGGGTACGCTTCGCGTCCTGGCGGACGGTGGAGCAGCAGGGAAATTTCACGGTAGGCGACGGCCTGCTTGGACAGATCGTCGTAGATTATGAGCACGTCCTTGCCGTTGTACATGAAGTATTCGCCCATCGCGGCGCCGGAATACGGTGCGATATAGAGCATGGGCGCGGGCTCGGATGCGTTCGCGCAAACAACGATGGTGTAGTCCATTGCTCCGTGCTCGCGCAGCTTATTCACGAAGCTGGCCACTGTGGATTCCTTCTGGCCGATTGCCACGTAAATGCAGATAAGTTCCTTGCCCTTCTGGTTGATGATGGTATCGAGCGCGATGGCCGTTTTACCGGTCTGACGGTCGCCGATGATCAGCTCACGTTGGCCGCGGCCGATAGGAACGAGCGCGTCGATAGCCTTGATACCGGTCTGCATCGGGACACTGACCGGCCGGCGCATAAGCACGCTCGGCGCGGGGCTTTCGATAGCGCGGCTCTCGGTAGCGTGGATGATGCCCTTGCCGTCAACAGGACGGCCCAGCGCATCGACGACGCGGCCGATGAGCGCCTCGCCCACGGGAACTTCGATGATCTTGCCGGTACGGCGAACCTCGTCGCCCTCCTGCACGTTATCGTAGTTGCCGAGCATAACGACGCCGACGTTGTCCTTCTCAAGGTCCATGACAAGGCCGCGCAGGCCGCCGCCATGACGTCCGACAGGCCGGAAACGCGGCATATACCGTCGGACAGCGTGATGACCGTGCCTACCTGGAACGCGTCAAGCTTGCTCTGCTCCTTGCTGAGTCTGCCGCGCAGAGCCTCGGCGACATCGCCTTCGGGGACGGCTTCGCTCACAATGGTGTTTCTGATGACATTAAGTCTGTGGGCAAGGCTGCCGTCATAAACGGTGTCGCCCACCTGAAGACGCAGACCGCCGATGAGGCTCGTGTCGACGTCGGTCTCGATGTTGACCTCGTCGTCGTCAAAAGCCTGCGCGATGATATCGCGTATCTCGTCGACAGTGGTCTGCTCCAGAGACTGCTCCGACCACAGCACGGCGCTCACTTCGCCCGTCTCGTAAAGACGAACCTTGTCCGCCGGCGTGACCTGTATCGCGTCCTTCAGTTCCGCGACAAACTTCTCGGTCAGCGCGGCGCGGCGCTCGCCGTATTCGGGAGCGCTCATAAGCTGAGCCGCAGCCTCGGTTATCTCGCCCGCCGCAGCATTCGTGAGCTTGCGGCGCAGCTCGTAATCTATCTGCTCGGCGTCGCTGTGCGCACCGGCGGCGATGTCCGCGGCGGACTTTTCATCCGCGCGGCGCGCCTCCTCGCTGCTGCGCCCTGCTGTTTCCTTCGCCTTTGCGATGATGGCTTCGCCCTGAGCATCGCCTTCGGCGCGGGCTTTGTCAAGCCCCGCTCTTATGTTCTCGGCCTTTTCCTTGGCCTGCTTTGCCTGTTCAAGCTCATCCGCGATACGGTCGCGGCGGCTCTTGAACATCTTGACGACCAGCTTCCAGCCGATAAAGTACAGCGCCGCTGCAAGTATGGCAAAGTTCAGCAGCCCGTAGAATATATTCCAACCGCCCATTCAGGAGTCACCTCCCCTTCCGCTGTTTATGTTCATACACATTTCTCCGGCGTGCAATCACAGCAGCTTATCCGCCAGAAGCCGGGCAAGCTCCTGACTTTGCTGCCTGATATGCTCCTCCGCCTGCTTTTCGCTCTTTGCGGCGTTCTCACGCGCGCTGCGCACGGTCTTCTCCGCGTCACTGCGCGCCTCGGATATGGCCTGAGAATGGCTGGCCTTGTTCTCGGCTCCGGCCTTCTCAATTATCGACTTGGCCTCGATGCGCTTCTCGTCGAGCGCGGCCTCGATGCCGTCGTTATTGGCCTGCTCCTCTTCGAGCGCCTTTTTCTCCTCGTCAAGTCCCGCGTCTATGCGCGCCTTGCGGTCGTCCATAAACTTGATGAGGGGCTTGTACAGGAAACGGTTAAGCAGGAACAACAGCAGAAAGAAGTTGAAGATTCCCCAGAAAAGCTCTGAAAAGTTGATACTTAACACGACTTCTTTCTCCTCTTCTCAAATAGTGCGGCTTTTGTATCAGCCGATCTTGGAAACCAGCATGAAAGCGATAAGCAGACCGTATATGGTCAGAGCTTCCATAAGGCCAAGCGCGAGGATGAGGGTGGAGCGGATGGTGCCGGCAGCCTCAGGCTGACGTGCGATGGCTTCCATTGCCTTTGCGGATGCGATGCCCTGACCGATGCCGGGGCCGAGAGTGCTTATTGCGATGGCCAGTGCGGCCGCCAGTGCGATAATACCAGATGATGCCATTTTTGTTTCCTCCTGAAAATTTTTTCTACTATTATAATTTGATTAGTCGCTTTCCGTTGCTTCCGCCACATAGATGGACAGCAGCATCGTAAACACCAGTGCCTGTATCATGCAGAACAGAAGGCTCAGCACCTGCATGACCAGCGGGACGATTATCGGGAAGATGTTGTACAGGTTCTCAGTGACCATTTCCTCACCGTAGAGGTTGCCGTAAAGACGAAGAGCCAGAGAGAAGGGACGCACGAACTGCTCAAGGATGGTCAGCGGCAGCATGACTGCGACCGGCTTGAGGAAGCTCTTGAGATAGCGGCCAAGCCCCTGCTCACGGATGCCGATAGTGTGGGTCGTGAAGAAGCCGATTATCGCCAGCGCCGCCGTGACCGAAAGGCACGCGGTAGGCACCGAGAAACCGGTCAGATGACCCGCGCCGGGCAGCAGACCTGAGTAGTTGCTGACGATGATGAAAATGAAGAAGGTCGCGAACATCGGGAAATACCTTCTCATCTTCTCCCAGCCGAGGTTGCCGGCAAAGTAATTCTGCAGGCTGTCCAAGGCCATTTCCGCCGCGTTCTGCAGCGGTCCCGGAACATCCTTCAAATTTCTTGTTGCAAGTATGGAGAGCACTGTGAGCACAAGGATTATCGCCCACGTAGTTGTGACGGTACCCGTGACCTCAAGCGGCCCTATACTGAACAAGGCGCCTGTTGTATGCTCCAAAATTATCACCTCGTTTTTGCTAAAAATCTTTGCATTTGTCCGCAGTATCCCTGCGTACAAGAGAGTTTACTACCGGAGAATCGATTATTAAATCGGCAAATTCGCCCATCTGCCTAAATTCTCGGCAAAGTATCTCCCCTGCCCCAAATGCAGCATTAATTATTGCACAAGTCCTCAAAAAAAGCAAGCTTAACTTTGACAAAAATAAATCAATAACGCGTTTTCACGTTATATATGTTACCAAATTTACGGGTTTTTAACGCCACCTGTAACTATCTGGGGTATTTCACATTGCGGATCGCGCAGCCGACGGCGTGTAAAGCAAAAACCTGCATCGCGCGGAAAAATCGCCGCAGCGTGGTAAAACGCTGCGGCGGTCTGTTTGCTCATATCTTATTTTTTGCTCTTGATGTACTCGTCGATGCTCTTGGCGCCGGCCTTGCCTGCGCCCATGGCGAGGATAACGGTGGCAGCTCCGGTGACAGCGTCGCCGCCCGCGAACACGCCCTCGCGCGCCGTGCGGCCGCCCTCGTCGGCTTCGATGCCGCCCTTGCGGGTGAAGGTCAGGCCCTCGGTCGTGTTGCGGATCAGCGGGTTCGGGCTGGTGCCGATGGCGATGATGACCGTGTCAACATCCAGCACCCACTCGGAGCCCGGCACGGGTACGGGACTGCGGCGGCCCTTGGCATCCGGCTCGCCCAGCTCCTGACGCAGAAGCTCGATGCCGGTAACGTGGCCGTCCTCGCCCGCGAGGATGCGGGTCGGGTTATTCAGCAGCTGGAACTCGATGCCCTCGGCCTCGGCATGCTCGACTTCTTCCTTACGGGCAGGCAGCTCGTCGCGGCCGCGGCGGTATGCGATGTACACATGCTCCGCGCCCAGACGCTTCGCAACGCGCGCCGCGTCCATCGCAACGTTGCCCGCGCCGACGACGGCGACACGGTGGAAGTGCTTTATCGGCGTATCGTAATCATCGCGGTATGCCTTCATGAGGTTGACGCGGGTCAGCAGCTCGTTTGCGGAGTACACGCCCAGCAGGTTCTCGCCGGGGATATGCAGGAACTGCGGCAGACCTGCGCCGGAGCCGATGAACACGGCCTCGTAACCGTCCGCGAACAGCTCGTCCACGGTCTCGGACTTGCCGACGATGGCGTTATTGACGATCTTGACGCCCATGGCCTTGAGGTTATCTATCTCTTTTGCGACTATCTCCTTCGGCAGACGGAACTGCGGGATGCCGTACACCAGAACGCCGCCGGACTTATGGAAAGCTTCGTAAACGGTGACGTCGTAGCCCATCTTTCTCAGGTCGCCCGCGCAGGTCAGACCCGCGGGGCCGGAGCCGACGACCGCAATGCGGTGGCCGTTGGATTCGGGGACCTTGACCTCGTCCTTGACTTCCTTATTCATATGGTAGTCCGCGACGAAGCGCTCAAGACGGCCAATGCCGACGCTCTCGCCCTTGATGCCGCGCACGCACTTAGATTCGCACTGCTTCTCCTGCGGGCAGACACGGCCGCAGACGGCAGGCAGGGAGTTGGTGGAGGTGATGATCTCATACGCCGCGTCGAAGTCGCCCTCGGCGACCTTTGCGATGAACTGCGGGATACGCACCTTTACGGGGCAGCCAGTGCGGCAGAGAGAATTCTTACAGTTGAGGCAGCGCTTTGCCTCGTCTATTGCCATTTCGGGGGTGTAGCCAAGGGCGACCTCGTCGAAATTACCGGCACGAACAACGGGATCCTGTTCGGGCATGGGGTTTTTATCAAGTCTCATATTAGCCATTGCGGTGTCCTCCCGTCATTCTGCAAATATGCTTTGCTTCCTCATCCTGCTCTTCCTTATAGAACGCGGCGCGCTTGAGCAGAGAGTCAAAATCGACCTCGTGCGCGTCGAAGTCCGGCCCGTCAACGCAGGCAAACTTCGTCTCGCCGCCGACGATGACGCGGCAGCCGCCGCACATACCGGTGCCGTCGATCATGATGGGGCTCATGGAGACGGTGGTGGGCATATTGTAGGGCGCGGTGGTCTTACAGACGAACTTCATCATCACCATGGGGCCGATGGCGAAGATCTCGTCGTACACATTGCCCTCGTCCAGCAGCTCCTTCAGCGCCTCGGTGACCAGACCCTTGCGGCCGTAGGAGCCGTCGTCGGTGCAGACCTTCAGCACGGA
>ENA-OROK01003215-OROK01003215.1-human-gut-metagenome-genome-assembly--contig:-NODE-3215-length-13099-cov-2.951165_pt1 | contig 13099 bp, 7 predicted proteins | sample MGYA00242127_ERZ509046 | MGnify/ENA primary metagenome ERZ509046 (study PRJEB26280, sample SAMEA2338728) | human gut metagenome | biome: human gut; feature: human-associated habitat; material: faeces... | reverse complement strand
CAAAAGCCAGGGACACGCCTTCGCGGGCGATAATCATGCCCTCCTGCTTCCAGCCATCTGAAACCAGGCCATTGTCATTCTTCAGCAGAATGATCCTGTCGTTTTCGGGACTCTTGTCGCCGTTGAACCCGAATTCACCGCCGTCCCTGCCCCAGACGTCGGCGACAGCGACGCTGACGGAAGCGTTGGAGATGTCGGTCTTCTCGTTATCCGCGCCGCCGGTGAGCGTAAGCACGGACTCCTGAGCTGTCATATTGGGCAGTGTATACTTTAGTATGCTGAAATTACGGATATTGGCGGCCGTCATGCCCTTGGCGTCAATAACGTTCAGGGTATTTGGCGAAGCCGGCGCGTACATCTGATTTCCGCCACTGGCGTAGCTGCCCCAGATAACCGTGTTCTGCGCGCTGAAGGAAGGGGAGCCATCGCCGTCTATATTGTCGCCCTGCAGTGTGACGGTGTTTCCTCCGGAAGCCGCGGTATTCCCGGCCGCGTACGCGCGGCCGCCATAAATACTGCCATCATACGTACCGCCAAGCAGTGTCAGCGTATTTCCTTCGGACACAGCCTGCCCGCTGCCGTCATTGCGGGCGTAACCAGGGGAAACGATATCGGAGACATGCGTGTCATCGAGTTCAAGCGTATTCCCCGACGCCTCCGCGAGGCCGCTGCCCGAATTGCGCGCATAGCCGCTGTATACCACACTGGCAATGTCCGAGTTCTTCACTGTGACAGCACCGGACGCCTTTGCGTCCCCGGAACTGTCTGCGCCGGCCCGTGCATACGCGCCGATCACGTATCCGCCCACGTGCGTATCCGAAACAGAGACGGTAGTCTGCGCAGCCGCGCCGCCTCCCGAAGAATAGACAAAATCGCCCAGGACATATCCCCCGACGCTGCTGCCCTTCACGGTCACCGTGGTTCCGCCGGCCTCGGCGGCGCCGCCGTAGGAAGCGATATACGTACCCGCAACGGAACCATCAATTTCCGAATCAGTGAATTCGACGCTGTTGCCCGTCGTACTCACCGGGTCTGCGTAGGCAAAGATGGAAAGCGCCCGCACGGAACTCCTTGCGTCTTCATTTCCCTGCCCGCCTGTGAGAGTCGAACCGGAAATCACAACCTTGTTGCCATAGGAGTTCTGGACACGTCTGGCATGTATGGTTGCGCCGGTTACTGAATACAGGGCTCCTGAACCGTCCGCTTCTCCGATAAAGGCGTTGCGTATTTCCACCGTGTTGTTGTTCGCTTCGGCGTACCCTTCTTCGAGCTCCGTATCGCCGTGCACTTCAGCACCCAGGACAGCCCCCAGCACCCTGGCACCATCCTGAATGTAAACGTGGTTGTTGTCTGCCCGGGCTATGCCGGCAGTCTGAGAGTAGTCATTGTGCGAGGCGTGTGCGCCGATGACCCGTATTCTGACCTTTGAGCCTTCTCCCTGAACAGTAACTGTATTGTTGTCGGCTATTGCGTCTTTGCCGAGGACATCTCTACTCTGGAAGTCGGCCATACCGCCGACAATTCCTGTCTGGGTAATATACGCCCCATTGTCATCAAAAAGCGCGTTGGTCACAGTCAGTACGTTATTACTGGCCGTACTGCTCCCGCTTCCCCCGTTGCTTGCATAGCCGGCGATGGCGATCTTACTGAAAGACGTTGTGCCATCTCCCTCTATGGTGAGCGTGTTCCCCGAGGCGACCGAATTATATGACTGAGAAGACGGGGTTGTGGCCAGTCCGCCATAGATGGAATCGCCCGCGTGCTCAGTGCCGACAGAACCTGTGAGACCGGAGCTTTCCGCGTCGCCGGTCTGAGATTTCCCGGTGTGCGCAAAATCCTGTGCCTGATTATCAAGAGAGTATGTGCCTGCCCAGGCCATCCCTGGTCCTCCGGTAACGGAAGAAAGTCCTTCCGCGAAAAGCGGGGCGGCAAGCAGCGTGCCGGTAAGCACCATCCGGCCCACCGCGTTCTTCACGCGGCATTTCCAGAGAACCGCTCGGTAACGGTTTATAAGATTTCCCATGGCTCTCTTTGTCATCTCGGTCTCCTTTCCTGGGGGGGCTTTAATCCGCAAAGAGCGCACCTGAGAGGGCCGTCTGCTTTCGGCAGAAAGTTTCTCTGCCGGAAAAATTAAAACCGGCACTGGGCGATTCTGTTCGGATCAAAAATATAATTTTTTAAAGTGAACTATTTGAATTTTTATTGTCTTTCCGGGCTGAAAAAATACGACTCTGGTTCCATATCGGACAGAACGGGCGTCAGCAGTCATCGATGGAACAGTTCCTTTTCCTGCTGGACGCGATCCAGCCTGCCAAAACTCTTTTCCCGGGCATTCAGACAGGGCTTACGCTGAAATTGCACAGCCCCGGCCGTAAAACGGCATATCTATGCACGGGATGTCAGTGTCATTCCTCCACAGGTTGAAAAACGGACAGGCCAGAAGTGGAAAAGTCAATATTTTCCAGTTGGGCAATTACTTTATCCTAAACAGACCTTTCTGGTCAACATTTTTTATCAAAAAGTGTCAGGCGAGTGCTCACTGATTTCTCTAAACGATTTCTTCCTTTTCTCCTTACCTGCCCAGCTGGTGGCCATTTAAGGGTATATAACGATCCATCTCGGCATTACTCCAGGACAATTATGACTGGCACAAATTGCGCAATGAAAGTTCCGCAAGTCTTTCGGGGCAGCAGCCTCCGAGAGCCTGTTTTTCAGATTCTGAGGACACTTTTGAGCTTATTCTTCGACATGGCAGCTGCCGCCAGTTATGGCCGCTGGCGTGCAGTGATGAATCAGTTTGTCCGGTGCTGCTGATGCGGCAGCAGCGTCACTGTCAGAATGAAATTCTGCTGCCCCAAAACGAATCTCAGAACAGACTTCTTTGAGCAACATTTAGAAAAATGTCATTTCAGTGAATAAAAACGCCCGCAGGGACAGGATCCACACAGCGTACAGCCTCTTCCCACAATTCTGGCTGTTATGGCTCTGGAAAACGCCTCCTGCCTGGTGACAAAAGAACGGTGCTGAACTTCATTTTCTGACCGGCTGTTTCCGGGAGCTGCAAAATTCAGGATACTTACGTGGATAAATTCAGAAACCGGCCGCTGACAGACTCCTTTCCCATTCTCACTGCCAATGCCGCCCAGGTCAGTGCACGGGAAGTACCGGGCTGCGCCCCGGGGGCAGGCTGACAGAGATATTCCACAGAGGGAAGAAGAAGTCCCATGGGAAAAACGGGACGGCTTCCTCTCTGGCTGCAGGGAGGCTGCCGGAAAACCCGGATTTGCCAGGATAAAAATGGGGGAGCACCATGACTGTTATGGCCTTTCCCCGGGACTCCGGCGGTTCTGCAGGACATTCAATCATATTGAAAGACTCAACAGGGAAGTAAAATGCCGTTCCAGCGTGATCGGCATCTTTCCCCATGAAGAGCCTCTGGTGAGGGGTGGCGATAAACGATCGCTTAGGGTGGGGCAGTGAACCGCCTGAGACAGTCCTGATTGAAAAAAGTCAGCAGGAACAATCAGGCAGAGTCTTTTTCAACCTGAAACTTTTAAAAATTCCATGAGGTACGAAGCCATAAAGGCGATGATCAAAACTGCGGAACGCGCCGTCACCCGTTTCCCTCCTGGAGCAATTTACTCTGCTGATTTCCTGTTCAGCATCCTGCGGACCATCCTGTCAAAATCGGACGTGATGTGCTGGGTCTTATTGAATTCGTCATATTCCGCCCCGGCCTTGAGAACTGCCTGTTCTTGGGAAATTTTTCCTTTATCGGACAGGATGTCATAACGGCGGAAGGCAAGGAATTCATTGATACTGGAGGCGAATTCTTTCATGGTGAAGGTTTTTTCCCGCTCTATCAAATCTTCGATATAATCAAAATAACCAGATACCGTTCTTTCTAATTGCCTGATCTGCTGCATGGTCAGATAATTTTTCGCTATGGTGACATCTGACTTCAGAATGCGGCCTTCCGGGGCATTTTTCCAGGTCGTCAGTCCCATATGTTCCTTATGCCGGTCGGCTCCGGCATAAATGATTTCCGCAACGGTCTGGCCGGTAATGGCATAGTGGAACTTGTTCTGCACCATGGCATAAAATTGGCGGGTTACCGGGGAATTCCGGTCATAATCCAGACTGCATTCGGCAAAAATATCTGTAATCTGCTGCCAGATACGGCGTTCACTGGCCCGGATGGAGCGGACCCGCTCCAGAAGTTCGCGGAAATAGTCTTTGCCGAAAGCCGTCCGCCCCTGCTTAAGACGTTCATCATCCATGGCAAAGCCTTTGATCATGTATTCCTTAAGAACGCTGGTGGCCCAGATGCGGAACTGGGTGGCCCGCCGGGAATTCACCCGGTATCCCACGGAGATGATGGCGTCGAGGTTATAGAATTTGTTTTTTCTTCTGACCTGCCTGGAACCTTCTGTTTGAACTACCGAGAAATCCTCGGTAGTTGAATTTTCATCCAGTTCGCCGTCCGCAAAGATATTTTTTAAATGCAGGGAAATGTTGTCCGGTGTACAGTCAAACAGCCCGGCCATAGCTTTCTGCGTCAGCCAGATGGTTTCATCGTGGAGGACGGCGTTGACAGAAATATTCTGCTCCGCAGAGTGGTACATCAGAAAGCTGAAAGTGTTGTCCATGCGGGAGTCCTTTGGGAATAAGGAGAAGATAAGACATGTGCAGGAAATCCGTACAATATAGCTGTTCTATTCTTTATCAGCCAGAGGTAGTGTGTCAGCCGATCGCTCACTGGAAATGATGAGGCAGGCATGTGACGCACCCGCTTTGTTATCGCGTCGGGCCAGTTCAGACTGACACAGAATGGCGTAAGAGAGCTCCTCATGTCCTTCAGGCAATGGGTTCCGCGGAGACACTCCGGGAAAGAAGATGCAGAAGGACCACACCACGCTGTCAGGAACAACGCCGCTGTCATACGGCAGAGTGTCCGACGGCCTTCCCAGGAGATTCTTAAGAGGCTTCGGGGGAGGAAGGACGCACTTTTAGTCCTGTCCTTTTTTCTCACCAATCCCGCAAAACAGGAAGAGCAGGGGCTCAGACATTTGGACAGGCTCTGCAAAATGGCAGGAGAAAAAGCAGGGCAGGGGAAAGAGGAAAGAAAAGAGGGGACCGCGCGATCCCCTGGAACGGAGGGGAAAAACTAAAAAGCCGTCAGCACGACAGAGCCGTCCTCACCGCTCAGGCCCACGGTAAAACGTCTGATCTGCCCGCTCACGTCCGTGTAGGAGATGCCGTACGAGGGCAGGCAGCCGTAAAATGTCATGCTGACCGCCAGAGGCCGTTCCGGGCCGAGTACGGGGAGTCTGTGCATCTCCTTCCCAGAAAACGTCAGATTCCCGTCCCTGTCCTCCACGGGGCTCACACGCAGGAACCGGAAGTCCTTCACGGCTTCGGAAGCGGAAAAGGCTATCCAGACCCGGGATTCCGAGGCGTCGGCTATGAACGTGTCATACGCACCGTTCTCCGGGGCAGCACTTTCGGCACGCGAGGCCCGCACGGGCATGCCGTTCAGCGCGGAAGAGGCGGGCCGGAAGGCGGCAAGGGGAATGAGACTGAGGCTGTCAGTGCGCGCGGCAAGGGCCTTTTCCTTCATCTCAAAAGCCTGCTGCGTCATGGATTCCGCAGTGGCAGAGTCCAGACTCTCTGACACATTGCGGTAATAGCCGGCTTCACTGGAAGTCTCATTCTCTACATGGGTGAAGAAAAATTCCAGACACTCTGTCCGGATCTGTCCCTGGGGAAGGCGGTATACGCCGAAAATAAACGCCATGACGCCCGCGTATCCTTCTCTGAACAGGCTGCCGTCATCAAGCAGGAAAATCCTGTTCCGGAATGTGCCCTCCATGACGGGCGCGGGTTTGCCGTCTCTGAGCGTGAAGACAGCGTAAAGCTGCTTCCCCGTGCGGGATACGCTGTTTTCCCCGTCAATTTTTCCGATGAGGCATTCCGGCGTCCCATCGCCATTGATATCCCTGACGGCATAGCCGGTCCTTTCGAGACATTCGGCAGGCGTCAGTTTCCCTGCAGCCTCTATAATGCCTGTCATTCCCTCATCATTGTCATCCTCCGCGGTCCCTGCGCCATCACCGCAGAAGTGTCTGGCCCGGGTCAGGACATCTTCATACGGAGACGGTCCGGCGGGTTCCGCAGCGTTCACGGAAATCGCGGCCGCGAGGACAGCTGCACAGAATGCCAGGGTACCGCAAAAAAGACGTATCACGCTCATCGTTCCTCCCGTTGTACTCCTGCCGCCCGGGATCTGCCGGCGCGGCGGTATATTTTCTGAAATGCGCTTCCTTTGCAGCAGGAAGACACTTCCCGTCATTTCCGTCCACAGCCTGAGGCATCTCCGTACGAAGACGGCCATGGCTGGGATCTGCCCGCCATCCCGTTCTTTCAGAAAGGACAGCCGCGCCTTCTGCACCCTGCGTTTTTTCCGGAAAAGGCCGGAAGCCCAGAACATTCCCTTCAGAGAAAAAGCGGCTCATATCGGGGTGCCCACCGGCTTCCCCTGTACCTGAATCGGATCCGGAGAGGGGGAGGCGGGAAACAGCCCGTCTTATGGCCTGCCGGCCGGCGCAGTCAGCCCTGGATTGTCCCCGGAGAGGGAAACGGCGTCCAGAAGAAAGGTTCCGCTGCCGGATTCCATCGGCGTATCATAGGAGCATTCGCCGAAGGTCAGGCTGAAAAACTGTCCTCTCTTTTTTTCGAGATAGCTGAACAAGCGCCGGTTCAGGGTAAGGAGTTCAAGAGGCCGCCCGTCCCGCGTCACGAAACGCACGGCATAGGCATGCGAATCCGCCGCTTCCCCTCCCGTATAACGCGCCATCATAACGCTGAGGACGCTCCAGGAAAAAACAGTTCCCTCTTCCTTCAGTTCGCGGAGAACAAAGGAATTCTTCCCGGCAGCGGCCTCGTGCCGGAATACATTCCCGGGAGCTTCAGCGTATTCGCAGGACCATTCCAGGCAGACTTTGTCTTTCGTACTGACCGGGCTTTCATGGGAAGCCTTCAGCTCATCGAAGACCGGCATGACGGTGCCGCCGGAAAAAACAAAGGAGAGTGCGCGCCGTTCCGGAGCTGACGCGGGCGAAGATTCCACGCAATAAAACGTGATGCCGCCGGCATGCCCTCGGACAATTCGGCAGGGGCCGGGATAAACGCGCACACAGGACGGAGCCTGTCCGCCGGAAGAGAGGCACAGGCTGGTGGAGGCAAAATCTCCGGCTGCGGAGGCCGGGCAGGTCACGCGGGCTGTTACATCCCCGATGCGCCATACCGTGCCTTCCGTTCCGGGACCGCAGTCAATGAGTCCGCCGGCCCCGGCTTCACGCACGGCGCCCGTGGTCTCACCAGCGGAGACGGCCCGGATCGGGGAGAGGGCGAAAAAGCAGCACACGGCAAGAGAGAGCAGAACACGTTTTGTCATGGGGACTCCTCTGGTTCAGGGGACAGGGCTCCCCGCAGCGGAGCAGCCGGAATACAGGAAACCGGCGCTCCGGGCGGCGGGGCATGGAGGGGAAGGGCCGGGCTCAGAGAGTACTGCCTGTTTTCTGCATAGCCGGACCATCTTTCATAAACATCATTTCCGGGACGATTTCAGGCAAAATCATCCCGCGGATGACGCCCGCTTCCCTGTTTTTCACATAAACAGGATACGGGACGCTGTTTTTTTTAGCGAAAGCGTGGCGGACGTTTTTCCCCGCCGGACAAAAATATATTCTGTCCGGCTGCCTGACTTAGCGGACGCCGGAGAGGAAGCCATGACAGACGAAGCCTTTCAGGCTGACGAAAGAGACCTGCTCCCGGAGGCGCCGTATTCAGACCGGAATCCGTCATCCGGTCAGAAACCCAAATCAGCAGCCGCAAAGGCTCCCCCAAAAGCCCGATCCGGCGGATAAATGAAGTTTTCCGCCAGGGACAGAGCAGACGTCCGGCATCACCCTGAAACCATTCCTTCAGATGGGAGGACAGCATGAACATTCTTCTCCTGCTCGGACTTCTGACCCTGGCCGTTCCCGCTCCCGCTCAGGCCGCGGACAAAAGCGGCGAACCTCCCGTCATCCGCTATTTCCAGTACTGGGTCAGATATGGAGAAAAGGCGGTGTGTCCCGGAGGGTATGGCAGTCTCTCCTTCGAGCTGGAGAAGAACCGCATGAACGTCTTCGCCCCGGAGCCTGCAGGCAATTTCTGCGGCCCGGCTGACAGCTCCGTGATCAGGGATTTCTCCGTCCTCGCGGCGGGTCTTGATCTCACGGACTGGGCCGGCGAATCCGGAAAGGATCCCTTCTCCCTGCCTGAGAAGGAAAGGGAAAAGAGCTGCGTCTGGTCGCTGACCATTATCTTCGCGGAAAACGGCAGGGGAAACGCGCCCGGAAAAATCCGGATTTCAGGTTCTGACGACGGCACCGGAGAAAAACGTCTCAGGGCCGAGGCCGAACTCCTGCGCTTCTTCGCAGACAAAGCCGGGCAGGCCCGCGCCACGGCGCCGCGCACACCGGTATCGCTCCTGTACAGCGTGAAAACGGACGGGAAGAATTTCTGGTACACGCTTGACGCCGATGATGGCATGGTCCGGCTTTCCGCCAGAGGGAAAGACAGGAATGTAACAGAATACGTCTCCCCGAAAATCCTCGGTCGTCTGAACGCCTGGATCTCGGAATACGGGATCGACAGATGGAACGGCTTTACAGGAGAGGGGTATACGCGGAACGCGGAAGACGCCTTCACCTTCAGCCTGAGCTTTGATACACAGCAGACGGTCAGCGCTCAGGGGCGCTCAGGCATTCCCGGCGGCACGCCGCCGCGCTTTGCCGGGGCGGAAGCCGAGCTCAGACGGATTCTTGATTCCGCGCTCGGACCCACAGCGGGGGATGATGTCTCCGGCTCCCCCCTGTCCGGGTTTTCCTATGCGAAAAGCGGCACGTCCCTGGATTCCCATGTCGTTTACAAAATTTACCGCCGCGTTGACGATGGCCTGCCGCATATGATCCTGAGCTTCAAAAAAGGGAGGGACCCCATCACGGAAGTCATCATGGACAGGAAGTCTCTGGAAGGGTTTGCGGACCTCATCCGTGAGCTCGGCCTCTCCTCCTGGAACGGTTTCCGCGGAAATAACCCGAACGTTCTGGATGGCAGTGGGTTCGGTCTGTCCGTGAGCTACCCCGATGGAAGGTCTATCTCCGCGTCCGGTCACAACGCGTTTCCAAAGGACTACGGGAAACGGACGAATGAGCTCTGCCGGTATCTTAACGGGCTGCTGGAAGAAACTGACGGCGCGCGGAATCGCTGAAACGGAGCGCCGGCAGACGGCAGTGGTGAAATCCGGACGCGCTGCTCCGCAGCCATTCCCTTTCCTCCGCGCGCCCCGGCAGCCGTATGCGCGTCAGCTGTGAGGAGGCCAAAGCGGACTCCGTTTCACACGCTGAAATACCGCGGGCGTACAGGCCGCTGACGTAGAAAAACTGGTGCCGGGGCGTTGCAGACAGGTGCAGGGCCGGGGCACCAGTAACGTTCAAATAGAGGTGGAAATTCTGAGGCGCCGGGCAAAAGGCAGCCCCGGTGCCGATAACTATCGGAGCAGAAGACGGCATCAGTAAAACAAAACTTCTGCTTCCGGTGCAGAAATTCTGAAGCGGCGCTCAAACACGGACCCCGCTCTGTCCCGGAAAAGGAAAGAGGGAAAGTCCTGAAAAAGAAGGCACAGCCGCAAACGCCGGAGCGTTTACTGCACCGTTTCCTCTGCCAGGCCGCGGTTCACGATGCGCAGATACGCTATACGCTCCGTCCAGAGGCTCAGCTTCAGGCTGGAAGCCATATTGAGGTACACAGTTCCCCCCTCCCCGAATCCCCAGGACGCCTCCTGAACGTATTCGCTGACAAACTTCAGCCAGGCCCGCTGATCCTGCCTCAGGAGTTTCTCCAGCGCGGGTTCTTTCGCCCGGCAGTTTTTCATGGTTTCCTTATAGGCGGCGTTGAGGAGACGATCCACCTCAGCAATGCTCTTTTCAAGGCGCCCGCGCGCGTCCACAGGCGCAAGCGTTTCCAGGCCCGCAAAGCATTCTTTCTGAATGGCGCGGGCCTGGCTTTCATACCCGGGCAGAGGATTGTCGCCGGCCCAGGCTGCCGCAGGCAGGAGGAGAGACAGAGCGAGGAAAAGGAAGAGAACGCGCATGGAGACCTCCTTATGCTTTGATGGTGCTCTCTCCCGGAAACTATCCGGCAGAGAGGATACTGCCGCCGACGGCGCGCGGCAGGCGCATACATTCTCCTGAAAAGTACATCATGGACGCTTCCGGGAGCAATCATCCGGCGCGGTAAAGAACGTTTCCTGTGAAAAATCATCTCCGCAATGAGGTTTTTTCCCGCGTCCGGGACAAGCCGCGTCTGGACGCGGTGCGCGGTCTGTCCGGCTCCGGACCGGAGCGGATATTTTTTCCGGAAGCTCGCCGGCAGGAAAAAGCGTCCCCGCACAGGAGCGGCGCAGGCTGGGAAGGCGTCCTTCCATGGCGTCCTTCCCATGAGCGGATCAGGCAAACAAGGACGCCCTTTGTGCATAGCGGAAACCGCTGCGTCCGGAATAAAAGGAGGAAAAGAAAAAAAATGCCGCCGCGCAGGGAAGCCGCAGGAAAAAGCTGGCTCCCGCAGAGTACGCCGTCAGGGCGGCGGAAGAAGGAACGTCATGGAAAATTTCGTCTTTGAAAATCCGACAAAAGTGTTTTTCGGCAAAGGATGCGTCAGGGAATATCTCTCCGGACTGGCCGCTCCATACCAGGGCAGCATCATGCTTGCCTGGGGCGGCGGTTCCATCAGGCGCAACGGCGTCTACGATGAAGTCTGCGCCGCGCTCCGCGCGACAGGCAGAAAAATCGTCGAGTTCTCAGGCATCATGTCCAACCCCACCTATAAGAAGGTGCTCGAAGGCGCGGCTCTGGCCAGGAAAGAAAATGTGGGGCTCATTATCGCTGTGGGCGGCGGATCGGTCATGGACTGCTGCAAGGCCATTTCCATAGCCGCGCGATACGACGGCGATGTCTGGAACGATTTCTGGGCGAAGAAGGGCTCCTTCAGGGGCTTTGCCCCCCTGCCGCTCGGCATTGTGGTCACCGTCTCGGGAACGGGCAGCGAGTGCAACGGCGGCGCCGTCATCACCAATGAGGATCTTCATATGAAGACCGGCCGCGATTACCCCGAATGCAACGCCCGATTCTCGCTCCTCGATCCGGCGTACACCTTCAGCGTGCCGCGCTTCCAGATGGTGTCCGGCGCTTTTGACACGCTCTCCCACCTGATGGAAATCTACTTCAGCGCGCCTGACGCGGACAACGTGTCCGACGACATCAGCGAGGCGCTCATGCGCAGCGTCATCCGCAATCTGCGGGCAGCCCTCCGTGACGAAAAGGATTACACGGCCAGAAGCAACCTCATGTGGGACGCCACCATGGCCGAGAACCGCGTGGTGAAGCTCGGCAAGAAGACGGACTTCATGTGTCACATGATGGAGCATCAGATAGGCGCGTACGTGAACTGCAATCACGGCGCCGGCCTCGCGGTGCTCCATCCTGCCTATTACCGGCGCATCTATAAGGACGGTCTCGCGAAATTCGTCCGCTTCGCTGTCAGCGTCTGGGGCATTGAGCGCGGGGACATGGACGATGACGCCCTTGCCCTCAGGGGCATTGAAGCCCTGGCTTCCTTCATCAGGGAAATCGGCCTGCCCACCACGCTCAGGGAAGTGAATGTGACCGCGGATACGGATCTCAGGGCCATAGCAGACTCGGTCACGGTCACGCCCGGCTGCTACCGCAGGCTTTCCCACGAAGAAATTTACGATCTTTTCCGCGAGGTTTTTTAGGCGGAACAACGAATGAACGCGGCGGCCTGAGGGCCGCCGGGAGGAAATATGTCACAGAACTGGCTTATCACGGGAGCGGGGCGCGGTTTTGGCCGCGCCTTCGTCAGTGCAGCCGCCGAAAGCGGCGCGGAAGTGTACGCGGGCGTCAGGCACGTGCCGGAAGGCGATCCCCTGTTCCACAGCCCGCGCGTGCACCCGCTCATTTTTGACGTCACAAAGCCCGGAGAGGTGAACGCGGCCGTGGAAAAGGCGCTCGGCGAAGCCGGGCACATCGACGTACTTATTAATAACGCGGGCTTCGGCATGAGCGGCGCGTTCGAGGAAATGTCCGATGAAGAGCTCCGCGGCCTCATGGAAGCCGATTATTACGGCGCCGTGAACGTCACGCGTGCCATACTGCCTTCCATGCGCGGCCGGCGCGGCGGCACGATTCTGAACGTTGCCTCGCAGGGCGGCCTCATGGGTTTCACCGGGAGCAGCGCATACTGCTCCGCAAAATTCGCTGTCGTGGGACTGAGCGCGGCCCTGCGCATGGAACTGCAGTAATTCGGCATCCGCGTTTCTGTCCTCTGCCCCGGATCCTTCAGAACCGATTTCCGCAAAAAAGGCTCCATGCGCCACCCGGCCAAAGCGCTGGACGCCTACGACGGAACAGCCGTGCGCCGGGCGTCCCGATTTCTCGCCGAAAACCCTGACAGTCAGAAGGGCGATCCCGGGAAAGCGGCCCGCTTTATCGTGAGCATGGTGGAAAGAAAGGAACTGCCCCTGCGCATCCTCATCGGCGCTGACTGCTGCAGGCAGGTCAAAGCCGATCTCAGAGAGCAGATCGCGGATATCGAAAGCTACGAGAGCCTGGCTTCGGCCACAGACTTTGCCTAAAACAGCATCCCTTTCCCAGAACAGCAGAACGCCGCGAAGGGCTTCCAGTCCTTACGCGGCGTTTTGCTGTTCATGCGGGAGAGACGTTTCCTAGCTGTTTCCGGACATGTGTTCTTCCCAGAAGCGGACAGCGTCGTCCATCCAGCCCCATGCGTCCGTGCCGCGCCCCGTGCCGAAGCCGTGGCTGGCATGGCAGTAGAGGTGAAATTCGGCGGGAATGCCAGCCGCGATCAGGACATCCGTCCGTTTCCGCATGACAGCCGGGCTCGCAATGGGATCATCCGCGCTCACGACGGCGAAGGTCGGCGGATCACTGCGCGAGTAGAGGCTGTGGCTGGT
>ENA-OROK01003212-OROK01003212.1-human-gut-metagenome-genome-assembly--contig:-NODE-3212-length-13115-cov-6.116845_pt1 | contig 13115 bp, 17 predicted proteins | sample MGYA00242127_ERZ509046 | MGnify/ENA primary metagenome ERZ509046 (study PRJEB26280, sample SAMEA2338728) | human gut metagenome | biome: human gut; feature: human-associated habitat; material: faeces... | reverse complement strand
CGCAGAAAACGGCGTGAGAAAGTGGCGCTATGTTGACGGCATTCTGAAAGGCTGGCAGGCTGATGGGGTTCGCACATTGGGCGATGTAGAAGCCCGCCGGGAGGCCCGGCGGAAGCCCGAACCGCCGCAGGAAAAGAAAATGGAGGTACTAACATGAACACACAGAAAGTGTTGCTTGGTGCGCTGCTGGCACAGCCAGACCTTGCACCGTATTCCTTGCCGGATCTGGATGTGGAGCACTTTGCACCAGATGTGCAACCTGTCTTTGCTGCCGTATCAGGATTTTGGAATTCAACTGGCACGTTGGATGCTGTGCAGATCTGCGAACGGTATCCAGACCTAAAAACTGCAGTCATGGGGTGTTTCGATGAATGGTCGGCCGAATGCGTCCGTGCAACCCGCCCCAATGTGGAGAAGTGGACACAACTCGTCTTGGAACAGGCCGCCTTGACAAAATTCCAGAGTTTGGCTTTTCAGGCAGGCAGCAGCCTGACCACCTTTGCAGACCTGCCTGACTTGTACAGCAAAATGGGCGAAGCCTTGACTCTTGACCGGGAGGATCAGGATTTTAAGCCTATCGGGGATCTGGTAGACAACTATGTCCGCAAGTTGAATGAAAAGCCAAAGTACATCCCCAGCGGTATCCCGGTGTTGGACAAGCACCTGCATCTTGCCCCGGGTAACCTGTTCATCATCGGCGGCAGACCCAGCGCAGGCAAAACGGCTTTATCCTTGCAGATGGCTTGTGAGATGGCCCGGCGAGGGCTGAGAGTGTGTTATTTCTCGCTGGAAACCGGCCCGGACACTCTTGCCGCCCGCATCATCGCAAACCGTCTGGCGGTTCCGCTGGCAGATGTAAAGAATAAGAGCGTGCCGCAGTCTGACCTTGACAGCCTTGCAGATCTGCACAAGCTGCCGCTGTTCATCCGCTCTGCATCTGGCAAGGGCGTTGGATGGGTAAAGGCGCAAGCCCAACGGATGCAAGCACAGGTCGTTTTTATCGACTATTTGCAGCTACTCCGGCAGGCTGGCTCAAAAGATCGCTATACTGCCGTGACGCAGCTTTCAATGGATTTGCACGAACTGGCACAGGGCACCGGCATCCTTGTGATTGCGCTGGCTCAGCTGAACCGTAACGCGGCGCACGCTGCACCGTCCACCGCTGATCTGAAAGAATCCGGGCAGCTGGAACAGGATGCAGACGCAATTTTGCTGCTGTCCAGCGATGGGGAGGCGTACCAATGCATCCTTGCAAAAAACAAGGAAGGCCGTGTGGGTGAAGTCCCCTTGACCTTCGACAAGACTCGCCAGCGCTTTCTTGCTCTCACAAGCGAATTGGAAGGGAGATGAACGCATGAAGCGCAATCCAAACCGCCCGCGCCGCCGGGAGCCGTACCACTACGATGCAGAAGGAACGCTCTACATTGCTAGTATTCTATCCATTCTGCAGCACGGGCAAAGCATTCCTGTGAAAGTGCTACAGATGGTCTACCACATGCTGCTGCCATACGGCCCAAGTGGAGATACAAAGCGATGAACCGTAAAAACGAAAAAGCCGCCCTGCGTGTTACCAGCACACAGAGCAGCTCAGAGCGGGAAAGAATTGCAACGCCCTTCCCGCTCTCCATTTTACCACAACAAAAGCCAGAATGGAGGGGCAAACCGTGAAAATTTTTGACATTTTACCGCAAGGCGAGGAAAATGCGATACCCGGCAGCGAGATTGACCACTTGCTTGGCATTACACCGCGAGAGCGTCGCGCGCAGGCTTCCCGTGAGTTGGCGCAAGGTCTGATGACGTTGTATACTTCGGAGCCGCCCGGCGGCTATTTCCGTCCGTCTGACGGCGAGAAGGGCCGCGCAGAGATTAAGCGCTTCAGAGAGCGTGAAGCAGCCAGGGCGCGGGCGATCAATGAAAAAGTGCGCGCTGCTGACGCTATTTTGAAGCAGTGTGACGGCCAGACGCAGCTTGAATCGCCGGGAGAAATCTAATTTTTTAGAAAACGGAGAGGAATTTGTAAACACAGCTACGCGCGCGTGTATCGTGTCCATAAATTCCAGCCCGGCGGATACATAAGGCCGTTGTCGCTCTGTGTGGCAGCGGCTTTTTCTGTGCCGGGGTCGTGAAACATGAGGGGGGCTGCCGGGATGGGGTAGCAAAACGTTACCCCATCGGGCAGCACTCTCTCCCCCACGAGTGGAGGAAGATATGCTCAATTTTGAGCGCATCTTTCGGCACGACTGCCGAATATTGGCTACTAAAATTTTAGTAAGCGATTTTTACCCGCTTTATGGGGAAGCATCGACACAAGTGTCGATGACACACGTCTGTGCATGTTCCCCAGCTTGTTGGGGAAATCCTTCGTCACGAGTGGCAGCGTCGCAGCATGTTGCGATGTTTTTTCCGATTTTTCGGAAAAATCCGAAAAACTCACGGCGCACATTTTTGATCTCCGTGCCCACAAGTGGGTATGCCTAAAAATGGGCACCCCCGCAACTACCTAAATTCGGGTGAGGTCGCTTTGACCGACCCCATAGCTTAAAGGGAGTCATTTCGCGCGACCCCCTTTGAGGACTGAATTTTAAGCGCTTCTACCTAGTGGCTGATTTTTCAGCCACTAAACAATACCCTCTGGCAGCTGAATTTTCAGCCGCCGGTTATATCTTGTTGCTTTCCAACGGTGCGTAACAAAACGGTACACACCTCAAGGTCGGCAAAACGCCGGGTCAGGTAATGCGTTGCTGGTGCTCCGCAAAACGCAGAGTACCGGTACTCCCTGAAACGGGGCGTACCTGCCGACAGTGGATTGTCCTCAAGGGGGCGGCGTTTTACCGCCCCCTTAGGGCTACGGTGTTTCACCGTAGCCCTGTGCAGGTGATTTCCCATCAGTGGGTAGGTCAACACCACCCCACCACCCTATTACCCTATTTCAGAGCGTAAGGTGCCCCAAAGCAAGGCACCCTTGCAAGGGGTGAACGAATCGTTACTCCCCTCTACACAAATGGCAGTCCAGCCCGGCGGGGTATCGAGTTTCACGATAGCCCTAGACCCCGTTCCATTTTAGAACCTTCATCTGGTGGCCGAAAATCAGGCTGCCAAAGATCACAGCGCAGTTTTGCGCGCTGATTTCCAAGTCGCTGCATATCCGCCGGGGGTGTCCCCAGTTTTGGGGAGACCTAGAGCATCTCAACAGTGTTACGGGATATTTTTCGCTCAGACACAGCATAGAAAATAAACTGCCATTCGCTTTTTCTATGCAGCCAAGCGTGATATAATAGAGACATAAATCGGACTTCATCCACATTTCCGGAATTGGCCGGACAATTTTGTCCCACCAATGAACCGGCGCAAATTTGAGCGGGTTGGAAAGGGTGTGTCCCAAAATGGACAGACCCCTGCAGCCAGTGCAGTAGGGACGGAAGCGGCCCCGTACCAAATGATACACCCTCAGAGAAAGCCTTTACGGCCTATAGTTATTGGTCGAACATTTTTGTACAACTAATATTGGATGTTCGATTTTGAGCGGACTTTCTCGCTTTCCAGATTTGGAAAGCAGACGGCAGACAATTTTGTCCACCGTGCAACGCGGTCAAAAATGACCGGGTTCAAAACCACTACCCTGCTTTGGGGTTATGGTCTGAGCCGATTTTTCGGCTGTGCGGGGTCTGCTCATTTTTGAGCGCACCAGGGGGTGTTGTTAATTCCAACGAAGCCCGGCGGTGCATGTCTGACTTTGGTCACTGTTTCGGTGACTGGGCCAATTGGGGGTCACTGTTCTGGTGACACCCAGGCGGAGAATACTGTCGCAGTTTGCGACACTATTTCACGGATGCCAAAAATGGCACCCGTCAAAACAAACCGGGGCCGTAATTTGGTTATGACCCTATCGCTCAAAAATGAGCGATACCCCTATCACACAAAATTGTGTAAAAGTCTGCACAGACAGATATGCGCAAAATAGCGCACATCTTAGATCAGCACTGAAAATTCAGCTTTGATAGCCCGGCGGTTTTTCCGATTTTTGAGAAAAACATCTTGAGACAAAAGAGAGCGGAATTTTCCGCCGTCATCTGGCAGCGGATTTTTCCGCCACGAAAAGGACAGCCCAAAATTGGGCTTTTCGATAAATCGACCTCCCCAATCTTGGGGAGATGTGTCCAGTTTTGGTCCGATCTATACGCTGCCGGGACGCTCAAAAGGCTATTGGACAAAAATGTCCAAAATCGCCTAGCGGCGGTGAAGCGGCGGAAAAGCGCCATATGCAGGCTGTAAACGGGCCGTGAGCGGTGAAAACACAGCGTTTCTACGTAGACCGTGAAGCTGTGGTGAAGCCGTGAAAAATGGGCGTTTTCGCAGTTCTAGGTTTTACTCAAAATTGAGTAAAAGATGGGTGGTGAATCGCCACCCATCTGCCCGTGAATGTGCGGATTTGTGCGGCATAAAAAAGGAAGCGTCAATGTGCGCGTTTGTGCGCACTAAAAAAGACGGGGTGCGTAGTTCGTTCACACGGTCACGCGCGCCCACGTATCGTGTCCATAAATTCGTATTTTGAACAAAAATGCACACGAAAAAAGGAAGGATACAGCAATGGAACAGAAACAGGCCAAGAATGACCAGCAGGCTACAAACGCGGTCCTTGCCGCTCTGGCAGCCACCGGGAACACCTTTGCACTGGGCCAGCTGTGGGAAGTCAACAAGGGCTTTATTCGGCGGCAGCTGTGGCAGTGGTTCGAGAAGAACAAGCCTGTTGCTGACAATGCGGGCCTGTCCTTTGAGGATTTGGTACAGGAAGGGTATTTTGCGGTTGACTATGCTGCCAAGCACTACAGCGCAGAACAGGGCAATTTCACAACGTATCTGAGCTACGCACTGTTGAAGCAGATTCGCACCGCCACCTGTGGAGAGCACACACGTGTGGTTGCAACCGAGAACGGCAGGCGCGTGGCTGTATCCGCAAACCCGCTGAACGAGTGTAGCAGCCTTGACGTTCGGCTTGATGAATCGGACGAAGGTAGCAGCACCAAAGGTGAAACCATCGAAGACCCGGCGGCTGCACAGGCATTTCAACAGGCAGAGGATGGTGTTTACACCGAGGAGTTGCACACAGCCCTTGAAACAGCTATGACCCAGCACCTGACCGAGCGTGAAGCGGATGTTTTGCGCCGCCGGTATTATGACGAAAAGAGCCTCCGGGCCGTTGGCGTGGAACTTGGTGTACAGGCCGAGCGCGTGCGTCAGATCGAGGTTAAAGCAATCCGCAAAATGAAAGGCCTGTCCTCTATCCAGCGTTGGCGTGATGATGTGATCACCACCAGAGCATGGCGCGGCACCGGCTGGAACGCATGGAACCGCTATGGCAGCGTTCAGGAACGCACGGTGGAATACTGGGACGAACAGGTGAAGAAATACGAGGAGCATGTGCGCGAGCTGGTCGAGAAGTACGGAATCTCTGCCATCATCTGACCTGCACCCCGCCGGGCGCGCTACGCAGCTTCGAACAGGTGGAAGTGCAGTGTTTCCATGCAAACTGTGAAGCCGTGGTAAAGCGGTGAGAAAGCGGTGGTAAAGCGCCACCCGCTCCCGCGCATATCGTGTCTGCAAAATTTTCCGGATTTTCCGGCAGCTATAAAAAAGAAGCACCAAACCACAGCAAGCAGTGCGCCGTGGTACCACCATAGGCGCTGCAAGCAGTGTCTTTGTATGTACAAAGCCCCTTGCCTTGCAAGGACTTGTTGGGCAGCATCCCAAACCCTTTGAACGTGCAGCACCCGCCGGGCGCAGCACTTCAGCCACACGATTCTGTTGACCTCAACAAAATCGCTGCATGACAAAGCCCACCGACCGCGACAGCGCGTGTCTGAGGGCTTTTCTTGTTGCTTATTTAAATATCCTTGCGGCGGCTTTATCCGCGCTCTGGCAGCCCCGGCGGGCTGTTACGCTGCACAATCCGGGAAGTTCACAACGGTGATCTCTGCCACGGCCTTTTCGACCGTCTGCAAGATGTGTTCTATCTTCTCCACAGTGTCAGCTGACAGAACCACCTCGCCGCACTGTTCGCACTTCAGGCAGGGCACGTTCTTGATGACCACAACACAGTTCTTTGGTTGCACTGTGTGAATGGTCGTTCTAGGTTTCATTTCACCTTTGCAAAGTGGGCAAGTCATTTTAGAACGTCTTTCCCTTTGGCAAGTTTCTTTTCTTCAGACTTCAATCTGCGTTCCAGCTTTTTAATGTCCTCTTCTGGCGGAAGATCCTCAGGCCGAATACCACGATCTAGCAGCATCTTTCGGACACTGGTATTATTTTGAACATGCTCGCGGGTGATAGAATTTTCTCCCTGAAGGTCTTTTTGTTCAACATTCAGATTCGTCATTTCCGTTGCAAGATTCTTCGCCGCCAGGGTAACAGGCGGTAGAACGTCCGCAAGTGGCCCGCTCTTCACTCCATACTGCATCTTCATTTCTTCTGTTGTCCGCCCACCAAACAACGCGCTGTCACCCTTTGAGCGAATCCGTGCAAAACCACGGTCATCTACACCGCGTTCATAGATATTTTGAGAAAGCCGCTTTTCAGAAGTGCGCAACTGCTGACGCTGCTGCACCCTATTCAAATCAGAAATGCGCTGTTCAAGCAGTTCCTGCTTACGTGTCTGTAAGGCAAAGTATGCCTGTGCAAAGGCAATTTCAGTTTTTTTGGGGTCGCCATTCTGAGCAATCAGATAACAGGCGTACCGAGTGAGCATATAATCGGAAACTTCACGATTTGCACCGCTACCGATTTGGACCATTTTCGTGACCTCACGAAAATGGTCTGCCACAACGCTTTCCGCCGTTTGGGCTGATGTCATGGCCTTTTTTATAGCCAACTCAAAGTTTTCCCAGCGTACATAGCCTAAAGCGCGTTGAAGTTCACGTGCATACCAAAATTCTATGCCATCTTCTGTTGTATGTACAATCCCATCAAAGACAGCTTTTAACTGTAGAACCTGATTAGAGTCCATCATTTTACACTTCCTTCCCTGTGTCACAAGCCCAGCAACTGGGCTTTCTTGGCGTTGTACTCTGCTTCCGTAATAGCGCCCATATCCAGTAGCTGCTTAAACTTCAAAAGCTCATCAGCGGTGCTGGGGGCAGCCGGAGCGGCAGCCTGCGGCTTCTCCTGGCTGACTTTGCAGCTCTTGAGGAAAGAGGTCATTCCACCGGGATAAACCGTTGTCGGCAGGCTGCTTTCGCCCAGAGAAAGCACAAACCGAATGGACACGTTCTCTTTGCTGCGGCCGCCCTTGCGGGTCTCCGTTTTGGCAGTGGCAGCGCCCACGATCGCACCCACAGGCCCGGCAACGGCTGCACCGATCACGGCACGGCCAATACCACCCTTTGTCTCTGTCACCGTCAAATCGTCTGGCGCGTCAGATTCGTAACCGGCGACTTCATCAAAGCTGTAGATCATGCGAGGGCTTTTATCACCGCCGCGGTGCCCAAAACAAAACAGCCGGTTGGTTTTGTCAATGGACACAAAGAGCGCGTCACCATCATAGATGGAATCGGTTTCTTTGAACACCTTCCGACGCTGTTCTAGTGTAGCCCAGTAGTCCGCAAGGGCAGCTGTCGGCTGCTTTGCTGCCCGGAAACCCAGCTTGGAATAGAAAAAGTTGCTGCAGCTGGCGCAGATCAGACCGTCCGCGCTTTTCTCACGGTTCAGCAAACCCAGCTTGCCGCCACATACAGGACAGGTATTTGCCATGATTACACCTCACTCTTTTCTACTTCCCCGGCGGTGTCCTTTGTAAGCACATCTGCCACTTCCGGGCAATGGGGCAGGACAAGATCAAGACAAAACCGCTGGACACTCTTGCCAGCATCTGCGGCTGCCTTGCGAATACGTGCGCCGTCTTCCTTAGTCGGGCGCAGCATGATATTGTCCTGACGGCGGTTATAAGCTGCATTTGACTTTTTCTTTGCTTCACTGATAGGCATTTTATCACCTCTTTATGATGATTATACCACAAAGTGTGCGGCACGTCAACGTGTACAATATGAATGATTCTCGAACGTTAACGTTATGCAATTTGTCAATAGATGGAGGCACGTTAATGTGCTATAATAAAGACACAGCAAGGGAAGCACGACCGGAAGGCAAGGGGCGAAGGATGTACCGGGAGCGCAAGAGCAGAACGCCAGCTAAGACAGTAACCCACTTCCTGATAAGCTGTATAAAAGAAAATGGCCCGGCGACCGCTACCAACGAACCACCGAGCCAAACCCAACAACAGGGTCAAGCCCATTATACAGGAGCTGACCCGCAAAGTAAAGCGAGGACAGTATGAAAAAGTACAATCTCTCCGAGATCATGCACAAGGCATGGAAGCTGTACCGCAAGGGCGTGAGCAGCTTTGCCGAAGCCCTGCACCGGGCATGGAACAGCGCAAAGGCTGCTCCGGTCAACGCCCAGCGCATCGAGGAAGCCCAGCAGGCCGCCGGGATCACCGAGCCGGTGAACACTTGGGCAGGCTGGAAGGCCGCCGGGGTACATGGTAGAACACGGCGCAAAGGCTCTGTTTCAGGCGGTGCTGATCCACAGCAGCAGGGGAGACGGCCAGACCTACCGGGCATCGTTCTTCGGTGCATCGCAGGTGAAGCCGCTGGAAGCCCAGTAACACAGTCAGAGGATCCCCGGCGGGAAGACGGAAGCCCGCCGGGGATAGCGGGGCACGATCCAGCCCCAGATAGGAGAGTTGAGGTATGAACGATATTCGTGCTATGATTCGGGAACGCGGCATGACGCTGGAGAGTGTGGCGTGGGCGCTGCAGATCACCACCAACACGTTGCGCGCAAAGCTAAACGGAGAGGTTGAATTCCGACTTTGCGAAGCCAAAACGCTAGCAACCATGCTTGATACCAGTGTGGACGCACTGTTTTTTGAGAACTTGGGCGACCAGAAGGCGAACACGGTTGACGCTATCAACGAACGTCTGAAGAAGGCAGCACCGGACAAGGTGCAGCTGGTTTGGATATTCGCAAGCGGCATTATCAAAGCCTGAAGGGGGGCAAGACAATGATTCTGACGGCAAAGCAGGTGGAAGCGCTGGACGTAGGAACCACGATGGGGCGTCTGGCCGACCTGAAGAACCTTCTTTTTATCATGGACAGCTGGATGTGCACCCGCGGTAAGGTGGATGAACTCAATCGGGAAGCCGATTGCAGCAAGTACGATTTGGAAGCCCTCTGGCGTGAGCTGCCCATGTACTACACGCTTCTGTGGAGCATCATCGAAGCTATTGACAAGTCACAAGCCGAACTGCTGGACACAGCAAAGACACTAGACGCACTGAACATCTTGAAAGGGTACTGAACCCCATATAGCACAAGAGCCCGTCCGGCACACACCGGACAGGCTTTTTTGCTATCAAACAGGCGGTAAACAGGCATAAAACACGCCCCGCCGGGCATCCAGTACAAGGCACGCTGTAAGGCACTCCGGCAAGGCAGTTTTTGGGGCAGCAAGGCACAAATGAGGCACTTTCCAGCCCTTTTGAAGCCTCTGTAAAGCAAGAAATCCCACGATTTACACCGTATTTTCAACGGTCAATCGTGGGATTTTACTTGGTGCGATGGAAGGGACTCGAACCCCCGGCCTACTGATTCGTAGTCAGTCACTCTATCCAGCTGAGCTACCAACGCATACGTTCCGCTCGGAACATGATGTATTTTATCACCGAACCGGGGTTTTGTCAACACTTTTTCGGAAATATTTTTGGATTTCTCGAAAAAGAGCGTCTTTTCATCTACTTTTCTTTTATCTTTCCTGCATCAGCCCTGCTCTGCGAGGGTCTGGGCGATTCGGACACCGGTAGGCGTGGCGGCAAGACCGCCCTGACCCGTCTCCCGGAGGTCGGGGGAGAGCAGGCTGCCCACGCGGCCCATCGCGTCGATGACCTCGTCGCAGGGGATGGCGTAGTTCACCCCGGCGAGGGCCATATTGGCACAAGAAACGGCATTCACTGCGCCGACCACATTCCGCTTGATACAGGGCACCTCCACGAGGCCGGCCACGGGGTCGCAGACGAGGCCCAGCAGGTTGCCCAGTGCCATTGCGGCAGCGGCGGCGCACTGCTCGGGCGCACCGCCCTTGAGGTGGCAGAGCGCAGCAGCGGCCATCGCGCTGGCAGCGCCCACCTCGGCCTGACAGCCGCCCTCCGCGCCCGCCAGCGTGGCGCGGGCCGCGATGACCTGCCCAAAGCCGGCGGCTACATAGAGGGCGTCGCAGATGGCTTCCTCGTCCGCCTCGCCGCTGCGGGCCAGCGGCAGCAGGACGGCGGGCAGAACGCCGCAGCTGCCCGCCGTGGGGGCCGCGACGATCCGCTTCATGCAGGCATTGCACTCAGCGGTCTTGAGGGCCTCCGCCGTCACAGCGGCGAGGTAATCGCCGCCGAAGCTCCTGCCCTCTTGGTGCGCCTGCTCCACCTTGGCCGCGTCGCCGCCCGAAAGGCCGCTGCGGCTGCGCTGGGCGGGGTCGTAGTCCCGGCTGGTGGCCTGCATCACCTGCCACAGATGGTGCATCGTCTCCCGGCTGTGGGCCTCAGTGAGGCGGCTTTCGGCCAGGTCGCTGCGCAGGATGGCCTCCGACAGGGAGATCTTCTGGCTGCTGGCTGCAGCCAGCATCTCTTCACAGGATAAAAACGACACGTCTCAGCCCTCCTCAGATTCTTCCGGCTCGTCGATGTTCAGGCAGGTGACCTTGCGGATGCCCGGCATCACGGCCATCTGCTGTTCCAGCACATGGGGGATATGGGAGTCACACTCCAGCACCATGACAGCGTAGCCGCCCGTCGCGGCGCGGAACACCTGCATGGACGCGATGTTGATGCGCCGCTGGGCCAGCGACATGGTGACTTCGGCGATGCATCCGGGGGTGTCCTCGTTGTGGATAATGAGGGTGTTGCTGTCGCCGCCAAAGTCGGCGGGCACGCCGTCGATCTCGGTGACGCGGATGCGCCCGCCGCCCACGGAGGCCGCCTTCAGGGTGAGGGTGCGGCCCGTCCTGCTCTTTAAGGTAAGGACTGCTGTATTAGGGTGGGCGGCGCGCAGTTCCACCGGATGGATGGTGAACTTCATCCCGGCCTCCTCGGCCAGTGCAAAGCTGTCCGGCAGGCGGGGGTCGTCCGGGCGGAGGCCCAGCAGGCCCGCTACCAGTGCGCGGTCGGTGCCGTGGCCCCGGCCCGTGGTGGCAAAACTGCCATAAAGCCCGATGTCCGCCTCTGCGGGGATGTCGCCCAGCAGCTTCTGGGCCGTGTAGCCGATGCGGGCCGCGCCCGCCGTATGGCTGGAGGAGGGGCCGATCATCACCGGCCCGAGAACGTCGAAAAGACGCATGAGATTGTACACTTCCTTCCGTTTTGCAGCGTTTTGGGCCTTGTTTTCCGCCCCACAGACCCGCCCCGGGCTGCCTCAGCTGACAAAAGAACAGATTTTCTTTCTTTTTATTATACCGCTTTTGAGCTTGTTGTGCTATAATAACTTCATAATGCTTTGAATTTGCCCTTTCAGGGGGCAGCACGGAGGGTAGAACCTATGAAACTGGTAAGCGTGGAAACTCCCGAAAAGAGTGTCTGCAAAATGACTTTCAGCGCTTCGGCTGAGGAGCTGGAAGCTGCGTCCAACGCCGTGTACGAGCGCACCCGCGCAACGTACACCATCAAAGGCTTTGCCAAGGGTGAGGCTGACCGCGCCCAGATCGAGGCCGACCGCGGCGAGCACACCTTCTGGTATGACGCCATCAACGACCTGATGGACAAGGACGTCCCGGCGCTGTACGACGCAGCGATGGCAGAACACGGCTTCCACGCAGTGGACGAGCCGGTGTACGATCTGGTCAGCGTGAAGAAGGATGAGGGCTTCGTGGCCACCGCCACCACCGCCCTGCAGCCCGAGCTGAAGCTGACCCAGACCACCGGCTTCAAGGCCGAGTGCGTCACTCCGGAAGTCACCGACAAGGAGATCGACGCCGTGCTGGAGCGCCGCCGTGCCGTCTCTGCCGAGCTGGTGCCCCACAAGGGTCCTGCCGTCAAGGGCAACATCGTCCACATCGACTACGAGGGCCTGCTGGAGGGCAAGCCGTTCAACGGCGGCACCGCCCAGAACCAGACTCTGCAGCTGGGCAGCGGCCGGATGATCCCCGGCTTCGAGGAGGGCATCCTCGGCCACAAGGGCGGCGAAGAGTTCGACATCTTCGTCACCTTCCCGGCACGCTACCACGTCAGCGACCTCGCCGGCAAGCCCGTGGTCTTTAAGATCAAGCTGCACGACGTCTGCGTCCGTCAGCTGCCCGCCCTGAACAGCGATTTTGCCAAGAAGGCCGGCAATGTGGACACGATGGACGAGTTCCGCGCCCAGATCCGTCAGCAGCTCCACGACGGCAAGCACGCCAGCGCCCTCAACCGCGCCAAGGACGCCATCCTCACCCAGCTGGCCTCCGCCGCTGAGGGCGAGCTGCCCAGCGTCCTCGTGGAGACGGCCTACCAGCAGGAGATGGAGCGGTTCCAGCAGCAGCTGCAGATGCAGCGCCTGAGCCTCGACCGTTATCTCAGTCAGGTTCACCAGACCCGCGAGAGCTTCACTGCCGCCGTCCGCGCCGTGGCCGAGAAGAACACCCGCGCCCGGATGGCCCTGCTGCAGGTGGCCCAGAGCGAGGGCCTCCTGCCCACCGAGGAGGAGATCGACAAGACCCTCTCTGAGCGTGCCGAGCGCACCAAAAAGACCCTCGAGGAGATCAAGGCTGCTACCAACGTGGAGGCCATGCGCCGCAACGAGGGCATCCGCCGCGCTGCCGATTATGTCATCGAGCACTCCACCATTGAGGAAAAATAATTTTTCTGCCCTTTGCGCCTGCACCGCCGTGCAGGCGTTTTTTGTTGTTCATTTTTTGGCTCTTGACTTTTTCCCCAAGCTGCGGTATTTTTAAGGTGAAAAAGTTTGTCCGGGCACAGCCGGGTCCCGGGCAGATAACATAAAAATTTTGCGGGGCGATCCCCCTCATCCGGTCTTCTCTTTGCGACAGGAGGTTTTCCTTATGAAAAAGTTTCTTCTCGCTCTTTTGACAGCCGCCACAGCGGCAG
>ENA-OROK01003184-OROK01003184.1-human-gut-metagenome-genome-assembly--contig:-NODE-3184-length-13199-cov-6.028454_pt1 | contig 13199 bp, 9 predicted proteins | sample MGYA00242127_ERZ509046 | MGnify/ENA primary metagenome ERZ509046 (study PRJEB26280, sample SAMEA2338728) | human gut metagenome | biome: human gut; feature: human-associated habitat; material: faeces... | reverse complement strand
AGAGCGGCTACCACCTGATCCTGCTGGCCAAGAACCTCAAGGGATACCACAACCTGATCAAGATCGTCTCGAAGGCGTGGACCGAGGGCTTCTACATGCGCCCGCGTACCGACCGCACCGAGATTGAGAAATACCACGAGGGGCTGATCTGCTGTTCGGCCTGCCTGGCCGGCGAGGTGCCCCGCGCCATCACGGCCGACGACATGGAGCGGGCCGAAGAGTCGATCCGCTGGCACAAGGGGGTCTTCGGCGACGACTATTACCTCGAGCTCCAGCTGCACAAGGCGACCGTCGAGCGGGCCAACCACGAGGCCTACCCCATGCAGCTCAAGGTGAACAAGCACCTGCGCGAGCTGGCGGCCAAATACGGTGTGCGCATGGTCTGCACCAACGACGTACACTTCGTGGACGAGGACAACGCCGAGGCCCACGACCGGCTGATCTGCCTCTCGACGGGCAAGGACCTCGACGACCCGAAGCGCATGCTCTACTCCAAGCAGGAGTGGTTGAAGACGACGGCCGAGATGGCCGCGATCTTTGGCGAGACGGATCCCGAGGCGATGCGGACGACGGTCGATATCTGCAACCAGGTCGAGTGCTACTCGATCGACCATGCGCCGATCATGCCGACGTTCGAGATCCCCGAGGAGTTCGGCACCGAGGCCGAATACCGCGCGCGGCTCACCGAGCAGGACCTCTACGACGAGTTCACGCGCGACGAGAACGGCAACGTCGTCCTCTCCGAAGAGGAGGGGCGCAAGAAGATCGAGAAACTGGGCGGCTACGACAAGCTCTACCGCATCAAGCTCGAGGCCGACTACCTGGCCAAGCTGACGATGGAGGGGGCGCACAGGCGCTACGGCGAACACCTTACCGAGGAGCAGCAGGAGCGCCTGCGCTTCGAGCTGCACATCATGAAGACGATGGGTTTCCCGGGTTACTTCCTTATCGTGCAGGACTTCATCCGTGCGGCCCGCGAGGAGCTCGACGTCTCGGTAGGCCCGGGCCGTGGCTCGGCGGCCGGTTCGGCCGTGGCCTACTGCCTCGGCATCACGCAGATCGACCCCATCGCCTACGACCTGCTGTTCGAGCGTTTCCTCAACCCCGACCGTATCTCGCTGCCCGATATCGACGTCGATTTCGACGACGACGGCCGCGGCCGCGTGCTCAACTGGGTCACGCAGAAGTACGGCAAGGAGAAGGTCGCCCACATCATCACCTACGGTACGATGGCTACCAAACTGGCCATCAAGGACGTGGCGCGCGTCCAGAAACTCATGCTCTCGGAGTCGGACCGGCTGTGCAAGCTCGTTCCCGACAAGACCCCCGAGGGCAAGGCCGTGAAGAACCTTTCGCAGGCCATCGAGCTGGTTCCCGAGCTGAAGGCCGCCGAGCAGTCGGACAACCCCGTGCTGCGCGACACGATCCGCTATGCCAAGATGCTCGAGGGCAATGTCCGCAATACGGGCGTGCACGCCTGCGGCACGATCATCTGCCGCGACGACATCACCGACTGGGTGCCCGTATCGACGGCCGACGACAAGGTGACGGGCGAGAAGATGCTCGTCACGCAGTACGAGGGTTCGGTGATCGAGGACACGGGGCTTATCAAGATGGACTTCCTCGGTCTGAAAACCCTGTCGATCATCAAGGACGCCATCGAGAACATCCGCCAGACGAAGGGCATAGAGGTCGATATCGACGACTTCTCGATCATCAACGACCCGGTGACCTACAAACTTTACAGCGAGGGACGTACCGTCGGCACGTTCCAGTTCGAGTCTGCCGGCATGCAGAAATACCTCCGCGAGCTGCAGCCCTCGACCTTCGAGGACCTGATCGCGATGAACGCCCTCTACCGGCCCGGCCCGATGGACTACATCCCGGACTTCATCGCCCGCAAGCACGGCCGCAGCCCCATCGAGTACGACATCCCCGTGATGGAGAAGTACCTCAAGGACACCTACGGCATCACGGTCTACCAGGAGCAGGTCATGTTGCTGTCGCGTCTTCTGGCCAACTTCACCCGCGGCGAGTCGGACACGCTCCGCAAGGCCATGGGCAAGAAACTCAAGGACAAACTGGACCACCTGAAACCCAAGTTCATCGAGGGCGGCAGGAAGAACGGACACGATCCGAAGGTGCTCGAAAAGATCTGGGGTGACTGGGAGAAATTCGCCTCCTACGCGTTCAACAAGTCGCACGCCACGTGCTACTCGTGGGTGGCTTACCAGACGGCCTACCTCAAGGCCAACTACCCTTCGGAGTACATGGCTGCCGTGTTGAGCCGAAACCTCACGAACATCGAGCAGCTGACGCTCTACATGAACGAGTGCAAGCGCATGGGCATCAGCGTCATGGGACCCGACATCAACGAGTCGATGCGGACTTTCTCGTCCAACGCCGCCGGGGACGTGCGCTTCGGCCTCGCGGCGGTGAAGGGCGTCGGTGCGGCGGCCGTGGAGAGCATCATCGCCGAACGCAAGGCCAACGGGCCTTTCAAGGACATATACGACTTCGTCGAGCGCGTGAACTACTCGCTCGTCAACCGCAAATGCCTCGAAAACCTGGCTTACGCCGGGGCGTTCGACTCGATCTCGGATTTCGCACGCTGCAAGTACTTCGGCGTCGACCTGCGCGATTCGAGCGGCATCACCTTCATCGAGCAGCTGATGCGCTACGGGCAGCGGTTCCAGACCGAGCAGAACAACGCCCAGCAGAGTCTGTTCGGCGGCGGCGAGCACGTGGACATCCAGCGCCCGGTGCTTCCGGCCTGCGCCGACTGGAGCCAGTTGGAAAAACTCACGAAGGAGCGCGAAATGGTGGGCCTTTACCTCTCGGCGCATCCGCTCGACGATTACAAAATCATCATCGACCACATGTGCAAGACCCAGCTTTCGGAGCTGGAGAACCTCGACGCCCTCAAGGGGCAGGAGATCGCCGTGGCGGGCATGGTCGTGGGCGTGCAGAACCTGATGACCAAGACCGGCAAGCCGTGGGGCAAGTTCAAACTCGAGGACTACAACGGAGGCCACGAGTTCGCCCTCTTCGGCAAGGACTACGAGAATTTCCGCAAATACCTTTTCCCGGACTATTTCCTCTTCGTCCGGGGCCGCGTGCAGGCCAAGCCCTACAACGACAAGGAGCTGGAATTCAAGATCATTTCGATGGTTCAGTTGCAGGAGATGCGCGACACGATCAAGGAGATGATCGTGCAGCTGCCGATCGAGGAGGTGACCGAAGCGTTCATTCACGACCTGACGGAGAGGGTCCGCGAGTCGAAGGGCGACACGCTGCTGCGCCTGAACGTCTACGACCGCGGAGCGCAGGTCTCGCTGCGCCTCTTCTCGAAAAGCCACAAGGTGAGCCTCTCGCAATCTCTGGTCGGATATTTGGACGACAACAGCATCCACTACTCAATCGCATAAGCATACTTTAATTGATAATCAACAAAAAACTCAAAGCTATGGCATTGGCAATCAACAAAGACAATTTCGAAGCGCTGGTCGCAGGCGATCAGCCGGTGGTCATCGACTTCTGGGCCGAATGGTGCGGTCCCTGCCGCACGATGTCGCCCATCGTGGACGAACTGGCTGCGGAATACGAAGGCAAGGTCGTCATCGGCAAGTGCGACGTCGAGGAGAACGACGACATCACGATGAAGTACGGCGTGAGGAACATCCCGACGATCGTCTTCCTCAAGGGCGGCGAGCTGGTCGACAAGCAGGTCGGCGCATGCCCGAAGGATGCCCTGAAGGCCAAGATCGAGAAGCTTCTCTGATGCTGCGCGCCATCGACTTCCACGGGCTGAAAGGCGTGGAGTTCTCCAAGGGGGAGTATACGGCGCTGCTGATTCCGGAGATGGGGGCCAACCTCGTGCGGCTGGCCAACACCCGGCTGGGCGCGGAGATTCTGCGCACGCCCGGACCCGGGGAGATCGAGACGTTCCGGAGCCGTCCGCAGGTCTTCGGGCTTCCGATCCTGTTCCCGCCCAACCGCATCGCCGACGGCCGTTACGTCTTCGAGGGACGCACGTACCAGTATCCCATCACCATCGAGAGGGAACGGAACTACCACCACGGCGTCCTCAAGAGCGAGGCGTTCCTGGTGTCGAAGGCCCGCGAGATGGACAGGGAGGTGATGATCGAATGCCGTTACTACGCCAATGCGGGGAACGATGCCGTTTACCGCGATTTCCCGCACGAGTTCAAGTGCAAGATCACCTACCGGCTCACGGCCGAAGGGTTGGAGCAGGAGGTGGTGTTCTTCAACCGCAGCGAGACCCGCATGCCCCTGGGCGTGGGTTTTCACACCCCGCTGACGATTCCCTTTGCGGGCGGGACCGACGCCGACTACGTGATGCGCCTGGCTGTCGGGGAAGAGGTCGAACTCGATGGCCGGAACCTCCCGACGGGACGCAGGCTGCCGCTGTCGGAGCAATTTTCCAAATTGCGCCGCGAAGGGCTTCAGGTCACCGGCTGCGGGCCGATCGAGGCGGGTTTTACGCTGCGCGAGATCGACGTGGACGGCAAACCGTTCCGCGGCGCGCTGGTCGAGCACCTGCGCACGGGCGTGAGAACCTGCTACGAGGTCGACGAGCAGACGACCTACTGGACGCTGTGGAACAACGGAGGGCAAGTGCCCTACTGCTGTCCCGAGCCGCAGACATGGACCACGAACGCCCCCAACGCCGCCGATCCCGCGGCCGAAGGGTTTCGGGCCATTGACCCGGGCGAGTCGTGGCGCACGACTTTCCGCCTGTATGCGAAATAGGGGTAAAAAAGAGGATCGACCGGCGATCCTCTTTTTTGTCTCAAAACCTCTCGTGGAAGACCGTCGCGGAGAGCGGTTTGCGCAGCGTGTCGTGGCGGTTGGGATCGGCCGCCGGGCCGTCGCCGTAGCCGATCAGCAGGATGTTCACGGGTTCGACGTTCGCCGGAAGGGCGAACTCCTCGCGCACGGCTTCGGGTTTGAACATGCAGATCCACAGCGTGTCGAGGTTCAGCGACGCGGCGGCAAGCATCATGTGGTCGGTGACGATCGACGCGTCGATGTCCGAAATGTTCTTGCCGTCGTACTTACGGGTCCACGCCTCGGAGGTGTCGGCGCAGACGATGACGGCCGTCGGGGCGCCGAAATCGCGCGTGCAGCGCGCAAGGCGTTCCATGCCCTCCTTCGACTGCACGACCACCAGCCGCTGGGGCTGGCGGTTGGCGCCCGTGGGGGCCACGCGGCCCGCTTCGAGGATCAGCTCCAGTTTCTCCGGCTCCACTTGCCTGGAGAGGTATTTGCGGCAGGCGTACCGCTTTTTCGCCAGTTTCAGAAAATCCATTTGCAAAGGTTTTAATTATATAAAGGTACGGACAGGCCGGGCGATTCGAAATCTCCCGACCGATAAAAAGGGCCGTTACGCCTCCAAAGGTATAAAAATTCGCGCCGTTATACAACCGGGCGCTCCGTTTTGGCAGGTCCGGCTGACAGAATGGCAGAAAAAAAGTACTGGCACACCGTTTGTTGCAGGAAGGGCAGGAAATCAAATACAACAACAACGATAGCACTATGAAAAACGGAAAAATCGGAGTTACGACGGAGAACATTTTCCCCGTCATCAAGAAATTCCTCTACTCGGACCATGAAATTTTCCTGCGCGAGCTGATTTCGAACGCCGTGGACGCCACCCAGAAGCTGAAAACCCTCTCGTCGATCGGCGAGGCCAAGGGCGATCTGGGCGATGTGACGATCCGCGTCGCCGCCGACAAGGAGAAGAAAACGCTCACCGTGACCGACCGCGGCGTCGGCATGACGGCCGAGGAGGTGGACAAATACATCAACCAGATCGCCTTCTCGGGCGCCGAGGAGTTCATGGAGAAGTATAAGAACCAGGCCATTATCGGACATTTCGGACTGGGATTCTACTCGGCATTCATGGTGTCGGACAAGGTCGAGATTTTCACGAAATCCTATAAAGAGGGTTCTAAAACCGTACATTGGAGCTGCACCGGGTCGCCCGAGTTCGAGATGGAGGAGACTGACGAGGCACGCGACCGCGGCACGACCATCGTGCTGCACCTCTCGAAGGATTCGCTCGAATACGCCGAGGATGCGCAGGTCGAGGCCCTGCTGAAGAAGTACTGCCGCTTCCTGCCCGTGCCCATCGCCTTCGGCAAGGTCAAGGAGTGGAAGGACGGCAAATACGTCGACACCGACAAGGACAACATCATCAACAACGTCGAGCCGCTGTGGACCCGCCGACATTACCGAGGAGCAGTACAAGGAGTTCTACCGCGAACTCTACCCGATGAGCGACGAGCCGCTGTTCTCGATCCACCTCAATATCGACTATCCGTTCCACCTGACGGGCATCCTCTACTTCCCGAAGATTCACAACAACTTCGAGATCCAGAAGAACAAGATCCAGCTCTATTCGAACCAGGTCTATGTGACGGATCAGGTCGAGGGCATCGTGCCGGAGTACCTGACGCTGCTGCACGGCGTGATCGACTCGCCGGACATTCCGCTCAACGTATCGCGCAGCTACCTGCAAAGCGACGCCAACGTGAAGAAGATTTCGAGCTACATCACCCGCAAGGTCGCAGACCGCTTGCAGGAGTTGTTCTCGACCATGCGTTCGGACTACGAGGCGAAGTGGGACGACCTGAAAATCTTCATCCAGTACGGCATCCTCACCGACGAGAAGTTCGCCGAGAAGGCCGCCGGGATCATGCTCTGGAAGAACGTCGAAGGCAAATATTTCACCCCCAAGGAGTATGCGGAGAAGGTGAAGGAGAACCAGACCGACAAGAACAAGACGGAGGTGTTCCTCTATGTGGACGATCCCGTGGAGAAGCACACGTTCCTCGAAGCGGCCAAAGGCAAGGGGTACGACGTGCTGGTGATGGACGGCCAGCTGGACAGCCACTACATCAACTGGTACGAGTCGAAGAACAAGGAGTCGCGTTTCGTGCGCGTCGACAGCGACGTGGTCGACAAGCTGATCCAGAAGGAGGAGAATGTCAAGATGTCGCTCACCGAGGGCCAGCAGGAGGTGCTGACGCCCGTTTTCGAGAGCCAGATGCCCAAGGACGACAAGATTCACTACAACATCTCGTTCGAGGCCATGTCGCCCGACGAGGCTCCGGTGGTGATCACGCAGAACGAGTTCATGCGCCGCATGAAGGAGATGGCCCAGACGGGCGGCGGGGGCATGAGCCAGTTCTACGGACAGATGCCCGACAACTTCACCATCGCGGTCAACGCCAACCACCCCATCGTCATCGACATCCTCGCCGACGTGGAGAAGTCCTACGGCGACAAACTGAAGTCGATCACCAAGAAGATCGACGCCGCAGTGGCCGAGGAGAAGCGTTTCGACGAGGTCGTGAAGGGCAAGAAGGAGGAGGAACTTTCGTCCGAGGAGAAATCCACGCGCGAGGAGCTGTCGAAGAAGATCGTCACCCTGCGCGACGAGCGCAACCAGCGTCTGCGCGAGATCGGCGGCGAAAACCGCCTCGTCAAGCAGATCATCGACCTGGCGCTGCTGACCAACGGCATGCTCAAGGGCAAGAACCTGACGGATTTCATCCAGCGTTCGATTTCGCTGATCGGAAAATAGTTTTTGAAGGGTTTGCAGAGAAGGGGCCGCACTTTCGGAGTGCGGTCCCTTTTCCGTTCCGGGCCATCCAACCGCTTTTTGCGGAAATAGTTGCAAAAACAACAAAAAAAGGCTACATTTGTTTGTCACTACAAACCCAACCAACCTGCCATGAGAAACCTTCTGTTCCTGATCGCAGCGGCGCTCGGTGCGTTGCTGCCGTCCTGCACCCCGGCTAACCGGGTCGTGGAAAACCCGCTGATCGCCACGGCCAACACCCAGACGCTCGACATCGTGAAAGTCGAATTGAGCGACACGGCGACCGTGCTCCACATGAACGCCTACTACCGGCCCAAAAACTGGATCGTCATTTCTTCGGACAGCTATCTGCAAATCCCCGCCCGGAGATTCATGCTCACCGGGGCCGAAGGCATAACGCCCGACTCGCTGTTCTGGATGCCCGATTCGGGCCGTGCGTCGTTCATGCTGCGGTTCCCTCCCCTGCCCCGCGGAACAAAGTCGTTCGACTTCATCGAATCGGACTGCGACGACTGTTTCAAACTCTACGGCGTGGACCTGACGGGCAAAACGGAGTATCCCGAATATCCCGAAGGCCTGCCCAAAGAGCTGCGCAAGGCTCCGAAAGACGGTCCGGTACCCGATCCGATCTTCGCCGTCGGCGAAACGAGGGTCAACATCCACCTGTTAGGATTCCGCGAAGGGATGTACAAGGACATGACGCTTTATATCAATTCGATGCTGACCGGTCACGAGCGCAAAGACGCTCCCATCGACCCCGAGACGGGCGTTGCGACCTTTAAATTCGGGCAATACGGCCCGTCGCTGATCTATGGCAATCCGGCCGGTCCCGGCTCGATGCACCTGAATTTCTGGACGGCTCCCGGGGAAACCGCGGATATTTACGTTGACCTCACAGAGAAGGGCAAATCCATCGTCCAGCGCCGCGGCAAGGAACGAAAAGCCTCACACGACCGTAAGCTGTATGCGACGGGAACCTATGCCGACCTGAATATGCTGTACGACATGAGGGCCGAAAAACAGATCGGGTTCGATTTCTATACGGGCAAATTCGCGGATTACCGGATGACGGCGGACGAATATGCGCAGATGATCGTATCCAAATACAAAATGCTGACCGACAGCGTCGCCCGCAGCGGCATGTCGGAGATGATGAAGGAACTGAACCTGCTCTCGCTCAAGCAGGAGGCTCTCTGTGTCATGGTAACGTGCAGCAGTCTTCTCGAACACAACTACCGCTCGGTAAACAATCTTTGGGACCGCAATGCAAAGATCGACTACAAATTTGCCACACTGGAGCCGAAACATTATGCCGCTGTCTGCGGATTGTTCGACATCAATGACCCGAAACTGCTGATGGGCGAGTTCGAACCCGACTACCGGACAGCCATCAGCTACTCGGCTTTCGACTGGGCGGATATTATCCATGCAGAGAACGGTCTTGTCGTAGATCTGCGCAAAGCCGTTCCGATGGCCGCGAAAGCCGCGAACTGCGAACTCACCGAGGCTGACCTCGCCTCGCTCCGTTCGCTGAAGAATCCGTTCTACGCCGAGGCGTGCGAGGCTATTCAGGCCAGGGTGCGCAGGGAGCTGGCGGCGCTGGAAGGCAAGGTGAAGATCGAAGAGACGCCCGACGTGGCCCCCGACAAGCTTTTCGACGCCATCGTCGCGCCCTGCAAGGGCAAGGTCGTGCTGGTCGATTTCTGGAACACCTGGTGCGGACCCTGCCAGGCGGCGATCAAGGCCAACGAGCCGCTGAAAACCGGGGAACTGAAATCGGACGACATCGTGTGGATTTACCTTGCCAACGAGACTTCGCCGCTGGTGACCTACAAGACCCAGATCGGCAAAATCGCCGGCAAGCATTACCGGCTGAACGAGGAGCAATGGAAATATCTGTGCGAAAAGTTCAAAGTCGACGGCATCCCCTCCTACGTGCTCGTCGACCGGGACGGCAACAGCAAACTGCGCAACGACCTGCGCAACCACGACAAACTGAAAAAAACGCTCAAAAAGATGATCGAATAACGGAAACGGCCGCCCTGCGAGGGGCGGCCGTTTTGTCTGCGCCAAGGACGGGCGGCACGGAATCCCGAGGGTCCGGGACTTCACAGGCGCGGCGTCTACGCCTTGCGCCGTTCGATTTCGCTGATATTTTCAATTTTCTTCTTCCGGAGGAAACCGTAGACCCCGTCGAGGTGCTCGGTGACGCGGCCGTGGGAGAATTCGTAGATTTTGGATGTCAGCCCGTCGAGAAAATCGCGGTCGTGGGAGACGACGATCAGCGTGCCGTCGAAAGCCATCAGGGCCTCTTTGAGAATCTCCTTGGTCTTCAGGTCGAGGTGGTTGGTCGGCTCGTCGAGGATCAGAAAGTCGGGCTCCAGCAGCAGCACGTTGGCCAAGGCCACCCGCTTCAACTGTCCACCACTCAGTTCGCCCACCTTCTGCTCCAGGTCCTCGATGCGCAACTGCGTCAGCACCTGCTTGGCCCGCAGCACCTTCTCGGGATTGCCCTCGTGGTTGAAGCAGGCGTCAAGGACGGTGTCCGTAGGATTGAAATGCGGCGTCTGCTCCAGATACCCCACGCGGATGTCGTTGCGATAGACGATCTGTCCCGCGTCGTAGCCCTCGTCGCCGTGGAGGATGGAGAGCAGGGTCGATTTGCCCGTGCCGTTGCGCGCCACGAGCCCCACCTTCTGTCCCTCCGACACCGAGAAACTCATGTCGTCGAAAAGCACCTTTTCTCCAAAACTCTTCGTGAGATGCTGGACGTCCAAATATGATTCCATAGTCTGACTGGTTCTTGATGATCGTATGATTATTCTGCCTCCGTCGCGTTCTCCGCCTCGGCAGCTTCCTTCGCAGCGTCCTCTGCTGCATCATTCACGGCGTCCTTCGGGGCAGCCTCAGCAGCAACCTCTGCAGCGTCCTCCGCGGCAGCCTCATCCATGTGGATGCACTGCTCGATATAGTCGAGCACGGCCTCGCCCCCCTCGTGCTTCGACGAACTCGTGATGAAGTAAGGGGGCAGCGACTCCCAGCGGTCCTCCAGGGCGTGCATCCATTGCTCCGCATTGGCCCGCGCCTTGCCAGCCGTCAACTTGTCCGACTTGGTGAAGACGATGCAAAACGGCACCCCGCTCTCGCCCAGCCAATCGACAAACTCGCGGTCGATGCGCTGCTGCTCGTGGCGGATATCGATGAGGACAAAGAGGTTGACGAGTTGTTTGCGCTGGAGGATATAGCCCGCGATCATCTGCTCCAGGCGGCGTTGCGACGACTTCGTGCTCGACCCTTGGGCGTAGCCATAACCCGGGAGGTCCACCAGATACCACTCGTTGTTGATAATGAAGTGGTTGATGAGCAAGGTCTTGCCCGGCTTCGACGACGTCTTGGCCAGAGCCTTGCGGTTGGTGAGCATATTGATCAGACTCGACTTGCCCACATTGGATCGTCCGATAAAGGCAAATTCGGGCTTGATGTCCTTCGGACACATACTCTCCCGCGGCGAGGAGATCGTGTATTCGGCTTTCTTTATTATCATCTTGCGTTCTATTTTTATATAAGAAGTAGTGCAAACGAGCCAATGAAAACGTGTTTTCAAATGGCCGAATGCAGCCTATCTTTTGCAAAGTTACAAAAAATTACGGCCACGCGTGGCTGATTGAGGGAAAATGTGTAATTTTGCACCTATTCTGTGGCCAACGGTACGAGGAGAGGGGTCTTTTCCATGCAGCACCCCACCCCTTCCTTCCTATCCACACGCCACGCTACGAACAAATACTTAGGCAAGATGAAAGAAGTCAGATGGGGCATCATAGGATGCGGCGAGGTAACGGAGAAGAAGTCCGGCCCCGCCTTCAACGAGGTGGAAGGTTCTCATGTCGAGGCAGTCTTCAGCCGCAACGAGACCAAAGCGCGATCGTATGCGGAGCGACACCATGTCCGCAAGTGGTACACCGACCCGCAGGAGTTGATCCTCGACCCCGACATCAATGCCATCTATGTCGCCACCCCTCCTGCCGCCCACACCACGTTTGCCATCATGTCCATGCGTGCCGGCAAACCGTGCTACGTCGAGAAGCCCCTCGCCGCAAGCTATGAGGACTGCATCCGCATCAACCATATCTCCGAGCAGACAGGCGTGCGCTGCTATGTGGCCTACTACCGCCGCTACCTCCCCTATTTCAAGAAGGTGAAGACCCTCATCAACAGCGGCGTGCTGGGCAAGATCATGACCGTGCAGGTGCGCCTCATCGCTCCCCCCAAGCCCCAAGACGCCCAGACCGGCTCGCTGCCCTGGCGTCTCCAGTCCAGCATCTCCGGTGGTGGCTACTTCTACGACCTTGCCCCCCATCAGATCGACCTCCTCCAGGACTACTTCGGCATCATCACCAAAGCCCACGGCTACAAGGCCAACCGCGGCGGTCTCTATGCCGTGGAGGACACGGTCAATGCCGTGATGGAATTTGAGAGCGGACTCACTGCCAGTGGTGCCTGGTGCTTCTGCGCCCACGAGAGCGGACGCGACGACCGCATCGAGGTCTTCGGTTCCAAGGGGCGCCTGGCCTTCTCGGTCTTCACTCCCCAGCCCATCCACCTCTACACCAACGAAGGCGTGCAGGAGATCGACATTCCCCGCCCGTCCCTGGTCCAACTGCCGATCATCCGCAGCGTCGTCGAAGACATCCAGGGCATTGGCACCTGCGACTGCGACAGCTTCAGTGCCACGCCCACCAACTGGGCCTTGGACCGCATCCTCGGCAAGTTCTAACCCACCAACGCTGATCCTCCCATCACGAACCCGCTACGCATCATAGTCCTCCTCTGCCTCCTGCTCCCCCTCGCCACCATTGCCGCCAGGGGGACAGACCTATCGTGGGCTGCCGACACACTCTGTGAGACTCCGAGGAGAGACACCGTCACATGGATGCGCCCCGACCTGAGCAGACAGCAGAAAAGGGAAAAAAGCTGGCTGAAGCACAACATCCGCAAACTCAACAAGGTCGATACCACCTATATCGAGCCGCAGCGATACAACTACGCGTTCATGATCCAGAACACGAACACCTACGAGCTGTACCGCATCAAGTCCAACCTCGGCTACTCCGTCACCTTCACCCCCAATATGTCGCTGCGCGTCGGTCCATACTTCGGCTACCGCTGGATCTTCATCGGCTACACCATCGACGTCACCCACCTCTACGACGAGGTCAACGACCGCACCGACTTCAACCTCAGCCTCTATAGCAACAAGATCGGCCTCGACCTCTACTACCGCAAGACGGGCGATGGCTACTATATCCGAAACAGCTATTTCGGCGACGATTTCAATACCGAACCCCTGCGCGACGTGAAGTTTGGTGGTGTCACCACCAGCAACAAGGGCTTCAACGCCTACTATATCTTCAACCACCGCAAGTTCTCCTACCCCGCCGCCTTCAGCCAGAGCACCGTGCAGCGCCGCTCGGCAGGATCGCCACTCATCGGCGTCGGCTATAGCAACCAGAACGTGACGGTGGACTGGCGGGCTCTCGACGACCTCATCGCCTCCCGCACCGGCCGCCGT
>ENA-OROK01003183-OROK01003183.1-human-gut-metagenome-genome-assembly--contig:-NODE-3183-length-13199-cov-14.178637_pt1 | contig 13199 bp, 6 predicted proteins | sample MGYA00242127_ERZ509046 | MGnify/ENA primary metagenome ERZ509046 (study PRJEB26280, sample SAMEA2338728) | human gut metagenome | biome: human gut; feature: human-associated habitat; material: faeces... | reverse complement strand
CTCAAGGAGTTCAACGCGAAGAAGACAGAGCCTCTGACCCTCGGCGGAACGCTGGAAACACCGGATGAAGTGGAAATCCAAGGAGCCTCTATATCAGATTGGAAAGAAATAGACAATGGGGAAGTAAACGCAGATTTGTAACTAAAAATGACAGATATAATGAAGACAAGATTTTTTGCACTTGCTGCGCTCGCCCTCTCACTTGCCGCCTGCACGCAGGACGAACAGGCCGACGACAACCGTCTGCCCGAAGGTGAATATCCCGTAGTCATCCGTGCCACCGGACTGTCCGTAGAGGCAACTCCGCAGGCAGCCCCATCAACCCGTGCCACCGTGGACGGCGACTGGCAGGGCGTACAGACCGTGGCACTCAAGATGGGCGACGCGGTAAAGGAATACACCGTGACGGCTTCTACCGACAGCAAGAGCGCCATGCTCTCAAGCGAGAACAACCCGCACTACTGGACCAGCCGCGACCCGATTACCGTATCGGCATGGTGGCCCCTCGACGATACAGACATCACACGGATGCCTGCCGTGAAGGTGGCCGAAGACCAGAGCAAGTTGGCAGACTTCCAGAACAGCGACTTTATCTCTGCTGAAAACCAGACGGTAAAATTTGACGACCCGACTCTTGAATTTACCCACCGCACGGCACGCGTGGCAATCGAACTGAAACCCGGTACGGGATTCACGAGCGTGGACGGTGCCACGGTGAGCCTCGTGAGCCTGTCCGCCGATAACGGCAACCCGACCGCCATCCAGACCTACCACGCAAGCGGCAACAGCTACGAGGCACTGACCGCCCCGCAGACCGTTGCGAAAGGCGAGCCGTTCATCCGCGTGGAACTTGGCGGCGGCAACTTCTACTTCCGCCCACAGAACGACGTCGTGCTGGAGGCGGGCAACCGCTATACCTACACCGTCAAGGTGAACGCCACCGGCCTGACGCTGGCAGGCTGTGAAATCGGCAAATGGGACGACGGCGGCGGCGAGAGCGGCGCAGCCGAGGATTTGGGCTACAACTACGACACCACCACCAAGACCTACACGGTCTATAACGCAGACGGCCTGCTGGCATGGAACGAAGCTGCACAAAAAGACCAATCGATAAATTGTACCCTCTCCGCCGACATCAACATGGCGGGTAAGGAATGGACATGGATAGGCATATGGCCAGGTTACTCCGGCGTCTTTAATGGGCAAGGGCACCGCATTACGGGATTAAGCTTATCAGCAGGTTATACTGAGCTTTTTTGTACATTAACTGAAGATGGAGTGATAAAGAACCTACAACTTGTAGATGTGAATCTGTATGGCAATAGTGGAGGAGCAGCTGGAATAGTGTCTCAAAATAATGGTCAAATCATTGCCTGCTCCGTGACGGGAAAAATTTCCGCATATGGTACAACTTGTGGTATAGCCAATTCAAATTATGGCAGTATCATCGCTTGCTGGTTCGACGGCACATTGAAAGAGAATGAATGTGGAGCTATAGTAGATTATAACTACAGTACTATAACTTCCTGTTATTGGGGAGGCAATGCCGGGCAAGGAGTATATCATAATCAAGGAGGAACGGTAGATGTCACGAAGGTGGACGGCGTGATCGTGAAATGGCAGACAGCCGTAGACGGCATGAACCCCGCCCTCACCGGCAACGACTACCAGTGGGCACTCGGCACCGACGGCCTGCCCGTACTGCAAAAGAAACAATAACAACCCCTAAACAACACGCATCATGAAACGAACAACCATCCATATATCCGCAGCCCTCGCCCTGCTGCTCGGCCTGACCGCCTGCACGCAGGACGAAGCGGGCTTCCTGCCGGAAGGGGCGGAAGGCACACCCATCGTCTTCACCGCCACGGGGCTGAACCCCGCGGCGACAGCCACCGCCGGTACCCGTGCCCCCGTGGACGGGAACTGGGAGGGCGTGCAGAGCGTGGCAGTCAGGATGGACGGCACGGTGAAGGCATACAATGTGACGCCCTCCATCTCCGACAACACCAGTGCCACGCTGACCTCCGATGAGCCGTACTACTGGACCAACCACAATAACATCACCGTCACGGCGTGGTGGCCCTACACCGCTGGCGAGACAACCCCGCCTGCCGTGAAGGTAGCTGCCGACCAAAGTGCCCGGAAGGACTTCGAGGGCAGCGACCTCATCGTGGCCGAGGAACAGACGGTGAGCTACGGCAACCCCACACTCCGCTTCACCCACCGCACGGCGCGGGTCACCGTCATCCTGACGGACTACACCGAGGAGCAGATGTTCGTGTGGCTGACGGGCCTCTCCACCGAGAATGGAAACCCGGCTGTAATCGCCCCGCATGACAAGGGCGGCGACACCTACACCGCCCTCGTCGCCCCGCAGACGGTGGCGGCGGGCACGGCCTTCATCACCTGCGCTTTCAACAACGGCAAGGTCTTCGTCTATAAGATGAAGAACGATGCCGAATGGAAAGCGGGCGAGGAATATACCTACACCGTCTCCCTCGCTGCGGCAAAAGACCCGGGCTACACCGTGTCGGAGGACGGAAAGACCTATACGGTTTACAATGCCAACGGCCTGCTGGCATGGAACGAAGCCGTACAGAAAGATATGACACTGAACTGCACCCTTACCGCCGACATCACCCTGCCTGCGGTGGCCGACGGCGAAAGCAACTGGACACCGATGGGCACAGACTACGACCCATATAACCCATACACCGGCACCTTCGACGGTGACGGACATACCATTACGGGGCTGACCATCAACCTTCCGAATCAGTGGTGTGTAGGACTGATTGGCTGTCTCGGCGGCAAGGTGCAGAACCTGACGCTTGCAGGGGCGAAAATTAACGGCAGCTACTATGTCGGCGGCGTGGTGGGAGTGAACTTTGGTTCCATGATCGGCTGCACCGTCTCGGGCACCGTCAAGGGGAATAGCTTCAACGTCGGCGGCGTGGTGGGATTCAACAGCGGTACCGTGACCGGCTGCTACGCCACGGGCGATGTCTCCGGACACAGCGATGTCGGCGGTGTGGCGGGACGCAACTACAACGGCACCGTGACTGGCTGCTACCATGCTGCGGGCGAAGTCTCCGGAAACATGAATGTCGGCGGCGTGACGGGATACAGCTCCGTCTCCATGACTGGCTGTTACTGGAGCAACAACCTCGAAAGAGGTATCGGCAACGGCAGCACTGAGGGAGCCACGAAGGTAGACGGCACGACCGTTACCTGGCAGAACGCCGTTGATGCCATGAACACCGCCTTGCAGAGTGCCGGTTCAGAGTGGCGTTACGAACTCACCGGAGCATTGCCTACATTGAAGAAACAGTGAACCGTCGGGCGGGCCCCAAATCGGAGCCCGCCCTTTTTCGTACCGGCAGGCGCCCGTTCACACCGACAGCCCGAAGGAGTGGACAAAATCGGGCCGGAAAGGGATCTCCGCATCCGGCCAATCTTCACAACTGTCGTATCCGTCAGGAGGGGGGGGGCAAGAAAAAGCCTTGATTCCGTTTAGGGATCAAGGCTCTGCTGCTTTTTGTTTTTGTGGTACCACCAGGAATCGAACCGGGGACACAAGGATTTTCAGTCCTTTGCTCTACCAACTGAGCTATGGCACCATCCCGATATCGGAAGCGTGTTCCGTATTATCGTGGTGCAAAGGTAACCATTTTTTTTGATTCCGCAAGCATCCGACGCAAAAAAATCCTTTTTTTCTCATTTTTTGCCCCGATACCCCGCTTTGCACCTCCCCAAGGAACGAAAACGAACGGACGGTCGGGAGCTCCCGACCGTCCGTCTGCAGGTTACGTGCCCAACCGGCATCCCTGCCCTATTGGACGGGATCCGTCAGCACGAACTTCTCGTACATGGTACCGAATGTTCCGGCAGAGACGTTGTAGGCCATGTTGAAATAATAGGTCTGCGTCTCCGGATCGTAGTAGCTCGTCACATCGGCGCCGTCGGTGGTGACATAAACCGGACCGTAGGTCTGGTGATCGGCTCCGACATATTGCTCGGCCACGGTGATCTTGCCCGTCGCATCGCACTTGAAGAGCAGATCGACGACGCCGCCCCAGTTGGTGATCTTGTACGACGTACCCGAAGCATAGAGCGACAGACCGGGATCTTCACCCGAGAAGAAGAGTCCGTTGTAATAGAAGGTGCCCGTTCCAAGGAAATCCCACACCGTCATGTCGATGCTCAAGACCGACCATCCGCCGTCGTAGGTGACATAGGGATTCGAGTAGCGCACGTCTCCGATCGAGAGTTCGAGCGTGTAGTCTCCCGAGGAGACCTTATTGACCTTGACCTCAAGGGCCGCCTTGTTTTCACCAGCAGCAAACTCGATCGTCGAGGGGCACTCGAAGGCCTCGCTGCGCGAGAAGACCGTGAGAGGAACCGTGGCGGCCTCCGCACTGTTCAGGCGCATCACCTCCACGGTGAAACTCAGATTGTCGATTTCGTCCGACATCACGTCATAGGTCGTCGGATTCGAATCGGCGAAGTAGACGTCCATGCAATCCGACGGCACGGGCTCGCTCCACGTAAAATCATCGTCGTCCGAGCACGAGGCCAATCCCGAAAGGCATGCCGCGAACAGGGGCAGATATACTGATTTGTTGAATTTCATACGTTTGGTTCTTTTCGATTAAACGGATCTTGTTATTCGATGACATTGTCCACCGTGTTCGACGGATCGGGGTTGTTCATGCCCACCAGCGCCGAGTTGCTCTGCCATTCGGTACGCGGGATCTGGAGGTTCCACCACGGAGCGCGGCCGTCCACCTCGAAGCGGTAGCTGTCGTCGGGGCAGTTCGAATTGGCCAGGTGGATGCCCAGTGCAAGACGCTTCTTGTACCAGAAGGCGATGCCCTCACCCCAGAACTCGATGCGGGCCTGCAGGCCGATCTCCTCCTGAAGCTCCTTGAGGCTCGAGGCCGAGAAGCTGTACGACGGCTGACGGTAGGACTGCATGAAGCTGTTGAGTGCATTGACGCCCTCGGAGAGGTTCTGTGCGCCGAGCGCCTCGGCCTCGATCAGGTACATCTCCTCGACACGCATGAGCGGATGATCGACCGCATTACCCACGGTATAGGTCGTGTAGTTGCCCTGTCCGGGACGGAACTTGATCGAAGTCAGCGGCTTGAGCGTATTAGCGAAGAAGGTCTGGTAGTCCGGGCGGCAGCTCTTGTAGTCGTAGTAGTCGAACAGTCCGGGATCGAGCCACGAGTGCTTGCGGAAGTCGTCGTCGGCGATCTCCGCATAGAGGTTCGAGTTGATGCCGCGGCACACGGACTTGCCATAGTTGGTCCAGTCCTCCTCGGTGGACATGTGGGCGATGAACGAGTAGAGGTTGTGGACGGTCTCCGAGGTCTGGACGGTACACCACATCCACGAGCTGTTGCTCGTCGAGCTGTTGAAACCGGTCGTCGGATCCTCCCACTGGGTCTGCGTCAGCGGCGAGTAGCTGCCGGCCGTGATCGCCTTGCGGGCGTAGTCGGCCGCCTTCTGGTAGGCTCCGTCCACACCGGCAGAGCCGCGCTCGAGGTAGGCACGGGCCGCAATACCGTAGACGACGCTCAGGTCGGGCATCTTCTTCGACGTGCGGGCGTAGTCGGCCAGCATGCGCTCGGCGCGTTCCAGGTCGGGGAAGATCACCTGGTCGTAGACCTCGGTCACCGTAGCACGCGGATTGCTCTTGGCCTGCTCCTCGGAGGTGTTCTCCGTGACGATGACGCAGGCCAGGTCCTTGATGTTGTCGGGAATCGTGTAGTCGTGCACCTGCGAGCCGTTGCACTCCTTGGGTTCGAACAGACGCACCAGGTCGAGGTAGAACTGTGCGCGGAACGCAAGCGCGATGCCCAGATAGCTCCGCTGGTCGGAGTTGAGGCTCTCCTCCGGAACGGCCGAGAGGGTAGAGATCACGTCGTTGCAACTCTTGATCCACGAGTAGTAGTTGTACCAGAACTGATAGCCGGTGACATAGTCCTCGCTCAGGTAGAGGTTGCACATCCAGTTGGCGAACCAGTCGTAGCCGGTGTTCCCCAGCACGACCATGTCGCCCGTCATGCAGGTGAGCGAAACGTTGATCGCCGGGTAGCCGAAGTCCCAGGCCTGCGAGTAGTTCTGGGCATAGAGCGTCAGGGCGCCGGGGATGGCATTCACCATCGCGTCGAGGGCCGTGGTCGATTCGGCGACCTGGTCGGCCGTCGCCCCCTTGGTGGGGAAGGTCTCCTTGATACAGCCGCTCAGCGAAGCGGTCGCCACGGCCGATGCGATTATGTATTTGAGTATGGTTTTCATTGTGGTCTGAAGGAATTAGAACTGAACATTGATACCGCCCGAAATCGTCCGGATCGGAGAGTAGTTGGCGTAATTCGTCGAACCGGAGTAGCTGTAACGGGGATCGAAGCCCTGACGGCGCGACCAGTAGTAGACATTGTCGCACGCCAGGTAGATGCGCAGCTTGCCTACGCCGAACTTGCGGGTGAAGGACTCGGGAAGCGTATATCCCACCTGGATGTTCGAGATGTTGAGGTACGATGCATCGAGCAGGAAGCGGTCGGAGGTGCTGACGCTCGTGTTGTCGCCGTACTGGAAGCGCGGGATCGTCGTCGAGGGATTCTCGGGCGTCCACGACTTGAGGATGTCCTTGTTGAGGTTGCTGCCGGCCGACGAGCTGTAAGGCGAAGCCATGCCCGAAGCGTAGCCCGAATCATAGCTCAGACCGCCGATCTGGTAGGCGAACGAAGCCGATACATCGACACCGAAGAACTGGAACGAGGTGGAGAAACCGCCGTAGAGGTCGGGAAGGGCCGTACCGCAGAGGTAGTTGGTCGCCTCGGAGTAGGTGGTCGTCGTCTCACGCGTAACGTTGCCCTCGGCATCGGTCACATCCTTGTACCACATCGACAGACCGGTCGTCTGATCGACACCCGCATACTTGGGGATGTACCACGTGTAGTAGGAAAGCCCCTCGCCGACAAAATAGCTTCCGTTAGCATATCCCTCGTAGCCCTGCGCCGTGGTCGATTTACGCTCGGGAGCCAGGTAGGTCACCTTGTTCTTGTAGTGCGACATGTTCAGGGTCAGATCCCAGCGGAAGTTTTTCGTCTGGATGGGGGTTCCGTGAAGCGTGATCTCGAAACCGCGGTTGCGCATGTCACCCACGTTGTCGTAGTAGCCCGAGTAGCCCGACGACGGAGCCACGGGGAAGAAGAAGAGCATGTCGGTGGTCTTGCGGTTGAAGTACTCGACCGTACCGCCCAGGCGGCCGCGGAGCAACTCGAAGTCCGCACCGATGTTGATGTTCGTGTTGGTCTCCCACGAGATCTCCTCGTTGCCCTTCGTGGTGAAAACGACCGACATCTCGCCGCCGGAGTTCTCGATGTTGTAGTAGTCCACGTAGAGGAAGTTGCTGATGTTGTCGTTACCCTGCGAACCGATCGAGGCCTTGAGCTTCAGCATGTCCACCCAATCGACATTGAACCACGACTCGTGGTTGATGAGCCATGCGGCGCTGGCCGACCAGAAGTTGCCCCAGCGGTGGTCGGGGTGGAAGCGCGACGAGGCATCGCGACGGTACGAACCGTTGAGGATGATCCGGTTGTCGAACTCATACTCGACGCGGCCGAAATAACCCTCGTTGTTGTACTCGGTCGTATAGGATGCCGCCCCCTGCGAATCGACGATCGAGCCGTTGAGCTCGAGGTTGCCGATCGAGAACATCTGCTCCTTCGTACCGCTCAGCACGTAGTTCTTCCGGTTGTAGAACTCGTGTCCGACCATGGCGCTCAGGCGGTGCTTGCCGGCGAAGGTGTGGCTGTAGTTGAGCAGCTGCTGGGCGTTGATCTCGAACGTGCGCTGCGTCTGCACCGTCACACGGCCGCCCGGATTGGCAAACTGGCCGTAGTAGGGGTTGTACATCGAGTTGAAACGCACGTCATCGAGGTTCGTACCGATGTTGAACGTGGCGGTCAGATCGCTGAAGAGCTTCACGTCGGCAAAGGCCGTCCCGGTGAACGCATTGCCGTTGCTGAGGTTCTTGTCGAGCTGCACGCCCTGCAGGGCGTTGAAGTTGGTCATGAACGGACGCGACAGACCGGCATTCATGCCGTCGCCGTAGTCGTACATCTTCAGCCCGTTCTTGTCATACATGATGTTGCCGTTGCCGTCACGGACGTAGACCGGATAGATCGGAGCGGCGTTGTTGGCAAAGGCGAAGATATTGGTCGATCCGGTCGATCCGGACTCGTCGCTGAGGTAGTTGCTCTCATAGTGCGAGTAGCTGGCATTCGCCCCGACCTTCAGCCACTTCTTGGCCTGATAGTCGGCACGCAGACGGGCCGTGTAACGGGTATAGCTGGAACTGGAGACGATACCCTCGTTGTCCAGATAGCCGAGCGAAGCATAGAAATTGGCCCGGTCGTTGGCCGCCGAGATGTTCACGTTGTACTCCTGGCGCAGCGACGTGCGGTAGGCCTCATCGACCCAGTCGTCGGGAGTCAGGTAGTAGTCCTGTCCGTTGTAGGTAACCTTGCGGCCCAGCGTGGCGTTGGGATTGATCTTGCCGTTCGTACCGATGAACAGTTCGCCCTCGGGCACCGTGTAGACCTGATAGCCGAGACCTCCGGCATTGCTGCTGGTCAGCAGCTCGTTGGCGCGGATGGTCGAATCGTAGGACGAGAAGCCGTTGCTGCGGTAGTAGTTGTAGAGCGACTGGTAGTAGGCCTCGTAGTACTGGGCCGGATCGTCGATGTTGTCGTAGAGCTGCGTACCGCGGGCATTGACGCCCCATTTGGCGTCGAGCGTAACGATAGCCTCGCCCTTCTTGGCGCGCTTGGTGGTGATCATGATGACACCGTTGGCACCGCGGGCGCCGTAGAGGGCCGTCGATGCGGCATCCTTGAGCACGGTGAGCGACTCGATGTCGGCCGTATTGATCAGGTTCAGGTCACCCGAATAGGGAACGCCATCAACGACATAGAGCGGCGTTACGCCGGCCGAGATCGACGAAAGACCGCGCACCAGCACGGTCGGCGTGGACGAAGGATTACCCGACGAGCTGGTCACCTGAACACCGGGAATGGCACCGGCGAGTGCCTGGGCGACATTGGTGACCTGGCGTTTCTCAAGCTCCTCGGACTTGACAACGGCGGCCGATCCGGTGAAAGCCTCCTTGGTGGTCGTACCAAAAGCGACGACGACAACGTCATCGATGCTGGTGGACGACTCCGACATCCGAATGTTCAGGCGGGTCTTGCCGGCAACGGCGACCAACTGCGTATCGTATCCGATGAACGAAACCTGCAGCGTAGCATCGGCAGGAGCGGAAAGCACAAACTGTCCGGCCGCATTGGTCGTCGTACCGTTCGTGGTTCCGTCGACCATGACGGTAGCCCCGGCGACGGGCTTGCCTTCAGCATCGACTACTGTACCGGAAATCTGCTGTGTCTGGGCAGCGGAAAAAAGGCAAAAACCCAGTACGGCAATCAACGTTAGTACAAGTTTTCTTACCATAAACGTTAATTTTAGTAGATTTTTTAAAATAAAAAGCCGACAGCCGGGAGTATCCGACGCAAACATCTGTTAGTCTGCACGATACATTTCAACGGAGCTTTTAACACCCGTTACGGCGCAATCGGCTGAACCTGAGCTTTCCCAAAAGCGGCGGTCATATGGCCATTGCCGTGTCGGTTACTGTCCGGTAACCGATTTTATCGGATTGTATCCTGATTAACAGCTTCTTGCTGCAAATCTGCGGGTTTGCAGGTTACCAGTCCGTAACCGTCGGTCAATAAAATCGGGATAAAAAATCCAGTCCTGGAAACGATAGACATGAAACACGACAAAAAGAGATTCCAGAAATGACAGAAACAAAGAACACATTCCGCATCCTCTTCTATATCAAACGCAATGCGCTCCTCAGGAACGGATCGGCGCCGATCATGGGCCGTATCACGATCAACGGCGAACGCGCGCAGTTCTCCACACGGTTGTCCGTCGATCCGCAGGTCTGGGATCCCCACTCGGGACGGGTGCTCGGACGCCGTGCGCCGGCCGAACGAATCAACGAACGGCTCGACCGCATCCGGATGCGTCTCGAACAGTGCTACGAATCACTGCTCGACCACGCACAACACCTTACGCCGAATGCCGTAAAGAACCTCTTTTTCGGTCGGGAACAGCACCGGGAACAGCTGCTCGGATTTTTCCGTCGCCACAACGAGGAGTTCGGCCGCATGGTGGGCATCAACCGCAGCAAAGCCACCTTTTATAAATATAGGTGTGTCTGCAACCACCTCGAAAGTTACATCCGGACTCGATACGGGCGCGATGATCTGGAGTTCGGAGAGCTCGACCGGGAGTTCCTCTACGGCTTCCACCGCCACATTTCGGGAGCGTGCGGCTGCAGCAAGAACACGATCTGGATCTACATGATCGCCCTCAAACACATTCTGGCGCAGGCCCGCAGCCGCGGCTACCTGAAAGCGGACCTGTTCGCCGGCTACAAAATCCGCAGCGAGCGGGTTTCGCGCGGATATTTGTCCATCGAAGAGATCCGACGGCTGATCCGGCTGGATTTGCCCGACCGCACGCAACGGCTGATTCGGGACGCCTTTCTGTTCGGATGCTTCACGGGACTCTCCTATGTGGACATCCGGCAGCTTACGCCACAGAATATCCAGTATCAGGATCGGCAGATCTGGATCTGCACGAGTCGCTGCAAAACAGCCTCAGAGGTCAGCGTGCGCCTGTTTCCGGTTGCGGAAGCGATTCTGTCCCGTCATCTGCCGGTCCCGGAAGACGGCCGGATTTTCGACCTGCCCACAAACGGATGGTGCAATGCCTGCCTGCAGGTCGTTCTGCAGCAGGCGGGCATATCGCGCCACATCACGTTCCATTGCGCCCGGCACACCTTCGCCACCACCATCACGCTGTCACAGGGGGTGGCAATCGAGACGATCTGCAAGTTGCTCGGGCACAAAAACATACGCACCACACAGATCTATGCGACACTCACCCATGCAAAGCTGGCAAACGATATGGAGTTATTGTCCGAACGGCTTGAAAAGCAATTTGCGCCATGAATCGGCATCCTTGTATTTCGGATTGCACCAAGAGTAAGAAAATTTTGAAACAAGGCTTTTATCGAGAAAATACCCGTTATAAATCGTAATCGATATTATAAAATCGCGTTAAAATAATAACCTCAATACACTATTCTTGATTATAATTGCTATGTCCATAAATTATTTTACGATATTATTTGTAAACATCGCTCGAATTTCCTACATTTGTTCCTGAACTTTTTATTTTAAAAAATCTACTAAAATTAACGTTTATGGTAAGAAAACTTGTACTAACGTTGATTGCCGTACTGGGTTTTTGCCTTTTTTCCGCTGCCCAGACACAGCAGATTTCCGGTACAGTAGTCGATGCTGAAGGCAAGCCCGTCGCCGGGGCTACCGTCATGGTCGACGGAACCACGAATGGTACGACAACCAACGCAGCCGGACAGTTCACGCTCTCAGCAGCTGCCGATGCCACGCTGCAGGTTTCGTTCATCGGATACGAAACGCAGAAGGTTGCCGTCGGCGGCAAGACGTCGCTCACGATCCATCTGGGCGAGGACACGCAGGACATCGACGATGTGATCGTGGTGGCCTACGGTACGGCCAAGAAGGAGTCCTTCACCGGATCGGCCGCCGTCATCAAGTCTGAAAACCTCGAGAAACGTGTCGTTGCCAACGTATCGAAGGCCCTTGAGGGCCAGGTGACCGGCGTGCAGACCACCTCCGGAACCGGACAGCCCGGCTCGGACGCCACGATCGCCATCCGCGGTTTCGGTTCGCTCAACGCCAGCTCCTCGCCGCTCTATGTCGTGGACGGTATCGCCTACTCGGGTACGATCAGCTCGATCAACCCCGAGGACATCGAGTCGATCACCGTGCTCAAGGACGCCTCGGCCGGCGCCCTCTATGGAGCCCGCGGTGCCAACGGTGTCATCGTGATCAATACCAAGCGCGGCCGTGACGGCGACACCGAGGTGTCGTTCAAGGCAACGCTCGGCGTTTCGTCGCGTGCCATTCCCAACTACGATCTGGTTAATCAGCGCGAGTTCATCGAGCTCACCTGGCAGTCGCTCTACAACTCGGCCTATTTCACTTCGGGTTACAGCGACGCAGCCGCCCGCACCTACGCATCGTCGCGTCTGTCGGGTACACTGGGTGCCGGATACAACCCCTTCAAGAACTACTCGTGGGCAGAACTCGTAGATCCCGCCACGGGCAAAGTGCGTGCCGATGCCAAGTCGGCCTACAACGAGAGTTGGATCGACGAAGTCACCGACAACGCGGCTTTCCGTCAGGAGTACCAGGCTTCGGTATCGGGCGGTAACAGCATCCACCGCGGAAGCATGTCGCTGAGCTACCTCGACGAGAACGGTGTGCTGAAGACCACCAACTTCCAGCGCTACACCGGCCGCGTCAGCTACGACACGACGCCCCGCCACTGGTTCGCCGGCGGCATGAACGCCAACTTCTCGCACTCGAAGAGCAACTCGAACCGCTACACCGGATCGGCCAACTCGAACGTCTTCTACTCGGCCCAGCTGATGGCCCCGATCTACCCGGTCTACATGCGTGATGCCGAGACGGGCGCCCTGCTGCTCGACGAAAACGGCAAGAAGCAGTTCGACTACGGTTCGGCCCGTCCGCAGGACTCCAACACAAACTGCATCGCCGGCTTCTACGACGACCCGACGTCGAACACCACCGAGAGCCTCTCGGCCCGCACCTATCTCACCTTCGGCAGCGACGACGACAAGGCCGGCTGGCTCAAGGGCCTCAAGGCCACGCTCAACTTCGGTGTCGATTACCGCACGTCGAACAACATGTCGTATTACAATCCGTACTTCGGCAACCAGGCATCGAACGGCGGTCTGATCGAGAAGAACAACTACCGCTACATGTCCTACACGTTCAACCAGCTGGTTACCTACAACCGGACGTTCAACGAGAAGCACGAGATCAGCGCCCTGCTCGGCCACGAGTACTACGATTACGAGCAGAACTACCTGACCGGTTCGCGTTCGGGTCTGGTGAGCGGCATCTACGAAGTTGTCGGCGCCTCGATCAACGACACCCGTTCGCAGACCGACCGCCACACCATCGAATCCTACTTCGCCCGTCTGA
>ENA-OROK01003177-OROK01003177.1-human-gut-metagenome-genome-assembly--contig:-NODE-3177-length-13230-cov-3.482960_pt1 | contig 13230 bp, 12 predicted proteins | sample MGYA00242127_ERZ509046 | MGnify/ENA primary metagenome ERZ509046 (study PRJEB26280, sample SAMEA2338728) | human gut metagenome | biome: human gut; feature: human-associated habitat; material: faeces... | reverse complement strand
ACCCCGCGGGATACTGTGTACTCGCGGGGAAAAGGAGCACACAAGCAAAAGAGTGAGCGTTATCGTCCCCGATAACGTGATTTCAAAAGCGCAGTGTGCGACGCATTATCGGTTTTTAATGCTTGTATGTTTGCGCCTTTTTGAGTTTGGCAACGTTTGTATTATTATCTGTTGGCTATTAGTGGAAAAACAAATTACTGACGAACTATTGAAATCTGCATCAAAGTATGCACGACTTGACAATAAAAAACGACCGAGGGAACGGTCGTTTTTTGTGGGCGCGTGAAAAATTATAAACTTCTCAGGACTTTGTTGACTTCCGCCATATCGCATTTGCCGGCGTATTCCGCCTTGAAGTGGCGCATTACGCTTGGCACCGATTTGTCGGGCAAGGTCATAATTACGGCTTTGATTTCGTCCTCGCTCATCATTTTGGGCAGGTACTTTTCGATTGCCGCGATCTGGTTGTTCAAAGACAACACGGTGTCGGCTCTGCCAGCCTTTTCAAAGGCGTCCTTTTCTTCAAAGAGTTCCTTTTGCGTTTTTTTCAGGATCTGGACGTAGTCGGCGTCGGACATTTCCTCGCCTTTGCTGCGTTTTTCGATATTGAAGAGCATAAGTTTGTTTATGAGCGCGTTAAAAGCCGTGACGGTATCTTTGTCGTGCGCCTTCATTGCTTCGATTTTTGCTTTTTTGAAATCGTCGATATTCATAAAATCACCTCGGGAAAATTATAGTCCCAAGGCGGCGGAAAAGTCAATAAAATGCAACTAATCGTCGTGAGCGGTTTTTAATGCATTCAGCCAGATTGTTTTGTCAAAGCGGGTGTTCAAGGGGCTTGTGGACGGCAAAAACAGGGCGGAATCCGAAAGATATTTGTAATTTTTCAGGAATATTTCCTTTGCCTTTCCGCCGTTTAAGATAATTTTTTTGACGTTTGCCTTGTCAAGGACTTTTTGTAAGTCCGCTACCTTATAATTTTTAATCGTGCTGTCAAGGCTGCCCGTTATTTCGCACTCGGCAACGACGTCCCAAAGGGCGATTTTGTGGTTTTTAAGCAGGGCTTGCTTTTCGCCTATCGTTTCGGGCGCGGGTTCGCCAAAGGCTTCTGCCAAGACTTTCCAGAATCTGTTTTGTTTGTTGCCGTAATAAAAGTTCGTCTCGCGCGAGATGACGCTCGGGAAACTTCCGAGAATCAATATTTCGCTGTTTTCGTCAAAGAACGGCAGAAATCCCTTGTAAATCATGACTCAATTATACAACAAAAAATGCGCGTGCGGTATTGATTTATCGCAAAAAGCGGGATATAATATTTCCAAACGGAAGGTGAGAAAAATGATTTTATATTTTACGGGTACGGGCAATGCGAAATATATTGCCGAAAAAATCGCAAACGTAACGGGCGACGAAACGAAAAATATCGTGGCTTATACCCGCGATAACGAGAAATTGTCGATAGCAGACGGGGAAAGGCTTGTCCTTGTCAGTCCCGTGTACTACTGGGGTATTCCCGAATCGGTGAAAGGCTTTCTGAAAACCCTGAAAACCGCGGGAAGATATTTCGCGATAGTTCTCGAATGCGGTGGAAGCACCGGGAACGCGCAGGGCGTGTGCGAAAGATACGTGCGTCCCGATGCGGTGTTCGGCGTTGTCGCGGTCGATAATTTTTGCCCGATGTTCAAAATCGAATCCGCCGAAGAAACGGAAAAACGACTTGACGCGCAAAACGCAAAAATCGCCGTTATCGCGGACAAAATCAGGAACGAGGAAAAGGGCGACTTCAACGACGTAAAAGGTGGTTTTTATAAACTCAACACCGCTTTGTTGTATCCGATTTATGAAAAATTCGGCGGAAGAAAAACAAAGTTTTCGGCGTCCGACGACTGCGTAAATTGCGGACTTTGCGAAAGCATTTGCCCGGTGTCCGCAATAAAAATCGAGAACGGAAAGCCCGTATGGACAAAAGAAAAGTGCGATATGTGTCTGGGGTGTCTGTCAAGATGCCCGAAAAACGCAATCTCGATTAAGAAGTCTTTGAAAAACGGACGCTACGTAAATCCGCGCGTCAAATTCTGAAACTCCCGAAAATAATTTTGAAAAAGCAGCCTTTGCAAGGCTGTTTTTTGTTGCCTTTTTATCATATCTTATATAAAATAACATTAAGTAATTTCTGTGTAGGTAAAGAGGATGCAAAAGAAGTTATCGAAGTTTTCACACGGTCTGAAAAAAATTCCCAAAGGTATCGTAAAACTCAAATGGGTGTTTCTTGTGCTGTTCGTCGCGCTGTCGATATTCGGCGCGGTGATGATTCCGCATACGAAAATCAACTATGACCTGACGGGGTATCTGCCCGCGAATTGCGATTCGTCAACCGCTCTCGAACTCCTGAAAAAAGAGTTTGACGACAAGGGCATGGCATACGTTATGGTAAAGGACGTTACGCCGGAAAAAGCAGGCGAAATCAAAACGAGGCTTGAAAAAGTCGAAGGCGTTGCGACGGTTACTTACGTTGAGAGTATGAACTACAAAAACAACTCGGCACTCTATACCGTAACGCTGAAAGACTATGACTCGACGGCGGGTGCGTTCGACGCGGTAAAAGACGTAATCGACGCTTTATCCGACGAAAAAGCATATTTATCCGGTCAATCTGCATTTTCATACTACACAAAGCTTGAAACCGAACAAAGCATAATGAAGCTTGGAATCGCAATCGTCGTGATCATTCTTCTGGTTATGCTGTTCACGTCGAAGACTTATTTCGAACTCATCGTGCTTATCCTCGTTTTCGGCGCGGCGATGGCGATAAACATGGGGACGAATTTCTTGTTCGTCAACGGTATTTCTTACATTGCGAATCTGGTTGCGCTCGTGCTGCAACTCGCGCTGTCGCTTGACTACTCGATTATCCTTTTGCACCGCTATATGGAAGAAAGGGATAACGGCGAAGACGCAAAAACCGCAACGGTTACCGCACTTACGAAAGGGCTGCCCGAAATTCTGTCAAGTTCCCTTACGACGGTGGCGGGGCTTGCCGCGCTTATGCTGATGACGCTGTCAATCGGCTCGGAAATCGGATTGTCGCTTGCAAAAGGTATCGTCATCTCTATGGCGACGGTCATATTCTTTATGCCGGCTCTTCTTGTGATTTTCGACAAACCCATTCAAAAAACCCGTCATAAATCTTTCGTGCCGAACATAACGAAGCCCGCCCGCGCAATCGTCAAAGCAAGGAAAGTCATTGTGCCGGCGTTTTTGCTTATCGCAATCCTTGCGGGAGTCGCGCAGGGTTTCAACAAATATTCGTTCAACTACAACAGCGGTTCGCTTATCGTCGCGCCGAAAAAAGTCATCGAAGAAACTGGCTTCGGTACGCTTAACTCGCTTGTCGTGGTTGTGCCGAAAGGCGACGCCGAAAAAGAGCGCCAACTTGTGAAATACGTGGAGTCTTTCGACCTTATCGACAAATCGCAGACGACCGCGCTGTCCACAATCAACGTGTATTCTTTCATCGACGCGGATTCTTCGGAAACGCTGTATCTTACCAACGAATTGTCCAAGGCGGAAATAATTGCTTTAATCAATAAAATTCCCGCGGAAACCGACAAAGACTTGGTGAAAAACTTTGCGAACGGCTGGTTTGACGAATACGTCGGAAAATATATGCCCGAAGGCACCGACAAAGAAACCGTAAAAGTCAGACTTATCGACCTTCTGGACTTCGCCGTCCGCGAAAAACTGAACAGCATTTCGCCGCTTTTGAACGGAAACGAAGAAATTAAAGCATATCTCGATCAGGTCAAACAAATTTCCTTTGCAAAGGCTAATCTCGAATCCGAAAACTATTCCCGCATCACGTTCAACATCAACGGCGGGGTGGAAGACGACGACGTGTTTGAACTTGTCAAAACCTTGAAATCGGGTGTGTCCGACTTTTACGAGGAAAGATATATCACCGGCGAAAGCGTCATGTGCTATGAGATGAGCGAATACTTTATGAAAGACAACCTTATGGTGTGTCTGTTCACCGATTTGTTCATTCTGGTTATATTGCTTATAACGTTCAGGAATATTTCGCTTCCGATAATCCTTATTCTTGCGATTCAGGGCGGAATTTTCATCAACTTTGCGATTCCGTTCTTGTCAAAGACGTCGATTTCGTTCATCGGCTACCTAATAATAAGCGCGATACAGATGGGCGCGACAATCGACTACGCAATCGTACTTACCAACAGATACCGCGGCATAAGGAAAGATTTCACCGACCGCTATGACGCAATGGCTGCCGCAACAAACGCCGTGTTCCCGACAATTCTGACGTCGGGCGTCATTCTTACGGCAACCGGCTTCGTTATGAGCATGCTGTCGTCGGGTGTGGTGGCGCAACTCGGACTGTTGCTGGGCGTAGGCACGCTGACGTCGATAATCATCGTGTTGTTCGTCCTGCCGTCGCTTCTTCTGGTGACAGAGAAAGTCGTCGATAAAACCGACTTTTCAAAACTGTTCAGGAGAAAACAAAAAGCCGCCGTCGAAGAAGTTACGCTAAGCCCCGACTTCACGGAGCCTTCCGACAACGCCGTAAAGGCACAGAAAACCGAAAACGAACAAGGTTGATTTTGCTATCGTAAATGAGTTGACAAAAAAGATATTTCGCATTATCATTTTCATATCGATATAAAAGGGCGTATTATGAAAAACTTCGTCGAAAACAAGTTTTATTACTATTACTTTCAAAACAACGTTTCATTCTGCAAGGGACGCTGAAAGTCGACGCACTTTTTTTTCAGGTAAGTTAGCGATTCCTTTGCGGAATCGCTTTTTTTATACGAAAAACCACGCCGATTTGCAATATATACGGAAAACGGCGCGAAATATGTGAAAAAACGATGGTTTTATAATCAAAATTGATTATAATGGAAAAGACAGAGGTTTATATGAAAGATATTTTGGACGCAAGGAACGAAATCAACGAAATCGACAAACAAATGGCGCAGCTGTTCCAGAAAAGAATGGAAGCCGTGAAAGACGTTGCCGTGTATAAAAAGGATAACGGTTTGTCCGTCCGCGACCTTTCCCGCGAGGCGGAAGTCGCAAAACGCAATTCAAAATTCGTCACGGACGAAAGTCTGAAACCGTATTACGTCGACTTCATCAGAAACACGATCGACGTGTCCTGTAAGTATCAGGAATCGCTGCTTCGGAATATGACCGTCGCGTACTGCGGCGTGGAGGGGGCGTTTGCACACATTGCCGCAAAGAAAATGTTTCCGACCGCGACGTATAAGCCCTGCGCGACTTTTTCGGAGGCGTACGAGGGAGTCGAAAATGGCGACTACGACTGCGCCGTGCTTCCGCTTGAAAACAGTTACGCCGGGGAAGTCGGCGAGGTTATGGATTTGACCTTTTCGGGCGATCTGCATATAAATCAGGTTATCGAAGTGCCGATCACGCACAATCTTCTGGCATTGCCCGGCGCAAGCGTCGACACGATAAAAACCGTCGTGAGCCATCCGCAGGCGCTCATGCAGTGCGCGGAGTTCATAAAGAAAAACAATTTTGAGGTCAAAGCGTACTCAAACACCGCGCTTGCCGCAAAGTTCGTCAAAGACAGCGGCGACAAAACGATTGCCGCGATTGCCTCCGACGAAACCGCAAACGTTTTCGGGCTCGATATCATTGAAAAAAGCGTCAACGACGTGAAAACCAACACGACGAGATTCGCCGCGTTTTCAAGGGTTGAAAATACGCCGTTTTGCCTTACGAAAAGAGAAAACGAAAACTTTATTCTGGTGTTCACGGTGCAGAACGAATCGGGCGCGCTCGCAAGCGCGTTGAACATAATCGGCGCACACAACTTCAATATGCGCGCGCTTCGTTCCCGTCCGATGAAAAACCTGAAATGGAATTACTATTTTTACATTGAGGCGGAAGGAAACGTCAATACGCAAAACGGAAAAGAACTTATGCAAGAGCTGTCCGCGCTTTGCGCCAAGCTGAAACTTGTCGGCAGCTACTTCTCGGACGAGGGATACGAAAAATGATTATACACGTAAATCTTGACGAAAAATACGACGTCATCGTCGAAAACGGCGCGCTTGACGACGTGGAAAAATACTTTAACCTTAACAGAAAGGTTCTGGTTCTTACCGACGACGGAGTGCCCGAAATGTACGCCGAAAAAGTCGCAAAAAAATGCGAAACCCCCGTTGTCGTGACACTTAAACACGGCGAAGAAAGCAAAAATTTCGACAACTTCAAACATATCCTTTCCGTTATGCTTGAAAACTCGTTTTCAAGGAAAGATTGCGTTGTGGCTGTCGGCGGCGGCGTTGTCGGGGATATCGGCGGATTCGCCGCGTCGTGTTATATGCGCGGCGTCGATTTTTACAACGTGCCGACAACCCTTTTGTCGATGGTGGACTCGTCAATCGGCGGGAAAACCGCAATCGACTTTATGGGAGTGAAAAACGTCGTCGGCTCATTTTATCAGCCGAAAGAGGTCGTGGTCGACCCTCGCGTTTTAAGCACGCTTGACGACAGACAATTTTACGCAGGGCTTGCGGAGTCGATAAAAATGGCGGCGACGTCGGACGCATCGCTTTTTGAGTTTATCGAAAACGCCGACGTGAAACGCGACGTGAAAGAAATCATCGAAAGGTCGATCCTCATCAAAAAATCCGTCGTGGAAAAGGACGAAAAAGAAGAGGGATTAAGAAAGGTTCTGAACTTTGGCCATACCGTCGGACACGCAATCGAAAGCGCGGAAAAGGGAAGGTTGTTGCACGGCGAATGCGTTGCGACGGGTATGCTGTACGCATGCTCCGACAGCGTAAAAACACGCCTTGAAAACCTTATGACAAAGTTTGGACTTCCTATAAAAACCGAAAAAACGGCGGCGCAACTTCTGCCGTACATCACGCACGACAAAAAAGCGAGCGGCGGAAAAATCTCGACGGTGTACGTCGACGAAATCGGAAGTTTCAAATTTATCGACCGCACCGCGGAAGAAATACTTTTAATATCGGAGAAAAAGAAATGAAAAACACGTTCGGAAACAGCATTTCGCTTACCGTATTCGGCGAAAGTCACGGCGAATGCGTCGGCGCGGTTATCGACGGACTCGCGGCGGGAATCGTCGTTGACGAAAACCAGATAAGGGAAGACCTTAAAAGGCGCGCTCCATCGATAAGCACGGACACCGCGCGCCGCGAAAACGACAATTTCAAAATAATGAGCGGCGTGAAGAGCGGCAGGACGACGGGCGCTCCGATTTGCGTGATTGTCCCAAACGAAAATACGAAAAGCGGCGACTACGATTACGGTATAGCGCGGCCGTCGCACGCCGATTACACGGCGTTTTGCAAATATCACGGATATGAAGATTACCGCGGCGGCGGACACTTTTCGGGGCGCGTAACGGCAGGGATAGTTGCTGCCGCTTCGATTGTAAAAAGCGCGCTGGAAAGCATCAAAATATACATTGCGACGCACATCATTGAATGTGCGAATGTGCAGGATAAGCCGTTTAACGACATCAAAAACGAGATATTAACCGTTAAATCTGCAACATTCCCCGTTATCGACAAAGCACAAGGGAAGAAGATGCAGGAAGAAATCGAAAAAGCGAAAGCCGACGGCGACAGCGTCGGCGGCGTCACCGAAACCGCAATAATCGGACTGCCCGACGGCGTCGGCGAGCCGTGGTTTGACAGTGTTGAAAGCATACTCTCGCACGCGCTGTTTTCAATCGGCGGTATTAAGGGCGTGGAATTCGGTAACGGCTTTGAAATGACAAAAATGAGAGGAAGCGCCGCAAACGACGCGTTCGCTTTGGAAAACGGAAAAGTCGTAACGATTACGAATAACAACGGCGGCGTAAACGGCGGCATCACGTCGGGCACCGAAACGGGCGCGCTTCCCAAGGCGCAGGGTAATTCGTACGTTACGCTTACCACCGACCTTAAAAACTTTTTCGGCAAAATCGAAATTTCCGACAAAGCTTTAAGAGCCAGCATGGACGACTCTGGCGCGTTCGTAAACCTTCTTAACGCCGAAATGGAAGGACTTTTGTCGGCAAGTAAGAGAAACTTCGCACGTATGCTTTTCGGCGACGGCAGCGGAAAACTCGCAACTACGGTCGTATATGCGGAAAACGAAGATCTTGCAAAATTCAAGGTTGACGACGCGTCGAAAATCGAAGCAGGGATGGTCATCGACATCGAAACGAACGGGGCGATTACAAGCGCGACGAAAAACAAAGTCGTCAAAAGCGTCGACCACACGAACAACGTCGTTACGCTCACTTCAAACCTTCCCTCCGTTCAGGGCAAGGACAGCATCGTTTACGTACAAGGCAGCCGAAACAACGAATTGACGGGTTTAGAGTCAATTTTCGGCACGTCAAGTACACTTTACGGTCTTACCCGCGCCGAATACGACTTCCTTACACCGTACAACGACGCAACCGGCGGCGCAATGTCTGCGGCACTTATACAGGACGCAATCGACCACGTCGAAGAACGCTCCGGCGGTATCGTCAACTTTATCGTGACAAGCTACGCCGTCAGGAAAAAGTACGTCGCGTACTGTGCAAGTTCCAACCACAACGTCGACGTCATGAATCTTGACTGCGGCTATAAGGCGTTGTCGTACAGCGGAATTCCTTTCGTCGTCGACCGCTTCTGCGGAAAGAAAGATATGTACCTTCTGAACACCGACGACTTCAAACTGCATCAGCTGTGCGACTGGCGTTGGATCGAAGACGCGGCAGGCGGAATTCTGAAACAGGAATCTGGCAGCGCGGCATACAGCGCAACGCTTGTCAAGTACGCCGACCTTATGTGCGAACGTCCCATTGGTCAGGCGAAAATCACTAATATCACCGTTGACTGATCGACGGAAACTTAATGACAATTCCGGCGCGCGCTTTGCCGCGCGCCCCCTTGCGGGGGACGCTATGAAAATACGAATTTACAACGATTTATACGACGTGTGCGATAGGGTGAAAGAAATCCACCCCGATTACGAGATTTATTACGATACGACGGGGAAAAGATACGAGGTGTTCGCAAAAGGAAAATTGCAGGTCGTGTGTCCTTACGAAAAACTCGACGCAAGGCTAATCGACTACCTTTATAAAACGAGAATCGAACGCCTTGACAAAATCCTGAAAGAAATCGACGATCAGAATCTGAAAATCGAAGCCGCAAAAGAAAAAGAATTGAAAGATAAGGTCGATTATAAATCGAAAAACGCGTTCAGGTATTACGAAAAGCACCCCGACGCACGAAAAGTTGATTTTGAGGAGATCTGAATGAAAGTAAGCGATGTAATTAAAAACTGTTTCGTCAAACTCGGGTACGGCGTCGTCGACGTTACCGACGCCGAAAACCTTACCGCGGAACAAAAAAGACTTGTCGATATTTTGTTGTGCTCGGTCGAAAACGTACATTCCGAGATAATAAGCGCGTATTTCCCGTTCGTTATGACGGAAAACGTGACGCTCGTCGACGGGAAACTTCAATATTCGACGTTGACAAACCCAAAAATCGTGTATCCGATTTCATTGAAACGCGGCGCGGAAACAAGGAAAATCAAGGCGTATCCGACGTATATACAAAGCGATTTTTCCGGAGAAGCGACCTTTGAATATTGCGCCAGCTTTTCGGCGGATTTTTGATTTCCTCGGTATAACTTCTGCCGCCGTCGCGGCTGATTTTTGAAAGAGTTTTTCCCTTACCGTGACCCTCCGGGAAAAAGACGAGTATACTCCCGTCCTTTAAAAGCACGGAATCGGGGTGGCCGAGATAACCGCCCTTTTTCTCAACGGTGACATTTTCGTAAAGATATTTAAATTCCTCTTTTGTGTTTTTCGGTTCAACGCTTAAATCTATCTGCGGTATGGTGTAATTTTCACCACGCCGTTTTATTTTTTCCATAATCGCCCTCATTAAAATACATATTTGTGCTTCGACTACAATATTTCATCCTTCAGAACCTTCAACGGGTTTTTGTAAACCAATCTCTTTATGTCCTCCGAAGTTATTCTCTCATCAAAACGCTCCGCGCATTGTATAATATCATTGGGTCTTGATACCGCCGAATGCGCATCCGTGGCAACAAAATCGGCAAGCCTTGAAAGCACGAGCTCCGTCGCATAATCCTTTATTTCATCGCCGCCTCTGCCTGCAAGGCTCGAAGCGTTGACCTGTAAAAGAGCGCCCATATCGCAAAGTTCCTTTGCAACCCACTTCTCCGTGTGGAAACATATGTACCTTTCCGGATGCGCTATTATCGGTACAAGTCCCATGGATAAAACACGCTCGGCGTATATGACGGCGTATTTTGGGTCAAAGGGACGCAGCGTATATTCGCACAGCAAATAGCGGCTGCCGTTTATGCAGAGCGGCGACAAATCGCAGTCCGAAAAAACATCGTTTTTCAAAAAGACCTCCGCGCCGGCTCCGAGGCCTATATCAAGCCCTTTTTCGCCTATAAATTCACGCAGGAATTTTACTCTTTCGTCTCGTTTTGCGACAAACTCGTCCACCGCCGAATAATCGTTAAAATGCGGCGTTGCTATTATCGCTTTTATTCCGTTTTGTACCGCCGTGTGAAGCAGCGCGGCGGAATCCTCTTTTGTTTTTGCGCCGTCGTCGATGTCATATAGGATATGACAGTGCAAATCAATCATCTTCATATCGGGTTCTCGGTTACTTCTTCTTTCCTGTTTTGATTTTCTTGATGCCTTCGCGCTTTTTAGCCTTCCTCTCGGCGTCCGTTTTCTCATCCTTGTCCTTGGCAGCCTTAAATTCCGCCGCCTCCTCGGGCGGAACCTTGAATATGTGAATTACGCCGTCGTCATTGAGCACCTTAAGGAGCATAACCGTCATCGGAAGCAGGAACAGTCCGACAAATCCGAACAGCTGCGAACCTATATACATCGCCATAAGAGTGACAAATGCGGGAAGCCCGAGCTGCGACGCCACAAGCTTCGGCTCGACTATCTGGCGTACAACGGTTATAACGCCGTAAATCACAAGAAGCCCTATGCCCATGGCAACATCGCCGGAGAAGAACATCCAAATTGCCCACGGTATCAACACCGTGCCGGTTCCGAGAACGGGAACAATGTCTATCACGGCGGTTATAAGCGCAATCGCAAAAATATAGCCGTTTTCATATATTCCGAACAGCTTTAATATAGAAAGGCCGAGCACCATTTCAAGGAAGGTTATGCACATGATAAGGCCGTATGCCCTTATCATCTTTCCGAGCGTTGAAAATATTATTTGCTTTGTTCTTATAAAGGCGTCTGCGCGCTTGCCCGCCTGAGTCATAATCAGCGAGCGAAGGGTGTGATAATCGGAAGTCATAAAGCAGCAGCAAACTATGCCGACTATGGTGCCGACGAGTATAGACGGTATTTGCTTTGCCGTTCCCCAAAGAGCGCTCATCGGTGATGAGAATGACGAAAAATCGAAGCCCTTTGCCGCCGTCTCGCTTGACGCTACGGCTGCCGCCGCGGAAGAAGAGCTGCCCGTATCCACGCCCTGTATTTTATCTATAAGATTCGCCACGGTCGAGATGATATTCTGCCTTATAGAGTCCGGCAGCAACGTAAAGTGAGTGTTGACCCAATCCTTGAGCTGCGACGCAAACAGCGGCGCATTGTCAAGCTGCAGCATAATATAATTAAAAAAGGACTTCAGCTCGGAAAATATTTTGGAAAATATAAGTCCTATTATTGTTCCGAAAACAAACACGACGAGCAAAACCGCCACGGTCGAAACTATACCGCGAGGTATTTTCGTCTTTTCAATCACGAAATTTACAGGCCTTTGAAGCAGCATGGCTATAAACATGGCTATTATGAACGGTGACAGGACCCCGAAGGCATACTTCATAAACAAATAAAAAAGCCCTGCGATTATTATTATATAAACTACGTTGATTATAAAATTACGGCGTTTTGCAATATTGTCCACAGCTTCACATCCTTTAGCATAAAAGCCGACGCTTTGCCGGCCGATAACATATATACATATTATACTATTTTTCAAAAACTTACAATCAATAATCTCAAACTTTTATAGAAATTTAAACAAACGCAAAAATTTTTGAGCTTTTTCCTTTATAACGTCGGGAATTTATGGTATTATGCTAAATGTATATTCATATTATTTAGGATGTGAGAAAAAATGTATATAGCCGTTATGGGCTACGGAACCGTCGGTTCGGGCGTTGTGGAAGTGCTTCACAAAAACCACGACAGTATCGTAAGCAAAAGCACTCAGAAAGACCTTGAGCTCAAATATATCCTCGACCTCCGTGATTTTCCCGGAGACCCGAACGAAGATAAATTTGTTAAGGACTTCAATATTATTTTGAACGACGACTCCGTCAAAATAGTTGTCGAGACTATGGGCGGACTTCATCCGGCATTTGAATTTGTCTCTTCGCTTTTAAAGGCAGGCAAGAGCGTTGTAACGTCAAACAAGGAGCTTGTCGCGCAAAAGGGCTACGAGCTTTTGACCCTCGCCGACGAAAACAACGTAAACTTCCTGTTTGAGGCTTCGGTAGGCGGCGGTATTCCGATTATTCGCCCCATTTCGCAGTGCCTCGCGGCAAACGAGATAGACGAAATAGCCGGCATCTTAAACGGCACTACAAACTTTATACTCACTATGATGATAGAGCAGAACATGAGCTTTGAGGAGGCTCTCAAGCTCGCTCAGGATAACGGCTACGCGGAAAAGGCCCCGACGGCCGACGTTGAGGGCATAGACGCATGCCGCAAAATTTGCATTCTCGCATCTCTCTGCTTCGGCAAGCACGTTTACCCCGACAGCGTTCACACCGAGGGCATCTCAAAAATAACCTTGGAGGATGTCGCCTATGTCAACGATTTCGGCGGCGTTATTAAGCTCCTCGGCAAGGCAAGACGCGAAAACGGCGGCAAAATTTCCGCCATGGTTTGCCCTTGCATAGTTAAAAATCACAGCCAGCTCGCCTCGGTAAGCGATGTATTCAACGCCATTCTCGTTCGCGGCGACGCGATAGGCGACGTTGTATTTTACGGCAGAGGCGCAGGTAAATTGCCCACAGCCAGCGCCGTTGTTGCCGACGTAATAGACTGCGCAAAGCATGAAAAACGCAAAAAGCTGTTCGGCTGGGGCGCTCCCGAGGAAAATTACGTAATTGATTACAGAACCCTCGAACCGGCTCTTT
>ENA-OROK01003172-OROK01003172.1-human-gut-metagenome-genome-assembly--contig:-NODE-3172-length-13235-cov-5.628376_pt1 | contig 13235 bp, 15 predicted proteins | sample MGYA00242127_ERZ509046 | MGnify/ENA primary metagenome ERZ509046 (study PRJEB26280, sample SAMEA2338728) | human gut metagenome | biome: human gut; feature: human-associated habitat; material: faeces... | reverse complement strand
CATGGCATAACTTGAGCAAGCTCAGTTCTGCTCATGGCTTACCGAAAGAGTTGTTTATTGTTGTAAAAGTTGTTTTAGTTGTTTTTCTTTATGTCCACGTATTGTCGGCAGGCGAATGTTCCCGCGAAGCATTGTTTATTGTTGTAAAGGTTGTTTGAGTTGTTTTTCTTCATGTCCGCGTGGTGTCTATAGACTTTTCGCGCGAGGCGGAGCAAGCGCTCCGCGGTAGTTTTACGGGTCGCCGAGGTAGTGGACGATGAGGCGGACCTCGTGGGGCGTGAACCATTTGGAGGTCTTGCGGTAGCCCGCCTCCTGGAGCGCCTGGCTCAGCGGTTGGCAACGGTCTATCCACGCGCGAAGGCGGTTGACGGCCGAACGAGGGGCAATGTCGGGGAAGTAGGTCTGGGCCAGTTCCTGTTTGCTGTAGGCCCGGATGGGAGTTTCGTTCATGATGACTTTGCGATTTTGTTGATGGAGAGATAATAGTCGGAGAAGTCCTTGCAGCCCGGGGGCAGATGGTGGTGGACGAGGCCCGGCAGCAGGTCGCGCAGCTGCAGGAAGAGGTGCTCGCCCGGGGCATCGGCGTCGGGATACATGTGGAAGGGCGTGGAGAGGCGATCGTGGAGGTCGAGGAGCAGGCGCACCTCGTCGTCGTGGAGCGTCGTGGCCGAGGGGATGGCGACGGCCTTGTGCCCCGAGGAGAGCATGGCCCAGCAGTCGGAGCACCCCTCGGTGATCCAAAGCGGTTCGCCAGGGCGAAGGCGCAGCAGCACGGGCTGGTTGTAGAGACCGCATCGCGACCCTTGCGGAAACCGGAAGCGCGGCTGGACCATGGGCTCGGACGAGGAAGCCGTTCTCGAACTCGTCCGATCGTCCGTCTGAGAGACCATTCCCGAGGTCGTTCGATTTTCCGTCTGAGCCTCCGCGGACGCGCTTTTCCTGTAGTCGAGGTTGCGGTTCTGCAGTCCCACGAGCCGCATGTTGGTGTCGTAGTAGGGCGTCTGCAGCCAATGGGTGCCGTGGCGGTCGGTCCACGAGGTGAGGCGGCACCAGGCGGCGACCCTTGGGTCCAGCCGTCGCTCCTGGAAGAGAAACTGGCGGGCGGGGTCGCTGAGCCACGGGTGCTCGAAGAAGCGGGCGTAGCGGGCCGCGTCGAAGGGTTTGTAAGCTTCTTCCTCCTCCTCCCTGGGCCGTGGGCGCGAGAGGGGCATCGGGTCGATCCTCACGCCTCCGTCCAGCCATCGGCAGGCCTCGGGAAAGGACATTCCCAGCCGCCGCATCACGAGGTCGATCGGGCCGCCCCGCGCCCCGCAGGAGAAGCAACGGAAGGTGTTGCTGCGCGTGTGGAACGTCAGGCTCGGGCGATGGTCGTCGTGGAAGGGGCAGAGGCTCTTGTGGCGCTCGACGTGGAGCCCCACCCGCTCCGCCACCTGCTCTATGGGCAGGTCGCGGAGCCGCTGGAGGGTCAGTTGGTCGAGCATGGGCGGCGGTTTTTGCGTGAGGCGGTCGCGCCCGTCAGATACTCCTGCGTTTTGGTGTAAAGCCCCGTCTGGGCCGAGTAGGTGACGAAGCGGCGATAGACCCACTTGTAGAGTTGGTTCTTCGTGCCCTCCTTCTCCTTGCCGACGGATATGCGGAGCGCCTCGAGCTGGGCCTCGTTGAACGAATCGGGCAGGTCGTCGAGCATGTTCTTCGGTCCGCGTCGTCCCGCCTCGCTTGCGATGGCGTCCTGTCCGAGCAGGTCTGCGAAGACCTGCATCTTCGACCACAAGTCGTGATAGACGAGCCACTCCACCACGCGCCCGATCGTCGGCGCCCACTCCAGCCCGTTGAGTATCCAGAGTACGCATCCCGCCTTCCATGCCGAGACCAGCGAGCGCTTGGAGATGTCCCACAGCACGTCGTCGTCCGTAAGGTCGGCCAGCTCCGCCATGTCGGCAGCCAGTTTGTCGATGAGGCGGTTGAGCTGCTGGATCTCGAAGCGGCCCTTGCAACTGTCGAGGCGGCGGAGGTAGGTGGCGAGCTTCTCGCGAAACTCCTCGGGGTAGGTGCCCTGGCGGGGTATGTGGCCGTCGCGGCCCTGGCGCGCCTTGTAGGAGAAGACCATGCGGCCGAAGGTGCCGTTGAAGAGGTCCTTCTTGTAGAACAAGCGGGCGGCGTAGGGCGTGGAGGAGATTGTCATGTTGACGCGCAGCACAGGATTGCCCGTCACGCCCTCGGCCGTGGCACGCAGCGCTCCCGAGCGCTGGCAGTCGTAGATGTTGCGCAGGGTCTGCGAGATCTGCTTGTGGCCACCACACATGCGGTCGGCCATCTCCACCTCGGGCATGTTGATGTACTGGGTGCGTGCGCCCAGCTTCTCGCAGCCCATGGCGTTCTGGATGAAGGCCGCGTTGGTCATGTCGGCAGGCGGATACCAAAACGAAATGTCGGGACGCACGGGCTTCTCCTTGTTGGCCGACTTCGTCTTCACCATCTTCTGCCACTCCACGAGCTTCTCCAGCTCGCCGTCGTCGTGGACGCGGAAGTCGCCACACATGGCTTCCACCAGTCCGGACAGTTGGCCCTTGCCCGCTCCGCTGTCCGCCACAAGATTGGCCATCATGCCGCACAATTCCTTCCAAGAATGGTCGGGGTAGATAAATTGGGCGCCGCTGACGTGTGCGCCGAGCGCAGGCATGATCATCGGCAAAAGCGGTTGGCGCATGTCTTTCGACACCTGAGAGAGCAAAAGCGCCAGACATTCCACTCCGCGACCCAGTCTGGGCATCGGCGGAGCCGTGTTGAGCGTGATATCGTAGTTCATATTGTCTTGTTTGAAATTTATAACATCTTGATTCTAAGCCTTTTAGAGAAAAGTGGAGGACTTCGGTCTTCCAATTCCAGTTGTTCCAATTGTTTTTCGTGCCACTCCCATTTTTCTTTTCTTATATATAACTACTTAATAATTAATTAGTTATATAGTATATATAGGGGGTATAGGAATTTTCACATCCTCAAAAACGTACTGGAATTACTGGAATTGGAAGATTCGCCCGAGACCTACTCCTCCTCGAAGTCCTCCTCCTCTCCAAGGCCTCTGCCCGCGGCGAAGCCCCTCATTTCTCCGAACTTCTCCTCTCCGAGGCCCCCGTCGGAGGCGAAAAGCTCGCTGAGGTCGAAGCCTTCAACCTCCGCCAGGGCCATAGCCGCCTCGTGCTTGCCCACGACCATCAGCAGCTCGCAGGTCGTACTGACGGCATAGTCGCCAAGTTTCCCGGCCCCGATGCCCTTCGTCCGTTTGAAGGTCGGATAGACCGTGCCGTCGGCTCTGCGCTTGACGTTGATCCATTGGCCCATGTAGATGCTTGGGTTGCGGCGCTCGGCTTTTCCCCGCTCCGTGTCATTCTCCACGAAGGTGAAGTGGTCGTCGCCGTCGCGCGTGATCATCCCGTCGAGATACTCGCCCAGCTCCATGGGCCCCTGCTCCTGCGTGACCAGTTTCAGGTCCACGTCCAGCTCCGTGTTGGGGTAGAGGCCCGTCCAAGCCCTGACAGCGCCTGCACTTTCCGTGCGCATGTTTTCCGTCCATGTGCTGCCTGCGCTTTCCGTGCCATCCTGGCCCGACCGTGTGCAGCCCGAGCAAGCGCTGCCTGCGCCAGCCTGGCCCGTCCACGCCCTGCCCGTGCGGTGGCGGCGGGCTCGTGCGAAGAGCGCCTGTCCGTTGAGGAGGTCGTTGATGACTTCGCCGATGAGGCGTGGATTGTTTGAGCCTGCGGCTCTCATGGACTTGCGTCCTTCGAAGAAATCTTTCTTCTTCATCATGATAAAAAAAATTATGGCAGTCCGACCCCTGCTTCGCCACAACCACAGAAGGCCAAGAGCAGCAAAGGACTGCCCTCAGCAATGGGGAACGAGTGGCTTTTTGCGTAATCGATTTTCCGTTTTATGATTACACCTTTGGGGACGGGAAAAAAGAAAAGTCGAAACCCCTTGATAGTCAATGAGATTTCGACTTGATTTTTTTTTGAAAAAAGTTTTCTTCTGATTACATCAATGCTTACATTGTTCGTAAATCGATTACGCGCTATATGCCCTTGGTGATCTTCATGCCATTGCTCAAAAGCTCCAGCAGGCCGGCCTCGGCCGCGTCCTCCTCGTCGCCTCTACCCTTTGGTTCGGGCAGCGGAATGGTTGTGTCGAGGATGAGGAGCGAGAGAGTGATGTTACGCACGTCTTCATCATTCAGGCGATAGGAGTCTGCGTTGGGCGTCATGAGAAACTGCTCCTTCACCATCGAGGTAGCCGAACAATGGGATTGCTTCTCGATGAAGTTGCTCAGCAGCAATTCTTTGAGCATGAAGAAGAGCCTGGTGCTGTTGCCCGTCCAAGTGATGTTGCAATGTCTTGGTTTGCCTTCGAAAAAGGCGTCAAAGTCGTCGGGGTCGGTATTGCGGTCTATCCATCCCAGCCTCACCCAAAACTTATAGAGCATGCTCACCCTTTCCCTTTGCTTGCTCAGCAGCCCTTTGTGGCCATGCTGGTAGTATTTCAGGGTCTTTGGCGGGGTGGTCTTTGACGGGGTGGCCTTCGGCTTGGCGGCGCGCTTCGGCTTGGCTTTTTTCGGCTGGCGCGCTTCCTGGGCTGCCGGGGCAGGCATGATAAACTGGCAGTTGGAGATTGGGCCGAAAAACTGCTGGCAGTTGTTGTTGTGCTGCTCCTTGATATACGTCGGCTTGCGGCCGGCGGACAGCTGCGCCGGGTCGTTGTCAGTCTGATGGTTGCTCATTTTCTCTTCTGGTTAAGAATGTCGCTTGGTTGATCGGGCCTTGCAGTTGCTGGCACGAGTTGTTGTATTGCGTCTCGATATGGAGCGGGGGCTGCGGAGAGGTCCTGGCCCTCAGCTTCTCTTTCAAGGCGTCGATGTGGGACTGGTATCTGTTCTCGTGGTCGGCGTTGTATTTGCTTAGAGTCAAGAAAAAATCCTTGAAGGTAGTCGGTTCCCACATGTCGCAATCATCGAGAAAGTTTTGCAGCAGATCCTCTACTTCCTCCTCCCCCTCGCGGGTCGTCTCCTCCAGCGTGCAGGAGAGCAGGTTGGTCCTTTTCCCCTCCATCCAGCGCTTCTCCTCTTTGATCTGCATTGCCTCGAGTATCGGTATGCATAGGCGGTGTCCTCCCCATCGCCGGAAGATGGGCAGGACGATGGGCGTGATGTCCCTGTTGCGGCTGCTTCCGTTTGCGTTTATGATGGCGGCGGCTATCATGCCCACGATCACGGCCTCGTCCTTGTTCTCGTCCTTGCTCTTGTTCTCGTCCTTGCTCTCCGCCTCCAGTTCCTCCAGCTCGTCCTCAATGCCCTCCTCCACGTTGGGCAGCGAGAGGAGCACCTGGGCCAGGTGCTTGCCCGAGAGGTAGAGCTCCACCTGCGTCAGGCTGGTCAGTCCGTCCTTGTGCGCCTGCTTGAGAACGTCGTGCGCCAGTACATAGACGTCGTCTGAGAGCAGCTTGCGGCGCTCCTGCCGTATCTGCTCCTTCTCCAGTCTCACGATGAATTCCGTCATGCCACGTCCTCCTGCTCCTTCGTGTCCTCCTCGGTTTTCTTGATGGCGTTGAGCATTTCTACCACCTTCGCCTCGGCCTTGTCTATATCCTCGGGCCCGGCCTTTTCGCCGTCCTTCCGCTTGCCCTTGAAGAACATCTCCAGCAGCGACTGGTCGAGCTCGTGGTGCACGATCTTGTCCGTGTTTTCGTCCTCGGTATCCACAAAGCATCGAAACGTGCTGCCGTCTTTGGTCACGATCTCCACGGGCTCTCCCGAGGCCCTCGCCATGGTGACGAGGTTTTGCATGTACGTGGAGTTCTGATCCACGAAGAGCATGCACTTCTTGTCCAGCGGCGAGATGTCAAACTTCATGTCGTAGTTGGCCTTCCGTGCCATGAGGGCAATGGACAGCAGCTGGCTCATGAACGTGGCGTTGTAGCGCTCAGGGCATAGCTTTTGCATTTCCTCCGCTTTCTGGATGACCTCCTTCTCCTCCATCTTTTGGGGAGAGGAAAAGCGCAAGAGTTGTATGTCCCTTTGTCTCATCTCCCACAACTTGTAGAGGTCCTCGGGATAATACTCGGGCATGATCTCTATCGTGTAGCAATGATCCTTGTAGAGGTGCGTGCTGATCTCTTGCTGCAGGATGTCTGCCACCTTGCGTGGCGCGCTGAAAGCCTTTTTGCGGTTTTGTATGGCCACGGTACGGATGCCCTTTCGGTTGTCGATGATGACGAATTCCGAGGGCTCGTCCCTTCTGTTCACCGTCTCAAACTGGTTCTCCATGGCGACATCGATGGAGTTGGCCAGTTGCAGCACGATGATGTTGTGGTTGCACTTGAGGTGATGGACGCGATGGTTGAATTTCCTTGCGTGTGTCTGCCCCTTCGCCTTTTGTTCATCAGAGGGTTTTCCTTCGCCAAAGGACATTGCGCTCTCCGGAGCGAAGAGGTCCGCGAGGTGCTGCTGCCTGTCCTGCCAATCGTAGCACCCCGGTTCCCTGCGATATTTGATGCTGTATGTCGCAAATCGTGCCATAATATTTTTTCTTTCTTTAATTTTTGGTAGATTATTGATTAATAAACTGTTGCTCGTTGTTGAAATCCATTCCAAGCTACGCCATGCTCTCGTGAAGAGCGGGTCGTCTCCACCCGTCTTCTCGTCTCGGACGGAGCGATGAGGCCGTGGCCGCGAAACCAAGAGAGCGAGAATCCCTCTCTCCCAGCCTCGCCGCCCTACGCCATCTGCCCCATCACCTCGCTTTGGAAGTAGGCGTAGTTGCCAGGGCTTTGCCATGGGGGCCTGACCGCGGGGTGGACGGTCTCCTCCACATACATTTCTAGCAGCTCGTCGTAGTCGAGGCAGATGACCTGGTCGCGGAAGTCCTCGTAGCCGTTCTTGTGGCAAAAGACGTTTCGGACCTCCCATCGCGTGAAGCGGCGCGCCATTGAGGCCAGTTGCTGGGGGCTGAGGGCGTAGCCGTTCTCCCGGGCGTAGGTCTCGAGAAAGGCGAGGTTGATGGCGTAGTTGCTCATCCTCCGCCTGCGTGGCGCGGGGGTCCTGCCGAGGCGCCAGTCTCGCAGGGTCGTGTGGCCGTGTGGGGCGCTATGGATTCGTCTCTTGTGCCCAGTCGTTGTCTTTTTGCTCATAGGCGTGTCATTATGTTTCCCACAAATTTACTACTTTTTTCCCAATCTCCATCCTTTTTCCCGAAGAAATATGGCTCATCCGATATTTGGAATGATTAATGCTTGCGTTTATCATTAGAAAGCCCCCTTCTTGTATTCTACCACCCCATATTCCGGATGAACCAGAAATATGCGCAAATAGTTTGCCCCGCTTGTCGGCGCGGGGTGGGGCAGCCTGCGAAATGTGCCTTGCGCCACCCGTGGAGCAGAGGCGGAAACTCGCTTTTTTCTTAGGTCGTATGGATGGGAATGCTTACCTTTGCGCCTGGAGGTCCATAAGCCTTCCGCTTGCGCCAGGCCTACTCGGATAGGAGGGCCAGGGGAAAGGGCGAGGCCGAAGGACTATATAAATAAGGTGTAAGAGGAATGGGGAGGGACTGTAAAGTGATGAAAGCAATAGATATGGATAGGAAGAACAAAGAAGTAAAGGACATGAGTCAAGTCAATTTGACCCCCTTGTCGGCAGTTGTCGATGAGGTGTGGGGCGAGAAGGGAAGCCCTCGTCGCGACGTTATGGAGAGGCGGCTGCGGGCCGAGGTCGAGCGCGGTCGGGCGGGCCGAGACGGATAAACGGATGGCGTAAGCAAGCGGTCCCCTGCCGCCAAATCTTGTCACGAGTCTCCCGCTCCTCCGTCGCTCCAACGCTCGGCCTGCGGCCAGTTGCGCCCCTTGATATTCCCCCCAAAACTGCTCTTGCGCGATTTTTCTTGGGGAAAAGTTTGGAAAGCCAAAGATTATTCTTACCTTTGCATCGTCAGTCCTCGCCAAGCCTCTTCACAATGCTCAAATCGTGCGAGGCGTTTTTTGTTTATGCCCCCTTGCGTACGGACGGTCGTAGTAATCAATCAAATAACAACCAATTTAGACAACTCAAATTATGAAGAAAAAATTATCCCTTTTTGCCTTGATCATGGCAGTAGTGATCGTGTCTTCCTGCGAACAAACGCTTGAACAAAGGGCAAGAAAAGATATGGTGTCATTAATCAAAAAAATAGCAGATGACCCCAATTCTGTTGAGGTTAGCAATGTGTCCCCATTTATAAATAGTGATAGCATTTTCTGTTGCACATGCGACGTAGAATTTACGAATTATCTTGGGGAGAAAGTGACCATTCTTGGCGAGTATAGTTTGGTAAAATTCAGAGAAAAAGATGGAAGTTTTAGCTATTATAATCACTTTACAAATCTAACCACATCCAAAAGAGAGCGAAGTGATATTTGGCTCAAGGAATATTATCACAAAGAGGGATTAGATACGGCGCTTCAATTATATAATTCTGAACAGGAGTTTGTAATTGGGCAAATTTACGAGTCTTCAAAGTTTGATCACGATATGATGAAACTTAAATACAACTTAAAGGAGTAGATTTTAAACTGAACGCCCACCTTGCACGAAGCAGGGCGGGCGTTCCCTTTTCTGGTTTCTTAGCCTCATCATTCTTTTTATGTATCAAGAAGTTGCATTCTTTACCAAACGGTAGGAGTCCTCTGAAAATCAGAAAAAGCCTGTCAGCTGAGGAAGAAGGTCTTGACCAGCGAGCGCAGTTGCTCGTCGGTCAAGCGGTCCACGCCCACCTTGTCGATCAAAGCATACTCCTCTTTCTTGCTGGTGATCACGTATTTTCGTTCTCTTCCGTCCACTTTGCACAGCAGGTGGTAGTTGCCTTTGTAGGTCTTCTCCACGCGTATGTTTTCAAAAAGCGTCCCGCCCGTTTTGATCGTTGTCGTCTTGCGTCGCTCCGCCAGTCCCCAGTCGGTCAGATGATGGTTGAGGGTGGTCTCGACGGCGCCAGTCCAGCGCGGGCTCACCTCGCATTCCTCGGCAAAGTCCCTGAACCGTCGGATGGCGGCAGCCACCTCGCCTATGATACCCTCCGCTCTTTTGATCCCGTTCTCCTTGCCCAGGGCCAGCGCGTCTTCGATCGTTTGCCCCTGGAGCTTGCCCCGCATCATCAGGCAATGCATCCTCTCGGGCAGGAAGCCCCCGATGTTGAAGATATAGGTCAGGTCGTAGGCCGGGGCCAGTCGCCAATGGCCCTTCTCGTCCATCAGAAACGAGAAGTTCTTGTTGTGGTCGTCCGTGTTGTTGGCAAGGATATTGAACACCATTCTGCGGAAGACCTCCTCCTGGTCGCTCTCAGGCAGTCGCATCTTGCGACAGACCGCCAGCAGCTGTTCGTAGCTGTCGGCATCGGGAGATAGCGCCGCCAACGTCTGCATGTGCAGTTTGCGGCCCTCCTCGCGGTCGAAGCGACGGGTGACGAAATGCTTCCGCCCCTCCACCTCCAGGGTCTCGCACGCCATCATGCTTATGCCTGCCGCCTTGGCCATTTTGTGGTAGGCCATCTCCAGTTCGGCCGACGATCGCTCGGGGTCGCCAAACTTCAGTATGCAGTACGCCAAGCCCTGGCGGCCCGCCACCTGCCCGCTTCTGATTTCCCCGGTCTCGGGATCGATGGCTATGATGGCCTTGGGTTGGCGCCCGCCAGCCGAGGTGCCCACGGCTATGAGCGACTGCATGGTCAGCGACTCCTCGGGCGCTACTCTTGCGTTCTCGCACTCGAGGAATATTCTCTGGGCCAAGTCGGTCAATGCCCTCATGTTCAGCTTGTCGGAGCAACTGATGCCGGAGGATTCGGGCACAAACTCCATGGCTCCCATTCCTCGCCTGCCTATGAACGAAAGAATGTCGAGCGGGGTGATCTCCTGAGGGCGAAGGCCGCTCTGTATGCGCCAGCACTCAAACACCTGGTTGCCCCAGGCGTCGGGCAGCGAGTCGGCGAGAAAAGGAGGCAGCTTGCGGTAGATCTTCGTTTCCCTGTCGCCCATGATGGGGCGATGGCTGGCTGCCGACTTGACGGAGGCCATGAGTGGGAACGGGTCGAGGCTTCCGCGAAGGAAAGAGGGGTTGTACTCGAAAAACGAAACGCCTCTCCTTGTGTCCCAGAACAAGCGGCCGACCTCCTTGTCCCAGAGCATGATCTTGAGTGTACTTGTCGTCATGGTTTCTTATGTCTGATGCGTTGCACTTTCTTTTCCTTCCTGATCAGGTAGGGCGAGGGCGGCAGCTCCGGCAGCAGGTCGTCCAGGGCCTCGATCTCTCCTATCGCCTTCAGCAGCAGGAGAAACGTGGCGAGCGAGATGTTGTCCGCGGCTCCGCTCTCAAACTTGTGGATGGTCGTGACCGTGAGGCCCGACTGTTCCGAGACCTCCTTCTGCGTCATGTTGCTGCGCAGGCGGTAGTCCTTGAAGCGGGCGCCAAGGAGCTTCACCAGTTGGGGGATCGCATACTCGTAATAGTCCGTCATGAGGCTTTTTTAATTTATATTGCGCTATAAGTTATGCCCGATTTTGGGCCCTATCTTATATTCCGCTTATATTTATCTCGCATGCAAAAATACGCGTTTTTTTCCGTCTGTGCAAACATTCCTGGCGAAAATCCTTCTCCCGCCCGCTTTTTTTAGCTTTTCGGCCGAGGGGGCGTGTCGGCTTTCTTGCAGACGAAGCGCGGACGTAAAGGAAAGAATGCCCTTTCGGGGGCGCGCTATTTACAAAAAAAGAGGTCTTAGCGTAAAATATACGCAATAAAATTTGCAAGAGAAAAATAGAATGTTTACCTTTGCGGCGTGAAATGGAACGCTTTCGATAAGCCATGCGCAGAACTGAGCTCGCTCAAGTTATGCCATGGCGAGAAAGGGTGTCATGAAGTGAAACTATTTAGTATAGACGATATGAAATTCAACGAAATAACCAAGAAATGGGAATCTCCCTTCTGGCATCCTGCGGTGACCACAGATGCCGTGGTGTTCGGATTCGACAAAGAAGACCGATCGCTCCAGGTGCTCCTGATCAGGAGGGGTAATGCCAAGCCTGGCGAGGCGCCTGCTTTCGAAGGTTATTGGGCTCTCCCAGGCGGTTTTCTCCAAAAGGAGGAAACGACTGATGAATGCGTTCACAGAGAGTTGTTTGAAGAGTCGTCCATGAAATTGTTCAATAACGAAAGCGGCATTAGGCCGGAGTTTATAGAACAACTGAAAACATATTCCGCACGCGGAAGAGATCCCCGTGAATTCGTCATCACCGTCGCCTACTACGCACTTGTAAAAAAAAAGAAAAGTACGAAATCAAAGGAGGCGATGATGCCGTCGAAGCCAGATGGTTCCCGATCGATGTTCTACCTGAACTGAAGATAGCATTCGACCATGCTCAGATCATACAAGATGCAGTAGAAATGCTGCGTGAAAGGATCCACTTCGAACCAATCGGATTCCACCTGCTCGACAAGGAATTCACCATGCCTCAATTGCAGAATATATATATTGCGATATTGGATCCTTCCGAGGAAGACAAAAACTTGCGAGACAGAAGGAATTTCCCCAAGAAAATGCTGAAGCTCGGCTATATCAGGGAAACAGGCAAAAAGCTGACAGGCAACCCCTATCGTTCGCCCAAGTTATATACTTTTGACGAAGAGGCGTATGCTGCCGCAAAAAAGATTGGCATGAGACTGGAATTCTAATCATAGATCTGCGTGGACCTCTCTTATCCGGAGAGGTTTAAAAGGCGCCAGTTTTCAATGTGTATCCGTTACGCATTGACTCTCGTAAAACAGAGTCATTTCTGTTGCCTATAACCAAAATTTCATTGCGTAAAACTTACGATAAGTAATTAACATTTAAAAAAAAGCAATTATGGAAAGATTTGATGACATTTGTCCGGAAAATGAGTTCGAGGACAAGAATTACAACGAGGAGTACGATCGGGAATACTCTTTCGATCAAGGCTACGAGTGGACCGAAGAAGATGCTTGGGATGCTCTGACCGACGGCATGTATGGTGATATGCCAAGCAATCCGTTGGAATACGATGCAATGATGGATGCCATGGGCTTTTAACATAATCCGTTCGAATATGAAAAAGACTATCACAAAATCAAAGCATAAGACTGCTCCAAAGGACAACCATGTCCAGCGCGTTTTCAATCTGATCATTCTCGACGAGAGTGGATCGATGTCAAATATTGCAAAACAGGCAATAAGCGGACTCAACGAAGTCTTCCAGACCATCGGAAAGGCTCAAAAAGAACATCCGGGACAGCAGCATTTTATCTCGTTCGTGACTTTCAACAGCACAAAGATCAGAACAGTCTTTGATCGCCAAGCGGTAAGATCCGACAAGGAAATCATGTGGACTGACTATATGCCGAACAGTTGCACCCCGTTGTATGATGCGATGGGAGAATCTCTGAACAAACTGAAAAAGCACGTTGGTGATGATGATGTCGTTTTGGTGACAATCATTACTGATGGCTACGAGAATGCTTCAAGAGAATATAGCGGGCATGATATCAAGAGACTTGTAGCAGAGCTGAAAGAGAAAGGTTGGGTCTTCGCTTATATCGGCACTAATCAGGACGTGGATGCGGTTGCTGACGACATGGGGATTGGTAGCAGAATGCGTTACCAATATTCCCCCGAAGGTGCAGCCAGGATGTTTGCACAAGAGCGCGTTAGTAGGAGAAGGTTCTTTGACAGGCTGGCAACTCATGGTAAAAGTATTATAAAGGATAAGCGCTTTGACTATTTTGAGTCGGAAGAAGAGTCAGGGAAAGAGCCAGAAACTGCTCGGGACAAGATTGGCGATACTTCTTCTCCCAGCGATAACCAGGAAGTGGAAGGCAAGGAATGGCAGGAGGCTGGCCAGGAGCAAGTTTCTTCAGAAGACAACGAAGCGGCAGAAGGCCCCGAAAAGTCAAAGACCTTTTTTGGGAAAATGATGAATGGTATTAGGGCTATAATATGTCCTAAAAAATGATTTTTCAAAATGATGGAAAAGGTAAAAATGTTAGGCGCTACGCCATGTGCCATAGCAGCCTGTATGTGTCCCATTCCTGGAGATATAGCAAAACGTTGCCATTCTCTCTCTTTGGACAGAGAATCTCAGGGATGTCAAGGATAGATGGTGTAAATTAATACCTCAGTTCGGGATAAAATAGCGATTAGTTGCATGTGAAGACAGATACG
>ENA-OROK01003159-OROK01003159.1-human-gut-metagenome-genome-assembly--contig:-NODE-3159-length-13282-cov-9.948741_pt1 | contig 13282 bp, 8 predicted proteins | sample MGYA00242127_ERZ509046 | MGnify/ENA primary metagenome ERZ509046 (study PRJEB26280, sample SAMEA2338728) | human gut metagenome | biome: human gut; feature: human-associated habitat; material: faeces... | reverse complement strand
CAAGCTGATCGAAGACTTCTGTGAGGAAAAAGGCATTGAAATCGAAGGCGGCAGCGTAGACGCATGGTCCCAGGAAGAGATGAAGAACTTCATCGAGGAGCATCAGATTCCGTGTCCGTCCTGCGGAAAACATAACTTTACCGATATCCGTCAGTTCAACCTGATGTTCAAAACCTTCCAGGGTGTTACAGAGGATGCGAAGAACACCGTATATCTTCGTCCGGAGACTGCACAGGGTATCTTCGTAAACTTCAAAAACGTACAGCGTACTTCCAGAAAGAAAATTCCGTTCGGAATCGGCCAGATCGGTAAATCTTTCCGTAACGAGATTACACCGGGTAACTTCACCTTCCGTACCCGTGAGTTCGAGCAGATGGAGCTGGAGTTCTTCTGCGAGCCTGGCACCGACCTTGACTGGTTCCAGTACTGGAGAGGCTTCTGCATCAACTGGCTGAAGAGCCTCGGCATGAAAGACGAAGAGATGCGTGCAAGAGACCATTCTCCGGAAGCGCTGTGCTTCTACAGCAAGGGAACAACCGATATCGAGTTCCTGTTCCCGTTCGGATGGGGCGAGCTGTGGGGAATCGCAGACCGTACCGATTACGACCTGACCCAGCATCAGAATGTATCCGGACAGGATATGACCTATTTCGATCCAGAGAAGAACGAGAAATACATCCCGTATGTTATCGAGCCGTCTCTTGGTGCTGACCGTGTCGTTCTGGCATTCCTGTGCAGCGCTTATGACGAGGAAGTTCTCGACGCAGAGAAGAATGATGTTCGTACTGTGATGCATTTCCATCCGGCACTGGCACCGGTAAAAATCGGTGTGCTTCCGCTTTCCAAGAAGCTGAACGAGGGCGCTGAGAAAGTCTTTGCAGAGCTGTCCAAGAAATACAACTGCGAGTTTGATGACCGTGGAAATATCGGAAAACGGTATCGCCGTCAGGATGAGATCGGTACTCCGTACTGCATCACCTACGATTTTGATTCCGAGACCGATGGTGCTGTTACCGTCCGTGACCGTGACACCATGGAGCAGGAGAGAATTAAAATTGAGGATCTCGATGCTTACTTTGCAGATAAATTTACTTTCTAATCTGGCTTTTTAGTCCGGAAAAAGAGTAGAAAAAAAGGATTCCCACTCGCGGGAATCCTTTTTTTGTATACTTTGTATTACTCGATAATCGTACCTGTTTTTCCCTGGAATCCGGCGAGTGCGGAATCAATGGAAGTGATGACTGCGGTACGGCCGATGCCTTTCTCGAGGAAAGAAACAGCTGCTTCCATCTTCGGCAGCATGGAGTTTTCTCCGAACTGGCCTTCTGCGATGTATTTCTTCGCGTCAGCAACGGTGATGTGCTCCAGCGGTTTTTCGTCCGGGGTACCGTAGTTGATGGAAACGTTTTCCACGCTGGTCAGGATCATCAGCATGTCTGCGTTCAGCATTTCTGCCATCAGGCCGCTGGTGAGGTCTTTTTCGATGACTGCGGATGCACCCTTTAACTCTTCATTCTGCGGGAGAACCGGGATTCCGCCGCCGCCTGCTGCGATGACAACCTGTCCGGCATCGAGAAGAAGACGGATGGAGTCGATCTCTACGATATCCTGCGGCTTCGGAGCAGCAACGATTCGGCGGTAGCCGTCCTCGGTTTTCGTTACGTAGTTTCCTTTTTCTTCCTCTGCGTCAGCCTCCTCTTTGGTAAGCGTACGGCCGATCAGTTTGACCGGATTGTTGAAGGCATCGTCGTACGGATCTACTTCAACCTGTGTAAGAATCGTGGATGTGGTTTTGAAGATTCCTCTGCGGAGAAGCTCAGCACGGATGGCGTTCTGCAGGTCGTAGCCGATGTAGCCTTCGCTCATAGCGGAGCAGACAGACATCGGGGCTGCGCTGTAGTCGGTGTGCATTTTGCCGAATTCATTCATCGCCATGTGGATCATGCCGACCTGCGGCGCATTGCTGTGGGTGATGACAACATCAGCGCCGGCAGCAACGAGATCTGCGATTACTTTTGCGGAACGTTTTACGGCTGCTTTCTGTTCCGGCAGCGTCGTTCCAAGAGCTTTGTGTCCCAGTGCAACAACTATTTTTTTTCTTTTCATTGGAAGATACCTCTCTTTGCAGTTCATAGATTTTGATACGAAAAAACCAGGCATCAATATAGGACTATTATAAAGTTTATGGGAGCAAAAATCAAGAAGAAACCGACATTGCGCACATTGAAATGTTTTTCGGACTATGGTATTCTATAAAAGTATCTGAGTCGTAGGGATTTGAAACGTGAAAGGGAGGTCCCGGCATGAAAAACATGCGCACGTTACAAAAGCGGATCGCATATCAGCTCCAGCAGGGCAGTCTGGATGCGGAAGTTACAGGAATCACATGCGACAGCAGAAAAGTACAGCCGCAGAACGTGTTTGTCTGCATCCGCGGAAACAGGATGGACGGGCACGTATATGCAGAAGAAGCAGTCGAGAGGGGCGCTGCTGTCCTGGTTGCGGAGAGGGAACTGGAAGGGATTCCGGAAAAGGTAACCGTACTCGTAGTAAAGGACAGCAGAGAAGCACTCGCACAGCTTTCCTGTGCCTGGGAGGACGATCCGGCGCAGCACCTTGTGACAATCGGAGTGACCGGCACGAAGGGAAAGACGACGACTGCATATATGATTTACGAAATCCTGCGAAAAGCAGGGATCCGCGCAGGACTCATCGGAACGATCGAGACGAGGATCGGGGAAAAAAGCATTCCGTCAGAAAATACAACGCCGGAGCCTGTTGTGCTGCAGAAGCTGTTTTCTGAAATGATGCGGGAGGGCTGCACCCATGTTGTGATGGAGGTTTCCTCGCAGGCGGAAAAACAGCACCGGTGTGATGGAATTACGTTTGATTACGGTGTGTTCACCAACATTGGAAACGACCACATCGGCGCCGGGGAGCATGCATCGTTTGCAGAATATCTGTCCTGCAAAAAGAAGCTGCTTCGCACCTGCAGAACCGGAATTGTAAACCGGGATGACAAAAGGTTTCCGGAGATCATAAGGCAGAGCACCTGCCGTCTGGTGACATTCGGATGCAGGGAAAAAGCTGATTTTATGGCAGCAGATGCAGCACTCGATCAGGCGCCCGGCGTGCTCGGTGTCTCATACCGGGTGCAGGGCGCAGCGGATTTTCCGGTACGGGTAGATCTGCCGGGTCTGTTTTCCGTTTCCAACTCGCTTGCCGCCATTGCGGTCTGCGCGCAGATGGGAATCCCGGAAAAGGCGATGCAGGAGGCACTTTCCGCAGTCCGCGTCCGTGGGCGGTGTGAGGCAGTTCCGGTGTATCCGGAAATGACGCTTCTCATTGACTACGCACACAATGCGATGAGCCTCGAAAGCCTGTTAAAGACACTGCGGAAATACCATCCGAAGCGCCTGATCTGTCTCTTCGGCTGCGGCGGAAACCGCGCGCGGGACCGGAGATTCCAGATGGGAGAGGTGTCGGGGCGTCTGGCGGATCTGACCGTCATCACCTCGGACAATCCGCGGGATGAGGAACCACAGGCGATTCTGGACGATATCCGGACGGGAATCGGGAAAACAGAAGGCGCTTTCGTTGAGATTGCAGACCGTAAGGAGGCGATCCGGTATGTGATCGAAAACCGGCAGCCGGGCGATCTCGTGGTGCTCGCGGGAAAAGGCCACGAAACGTATCAGATCCGGAAGGGGAAACGGTACGAGATGGATGAGCGCGTGCTGATCCGGGAAATACTGGAAGAAAGTAAGGGGAATGTATGAGCAGCGTTTACGCTGATGTAATCGTAGATATCACAAATGAAAAACTGGACCGGACCTTTCAGTACAAGGTTCCGCCGGAACTGACAGGGGAGATCGGTCCGGGAACGGCGGTACAGATTCCGTTTGGAAACGGAAACCGCACGATCACCGGCTATGTGCTTTCCGTCGGAAACGAGCCGAAATATCCGCAGGACCGGATGAAGGCCATCCTCGCGGTACAAAAGGATGCGGCGACCGTAGAGACGAAGCTCATCGCGCTCGCCGCGTGGATGCGTCATACGTACGGATCGACGATGATCCAGGCGTTAAAGACGGTGCTTCCGGTCAAAGTAAAGGCGCGCGGGAAAGAAACCCGCGAAATTGCGCTTCTTGCAGATCCTGCGAGATGTGAGGAGCTGCTGGAAAACTACAGAAAGAAAAATTATAAAGCGAGAATCCGTCTCTTAAACGCGCTGCTGGCCCAGCCGGTTCTTCCAGGGCCGGTTGTGAGCAAGGAACTGAAAATCACGGCAGATACGCTGCACGTGATGGAAGAGCAGGGCGTGTTGGAAATCCGCCGTACGAGCACCTGGAGAAATCCGGTATCTGATGCGGCAGGAAGAACAACTGCGGGAAAACCAAACGAACAGCAGCAGGCCGTGGTGGACGGCATTCGAAAGGAATGGGAAGGGCAGAACCGCCCCTGCCTGATCCGCGGTGTGACGGGAAGCGGCAAAACGCTCGTCTATATGGAGCTGATGGAGCGAGTGCTGAAGGAAGGAAAACAGGTGATCGTGCTGATCCCGGAGATTGCGCTGACGTATCAGAACGTGGAGCGGTTCTGCGCACGGTTTGGAACAAGGGTCACGGTGGTCAACTCGCGGATGACACCGTCCGAGCGCGCCGACCAGATGGAGCGCGCGCGGCGCGGGGAGGTCAGTATTATGATCGGTCCGCGTTCCGCACTCTTTGCACCGTTTCCGGATCTGGGGCTGATCGTAATCGATGAGGAGCATGAAACCTCCTATAAAAGTGAAGTGACGCCGCGCTACCATGCAAGGGAGACCGCCGTGCGCCGCGCCGGGCTGGAGCATGCCCATGTGGTGATGGGTTCGGCAACGCCGTCGGTGGATGCTTCTTACGCCTGCGAGACGGGAGCGTACGCGCTGTTCCGGATGGATGCGCGGTACGGAAATGCAGCACTTCCGTCCGTATGGATCGCGGATATGCGGGAAGAATTACAGATGGGAAACCGTTCGATTCTGTCCGGAAAACTGCGGGAAGAGATCGAAAAACGGCTTGAAAAAAAGGAACAGGTTGTACTGTTTCTGAACCGCAGAGGCTATGCGGGCTTCGTCTCGTGCCGTGCATGCGGCCATGTGATGAAATGCCCGCACTGCGATGTATCACTGACAGCACACAATAACGGAAAGCTCGTCTGCCATTACTGCGGTTATGAAACACCGCAGGTACATGCGTGCCCGTCGTGCGGTTCCCCGTACATCGGCGGCTTCCGTGCCGGCACACAGCAGATCGAGCAGAACGTGAAAAAGCTGTTTCCAAAGGCACGCGTTCTTAGGATGGACGGCGACACGACAAAAACGAAAAACAGTTATGAAGAAATCCTGTCCTCATTTGCGGCGGGGGAGGCCGATATCCTGATTGGAACCCAGATGATCGTAAAAGGCCACGATTTCCCGAATGTCACGCTGGTGGGAGCGCTGGCGGCGGATCTCTCCCTGAATGCAGTCGATTACCGTGCCGGGGAGCGTACGTTCCAGCTGCTGACGCAGGCAGTCGGCCGCGCCGGAAGAGGCGAAAAGCCGGGAATGGCAGTCATTCAGACGTACCATCCCGAACATTACAGCATTCAGACGGCGGCAGAGCAGGATTACGGGACATTTTATGAGAAAGAAATGGACTACCGCCGTCTGATGGGATATCCCCCGGCGGCGGAGCTTCTGGCGATCCACGGAGCCGGGGAGGATGAAGCGCATCTGACGCAGGCGATGGAATACATTCGCAGATATCTCATCCGCATCCGGGGAAACCGCGAAGTCCAGATCATCGGCCCGGCAAGTGAGGCAGTGTCGAAAATCAATGACCTGTACCGCATGGCCGTGTATGTACGCGCGCCGCAGGAAGAGGTGCTGGCAGAGCTGCGGGAAAAACTGGAGCGGTATATCGAGATTAACAAAGGTTTCCGTACCGTTTATTTACAGTTTGACTTCAGCAGAAAGTATTAGTTTTTTCATACTATTTACACATAGATTATTTATAATAGAAGAGCAAAAGAAAGGAAAAGAATTATGGCAATCAGAGAAATCAGAGTCGTAGGCGACCGCGTATTAACGAAAAAATGCAGACCGGTGGAGAAGATGACACCAAGAATCAGCGAGCTGATCGACGACATGTTTGACACCATGTATGAGGCAAACGGTGTCGGCCTTGCCGCACCGCAGGTCGGCATCTTAAAGAGAATCGTAGTCATGGATGTAGATGGAACCCCACATCTTCTGATCAATCCGGAAATCCTGGAGACTTCCGGAAGCCAGACAGGAGCAGAAGGATGCTTAAGCCTTCCGGGAAAATCCGGTACAGTAACCCGTCCGAATTACGTAAAGGTAAGAGCACTGGACCGCGACATGCAGCCGTTTGAACTGGAGGGAACAGAACTTCTTGCCCGCTGCATCTGCCACGAGTGCGATCACCTCGATGGACATATGTATACAGAAAAAGTAGAAGGCGAACTCTGGGACAACACGTACGATGAGTATGAGGAGTACGAGGACGAAGAGTAAGTCTTAAAATAAAGGAGATGACTTCAGATGAAAGTGGTATTTATGGGAACCCCGGATTTCTCCGTGGGAACACTTGAGGCACTCGTGGAGGCCGGTTATGAGATCACAGGCGTTGTGACCCAGCCGGACAAACCGAAGGGCCGCGGAAAACAGATGATGCCGACACCGGTGAAAGAGGCAGCCGAAAAACACGGCCTTCCGGTCTATCAGCCGCGCCGCGTGCGGGATGCAGAGGCGATCGAGGAGATCCGGAAAATGGAGCCGGATGTGATCGTTGTCGTTGCATTCGGCCAGATTATTCCAAAAGAGATTTTGGACATGCCGAAATACGGATGCATCAACGTTCATGCCTCCCTGCTTCCGGCTTACCGCGGAGCAGCGCCGATCCAGTGGGCTGTCATGAACGGCGATGAAGTGAGCGGCGTAACCATTATGAAGATGGATGAAGGCCTCGACACAGGCGATATGCTGACGAAAGTGGAAGTTCCGCTTGCAGCAGATGAGACCGGCGGCAGTCTCTTTGACAAGCTCGCCGCAGCCGGAGCAAAACTTCTGGTGGAGACACTTCCAAAACTTGAAAAAGGCGAAGTGACACCGGAAAAACAGCCGGAGATAAGCACCACAGAGTATGCGCGGATGATCAAAAAAGAAGACGGAAAGATCGACTGGACGAAGAGTGCCGTTGAGATCGAACGTCAGATCCGTGCGATGAGCCCGTGGCCGAGTGCTTTTACAAAAGTAAACGGAAAGAACCTGAAAATCTGGGATGCCAAAGTCATTGCCATGTTCGGCGGCGATCTGTTCTCGAAAATTCCGGGACAGAATCCGACGAAGAGTGCCGGAAAAGTCTGGGTGGCAGATGAGACAGGCCTCCATGTAAAGACGGGAGACGGCATTCTGGTGATCGAGGAGCTGCAGCTCGAAGGAAAGAAACGGATGAAAACCGCCGATTTCCTGCGCGGCTATGCGATCGAGCCGGGTACCAGACTTGGCGAATAAAAGAGAAAAAGCAACCTGAAGTTGAGGCGGGGAACTACACAGCGGTGTGATGGCTGCTGTGCCTGAGAAAAAAGGAGAAAAACGATATGGGACTTTTTTATGACAGTACGTATCTGCTGGTGATTCTTGCCGCACTGATTTCCATGGCGGTATCCGCCCGCATGAACACGATTTTCAGCAAATATCAGACCGTCCGCTCGTACAGCGGCATGACGGGACGCGAGGCGGCGATGCGCATTCTGCATCAGGCCGGCATCTACGATGTGACCGTCCGCCACGTATCCGGTAAACTGACCGACCACTATGATCCGCGGACAAAAACCGTGAATTTATCGGATGCGGTTTACGATTCAACCTCGGTCGCAGCGATCGGCGTCGCAGCGCATGAGTGCGGCCATGCCGTACAGCACAATACGGATTACGTGCCGCTGAAAGTAAGAAGCGCCATTGTTCCGGCAGCGAACCTTGGATCCCAGCTTTTCTGGCCGCTGTTCCTGATCGGACTGATTTTCAGCCTTCCGATGCTGGTGAAAGCCGGGATCTGGCTGTTTGTGCTGGCACTGGCATTCCAGGTGGTAACACTTCCGGTCGAGTTCGATGCGTCGAGAAGAGCATTAAAAATGCTCAGTGAGGGCGGTATGGTGACAGAGACGGAACACGACGGAGTCAAGAAAGTACTCTGGGCTGCAGCCATGACATACGTGGCAGCGGTGATCGGTTCTCTGCTGCAGCTGCTCCGGCTGCTGATTTTATCCGGAGCATTTAGGAGAAATGATGACTGATACAATCAATACAAGAGAGCTGATTATGAACATTCTGCTTGAGATGGACAGGGAGAAAACGCCCTGCCATCTTGCTGTAAGGGACGCCCTCGATAAATACCAGTTCCTGCCGCGGCAGGACCGTGCGTTTATCAAGCGGGTCTGCGAGGGAACCGTGGAATACGGCATCCAGAATGACTACATCATCAATCAGTATTCCAAAATCAAGATCAACAAATGCAAGCCGGTGATTCGTGCGATCTTACGGATGTCGGTGTACCAGATCCGTTTTCTTGACGCAGTACCGGATTCGGCAGTCGTCAATGAGGCGGTGAAACTGGCGGAAAAGAAGCATTTTTACAACTTAAAGGGCTTTGTCAACGGCGTTCTGCGCACGATCGTGCGGGAGAAAGATCATCTGCCGATGCCGAAGGAGAACAATACTACGCAGTATCTTTCCGTGAAATACTCCATGCCGGAATTTCTGGTTGAGGAGTTCGTATCCCAGTACGGAAAAGAAACGGCAGAAACGATGATGGCGGATTTCCTGAAAGAAAAACAGGTGACGATCCGTATCAACCGCTGGAACAATACGATCGAGGAGACGAAGAAAAGCCTGGAAAGCCAGGGGGCAGAGCTGGAAAAAGCGCCGTATCTTGGCGAGGCGTTCTATTTGAAAAACTTTGAGACGATCGCATCACTGAATGCCTTCCAGGAAGGCCGGTTCCAGATTCAGGATGTGAGCTCCATGATGGCGGCGCATCTGGCGGATCCAAAGCCGGGTGACCAGGTGCTGGATCTCTGCGCGGCACCGGGCGGAAAGAGCCTCCATGCAGCAGATAAAATGAGAAATCAGGGATGCGTGGAAGCGCGTGATCTCACCGAATACAAGGTCGATCTGATCCGGGAAAATGTGCAGAGAGCAGGTGTTTCCTGCGTCGTGCCGAAGGTAAAAGATGCGGAACAGCTCGATGCGGAATGGATCGGAAAAGCGGACGTTGTGATTGCAGACCTGCCGTGCACCGGATACGGCGTCATCGGCAGAAAGCCGGATATCAAATATTACGCTTCAAAAGAAAAAGAAGAGGAGCTGGTACGGATTCAGCGGGCAATCCTTGCAAATGCCGCATCGTACGTAAAGCCGGGCGGCACACTGCTGTACAGCACATGTACCGTCAACAGAAAAGAAAACAGCGAGAATGCCGCATGGTTTCTGGAACAGTTCCCGTTTGAAGCAGTCAGTCTGGATGAACTGCTGCCGGATGAGCTGAAAAGCGGAGAAACGGCCAAAGGACAGCTGCAGCTGATCCCGGGGGTACACAAGACAGACGGATTTTTCCTTGCAAAATTCCGGAAAACAGAGGAAGGACGGGCGTAACAGATGGATATTAAATCAATGACCTTAGACGAATTAAAGGACGCCTGCCAGCAGATGGGAGAAAAGCCGTTCCGTGCCAAACAGTTATACGACTGGATGCATCATCGTCTGGCGGGCAGCTACGATGAGATGACGAATCTCTCGCTTGCCTTCCGGGAAAAATTAAAGGAACAGTATCCGCTTACCTGTCTCGAAAAAGTGCAGGTGCAGGAGTCCAAAATCGACGGAACGAGAAAATACCTGTTCCGCCTTAGCGACGGCAACGTGATCGAGAGCGTCTGGATGAAGTACCACCACGGAAATTCCGTCTGCATCTCATCCCAGGTCGGCTGCCGGATGGGCTGCCGCTTCTGCGCGTCCACAATCGGCGGACTCGTGCGGTGCCTGACTCCGTCGGAGATGCTCGACCAGATTTACCGGATTTGGGAGGACACCGGGGAGCGGGTCTCCAATCTGGTTGTCATGGGAACGGGTGAGCCGATGGACAACTACGACAATCTGGTGCGCTTCGTGCGGCTGCTTTCGAGCCAGGAAGGACTCAACATCAGCCAGAGAAACATCACCGTTTCCACCTGCGGAATCGTGCCGAATATGTACAAATTGGCAGATGAGGGACTCCAGATCACCCTGGCACTTTCCCTTCATGCGCCGAACGATGAGAAGCGCCGTGAGCTGATGCCGATTGCCAATAAATATTCCATTGATGAAATTCTCGATGCATGCCGCAATTACTTTGCAAAAACAGGCCGTCGGATTACATTTGAGTACTCTCTCGTTGGCGGGAAAAATGACAGCGAAGCCGATGCAAAAGAGCTTTCCGCGCGGATTTCGGATATCAACTGTCATGTAAATCTGATCCCGGTCAACCCGATCAAAGAGCGCGATTACGTGAAATCAACGAAAAAAGTCGTAGAGAATTTCAAAAATAAACTTGAAAAATACGGAATTAATGTTACTATTAGAAGGGAAATGGGCGCCGATATTGACGGAGCCTGTGGACAGTTAAGAAAAAGTTTTATCGATAAATCAAACGAACAGCCGTAAAAAGCGGCTGTCAATACAGGAGAAAAAAGCATGAAGGTATTTTCTGCAACCGATATCGGACAGAAACGGACGATGAACCAGGATTTTGTGTTTGCCTCCGCCTCTCCGGTCGGAAACCTTCCGAACCTCTTTGTCGTTGCAGACGGCATGGGAGGCCATAACGCGGGCGATTTTGCTTCGCGTTACGGTGTTTCTGTACTGGTGGAATCTGTAAAAAGGGATACGAATTTCAACCCGGTGCGGATTATTCGGCATGGAATTGAAGCAGCAAACAGCCAGATTTTTGAGCAGGCAAAACGAGATATATCCATGGAAGGCATGGGTACGACGATGGTAGTAGCTACGGTTGTCGGCAACTATGCCTACGTTGCAAACGTAGGAGACAGCAGGCTGTATCTGGCAGCAGATGGCACGTTTGACCAGGTGACGCAGGACCATTCCCTGATTGCAGAGATGGTGCGCCTTGGAGAACTCACTCCCGAGCAGGCGCGGAATCACCCGGACAAAAACATTATTACCAGAGCAGTAGGCACACAGGATACCGTAAAGATTGATTTCTTTGACATTCAGCTTGAAGAGGGCAATCAATTGGTGATGTGCTCGGACGGCCTTTCCAACATGGTAACGGATGAGGAGATTTTCGAACTCATCTGCCGAGAAGACGGTGAGGACAAGGCGAAACGTTTAATTGATAAAGCAAATGCAAATGGCGGCAGAGACAATATCGCAGTCATTGTCGTTGAACCATTTACAAACGAGGTGAAAGAATGTTAAAAGAGGGCGTTATTTTAGGAGAACGATATGAGATCATAAGCCGGATCGGTTCCGGCGGTATGGCTGATGTCTACAAAGCAAAAGACCACAAGCTGAACCGCATGGTGGCCGTCAAGGTTTTAAAACCGGAATTCCGGGAGGATAAAACCTTTATCCGCAAGTTCCGCACGGAGGCACAGGCCGCAGCAGGACTGTCCCATCCGAATATTGTAAACGTGTACGATGTCGGGGAGGACCGCGGCGTTTACTATATCGTCATGGAGCTTGTCGAGGGAATTACTCTGAAGGATTACATTGACCGCAAAGGAAAACTGAGCGTAAAAGAGGCAACCAGCATCGCCATTCAGGTTTCCCTTGGTCTTGAAGCAGCACACAACCGCAATATTGTACACCGCGATGTCAAACCGCAGAACATCATCATTTCCACAGACGGAAAAGTAAAACTTTCCGACTTTGGTATTGCAAAGGCAACTTCTTCCAATACGATCAGTTCGAACGTTATGGGAAGCGTACATTACAGCTCTCCGGAGCAGGTGCGCGGCGGATATTCGGACTATAAGAGTGATATCTATTCCCTTGGTATCACCATGTACGAGATGGTAACCGGAAGAGTGCCGTTTGACGGCGACACCACCGTTGCCATCGCAATCAAGCATCTGCAGGAGGAGATTGAATCTCCATCCAAATATACCCCGAACCTTCCGTTCGCACTGGAGCAGATTATCTTAAAATGTACCCAGAAGAGCCCGGACCGCCGTTACAATAACATGGCGGAGCTGATCGACGACTTGAAGCATTCGCTGATGGAGCCGCAGGGCAATTTCGTAAAAGTAACTCCGTTAAGTTCTCACGCCGAGACTGTTATGGTATCCGCAGAGGAGTTAAGCCAGATCCGTTCCGGCGCAGCAGCAAAGGCAAATGCGCAGACGGCAGAGGAGCCGGCCCGCAAGCGCTACAGCAAGATCGAGGATGAGGAAGAGGACGAAGATTACAGCTACGAGGACGAAGAAGACGAGGATGAGGACGAAGAAGAGGATGACCGCGATTCCTACGATGAGGATGACGACGATTCCTACTACGACGATGACGACGACGATGACAAAGCCGGAAACAAACTCGAAAAGATCATCACAATCGGCGGTTTTGCGATTGCAGCCATCATCATCTGCATGCTGATCTACTTTATTGCACAGGCAGCCGGCATTGTCGGCGGAAAAGGACCGACCGCAGCTTCTTCCAGTTCCGCATCATCTTCGAGCAGCACGGAAGTTGTTTCTTCCAGCAGCAAAGAAGAGGAAAAAGTAACCGTTCCGGATCTGACCAACAAAACCGAGGCAGATGCCGTCGATCTGGCAAACAGCCTGAACCTTGGTGTAGTCAACGGCGGAACCGAGGCATCGGATGTCATTGAGGCAGGAAAGATCTGCCGCCAGGATCTGAAACCGGGAACGAAAGTCGATAAAAATGCAACGATTACGTATTATGTAAGCTCCGGAAAAGAAACCGTAACCATTCCGACCGGCATTGTTGGAACACAGAAAGACGCTGCAAGTGCTGCACTGACTCAGCTGGGACTGCAGGTTTCCACAACAGAGGATTTCAGCGATACCGTTGCAGAAGGCTTGGTTATTTCCGTTGACCCGTCAGAGGGAAGTCAGGTTGCGCCGGAATCTACCGTTACGCTGGTGATCAGCAAGGGATCCAAGGACGCGGAAGAAATTGCAATCCGTGATGTAATCGGCCTGGATGAGGAGACAGCAAAATCAA
>ENA-OROK01003149-OROK01003149.1-human-gut-metagenome-genome-assembly--contig:-NODE-3149-length-13316-cov-17.137245_pt1 | contig 13316 bp, 6 predicted proteins | sample MGYA00242127_ERZ509046 | MGnify/ENA primary metagenome ERZ509046 (study PRJEB26280, sample SAMEA2338728) | human gut metagenome | biome: human gut; feature: human-associated habitat; material: faeces... | reverse complement strand
AGGAAAGGATGCATACCATGAGTGAAAAAGTTTTAGTAATCGGCGGCGGCCCCGGCGGCTATGTGGCCGCCATCCGTGCCGCGCAGCTGGGCGCGGAGGTCACAGTGGTGGAGAAGCAGCATCTGGGCGGCACCTGCCTGAACGTGGGCTGCATCCCCACCAAGTGCCTGCTCCACAGCGCTGAGCTGGTGGAGGATATCAAGAATCAGGGCAAGGAGATCGGTGTGGAGGTGGAGGGCGTCAAGGTCAACTTCCCGCAGGTCATCGCCCATAAGAACGCCATCAGCAAGCAGCTGACCAGCGGCGTCGCCGGCCTGCTGAAGCTGAACAAGGTGAAGAAGGTCGACGGCGAGGCCGCCTTTGTGGGTGAGAAGCGCATCCGCGTCACCAAGCCCGACGGCTCCGCCGAGGAAATGACCGCCGATGCCATCATCGTGGCCACCGGCTCCGTCAACGCCGTGCCCCCCATCCCCGGCATCCGCGAGAACCCCAACTGCATCGATTCCACCGGCGCCCTGAGTCTGGAGAAGCTGCCGGAGAGCATGGTGGTCATCGGCGGCGGCGTCATCGGCCTTGAGCTGGCCTGCGCCTATGCGGCCTTCGGTACCCGTATCACCGTGGTGGAGGCCATGGATCATATGCTGCCCATGCTGGACGGCGACCTGACGGCGGTGGGCGTGGCCCACATGAAGAAGATGGGCATCGCCTTCGCGCTGGAGTGCCCGGTGCAGTCCGTGGAGACTTCCCCTGTGGGCGCGAAGGTTGTCTGCACCACCAAGAGCGGCGATACCGTTACATTTGAAGCGGAGAAGGTGCTGGTAGCCATCGGCCGCAAGGCCAACACGGCGTCTCTGGATCTGGAGGCCGGCGGCATCCGCAACGACCGCGGCCGTATTCTGGTCAACGACCGGATGCAGACCAACGTCCCCGGCGTCTACGCCATCGGCGACTGCGTGTTCGGCAAGGCACAGCTGGCCCACACCGCCTCCGCCATGGGCGAAGTGGCGGCGGAGAACATCATGGGTCACGACAGCACCTATGACGAGAGCACCAATCCCACCTGCGTATACATGGAGCCGGAGGCCGCTTCCGTCGGCCTGACGGAGGAGCAGTGCAAGGCCAAGGGCCTGGATTACAAGGTGGGCAAGTTCCCCATGAGCGCCAACGGCAAGGCCCTGATCATCAACGGCGGCGAGGGTCTGGTGAAGATCATCTCCGACGCCAAGTACGGCGAGGTGCTGGGCATGCACATCATCGGGCCGCGTGCCACCGACCTTATCTCCGAGGGCGCGCTGGCCATCCGTCTGGAGGCCACGGTGGACGAGCTGATCTCCACCATCCACTCCCATCCCACCGTCACCGAGACTATCCGTGAGGCTGCACTGAACGCCATGGGTCGTGCGATCCACACCAAGAACTGAACGGAGGCCGACTATGGAAGGTGTTATGCGCGGACTGGTCAAGGCCGTGGCCGCTCCCAGCAGTCTGGTCTACCACGATGATCTGCCCATCCCGCAGATCAAGGACGATGAAGTCCTCATCAAGGTACACTGCACCGCCATCTGCGGTTCGGATATCCATATCCTCGACTGGGACGAGTGGTCTAAAAAACGCATCAAGCCGCCGGTGACGCTGGGACATGAGACGTCCGGAGACATCGTGGCCGTGGGTAAGAACGTCACCGACCGCAAGGTGGGCGACCGCGTCTCCTGCGAGAGCCACATCCCCTGCGGCAGCTGCTATTTCTGCACCCACGGGATGCCCCACATCTGCAAGGACATCCAGCTGTTCGGCTGTACGCAGAACGGCGCCTTTGCCGAGTATGCCGCCATCCGCTCCGACTGCACGTTCCTGCTGCCGGACGATGTCTCCTATGAAGCCGCCTGCATGTTCGAGCCCATGGGCGCGGGCGTCCACGGCGTGGAGGCCGCGCAGGTGGAGGGCAAGACCGTGCTGGTCAGCGGCTGCGGGCCCATCGGCATGACGGCCATCAGCGCCTGCAAGACCTTCGGCGCTACGAAGGTGTTTGCCTGCGACCTGCTGGACAGCCGTCTGGCCATCGCCAAGGACATGGGCGCGGACTATGTGTTCAACAGTGCGCAGGTCGATCTGCCGGCGGAGATCCTCCGCCTGACGGACGGGCTGGGCGCGGATGCCGCCATCGACATCACCGGCGCGCAGGCGGCCATCAACGCCGACCTGAAGTGCCTGCGTGCCGCGGGCCGGATGGTCTGCGTGGGTCTGCCCAGCGGCCCTGTGACCCTGCAGGACATGACGGACGACCTGATCTACCGCGAGGTCACGCTTACCGGCGTGTCCGGGCGTCTGATCTGGGACACCTGGCAGGACTTTGCCAGGGTGATGAGCGGCCCGTATTATAAGCTGGACAAAATCATCGGCGGACGCTATACTCTAGAGCAATACGAGGACGCGCTGGCGGCGATCCGGCAGGGTGTGCCCGGCAAGATGCTCCTCTACCCCAACGCAAGCGATATGTAAGGGTCAACAGGACAGACTCTTTCATATAAAACAGTTGGCATTTATCTTTTTCATTCCACAAATACCCTCCTCAAATCATGGATACGCACCGATGCCGCCAACCATCGGTGCGTATTCTTGACTGGAAAGGCAAGGCCACGCATGGTCTATTATCTCGAAACAAAATCTACCGACCCCTACTACAATCTGGCGTTTGAAGAGTATGTGCTCACGCACCGCACAGAGGGCGACTATCTGCTGCTGTGGCAGAACGACAACACGGTGGTGGTGGGACGCAACCAGAACACAGCGGAGGAGATCAACGCCGACTTCGTGGAGAAGCACCGCATCAACGTGGTACGCCGCAGTACGGGCGGCGGCGCCGTGTACCACGACATGGGCAACCTGAACTACTCCTTCATCACCGACGCGGGGGAGAAGGAGGAGCTGTCCTTTGCCCGCTTCACCCAGCCGGTGGTCAAGGCGCTGTGCGATCTGGGGCTGCCCGCCTCCGCCAGCGGCCGCAACGACATTCTGGTGGGGGACTGCAAGGTGTCCGGCACGGCCCAGCGGCTGACCGGCGACCGCATCCTCCATCACGGCACGCTGCTGTTCGACTCCGACCCGTCCATGGTGGCCGGCGCGCTGGCCGTCCACCCGGAGAAGTTCCAGTCCAAGAGCGCCAAATCCGTCCGGGCCCGCATCGGCAACATCCGCAGCTTCCTGCGGGAGGACATGACCCTGCCAACGTTCTGGGACTACCTGCGCACGGCCCTTGCACAGGGCGCGTTTCAGGAGACGAGCCTGACGGAGGAGGAGCTGCGGGAGGTGCAGCGCCTGCGTGACGAGAAATACGCCACATGGGACTGGAATTACGGCAAGTCCCCGGCCTATGACATGGTGAACCACCGGCGCTTCGCCGGCGGCACGCTGGAGGTGCGCATGAATGTCCGCCACGCCGTCATTCAGGAGATCGGCTTCACCGGCGACTTCCTGTCCCGCCGTGAGCTGGCCCCGCTGACGGAGGCCCTGCGCGGCTGCGCCGTGGAGCCGGACGCGGTGGAGGAGGTGCTGCGGCAGTTCCCGCTGCCGGAGTATTTCGGCACCATCACGGCCGGGGAGGTGCGGGACACCATCTGCAACAAGGGGAACGGGGAATGAGCATCCGCGTGACTCTCAGCGCCAACGCCGGCGCGGCCATCGAGCTTGGCGGCGTCCGCATCTGGGTAGACGCCCTGCACGACACACAGGTGCCGGGGTTCTCCACCCTGCGCCGCCAGCAGCTTCAGCAGCTCTGGACGGCGGAGCCGTTTCAGGCGCCGGACGCCATCGTGTACACCCACTGCCACCCCGACCACTACGCCCGGCAGCTGACGGAGGAGGCGCACCGCCGCTGGCCGCAGGCGCGTCTGCTCCTGCCGCAGAAAGAGTTCGCAGAGCAGGAACTGGTGTCCGGCGATGCATACACGGCGGCGGTGGGGGACGTGGGCCTGCACTTTTTCCGCCTGCCCCACGAGAGCCAGAGCTACACCGTGGATGTGCCCCACTACGGGCTGCTCATCACCCACGGCGCGGAGACAATCCTGCTGCCGGGGGACTGTGCCGTGGGGGCGTCGGCGCTGCTGCCGCTGACGGCGGGGCGGCATTTCCGCCTTGCACTGCTGAACTTCCCGTGGCTCACCCTCCGCAAGGGCCGGGATTTCATCGAGCAGCACATGGCCGCCGACCATATCATCGTCTATCACCTCCCCTTCGCGGAGGACGACACCGAGCGTTTCCGCGCCGCAGCGGCATCCGGCGCGGTACGGATACAGTGCAGCAGCATGCACATTCTGGAGGACTTTCTGCAGACGGTCAAGCTCCCGTGAGGGAGGACTGCCGCCCCGCGCCGTAACCAATAAAAAAGGAACCCCCGCTCAGCGAGCGGGGGCTCCTTTTTTTCATTATATGGCAGGTATTTCAGGAAAATTTCCGTGCGTCCACGCCGGTCTGGGGGTTGCCGTTGGCCTTCATAAAGATGACCTCGATGGTGTGCCCCTCCGTGATGCCGCGGAACGTGTAGGACGTCACCGCGCCCACGCTCTGGCCGTCGATCAGCACCTTGGCCACCGCGTAGCCCTTGTCCGGGGTGATGGTGAAGGTCTGGTCACCGCCGATGGGGACGTTGGCCCAGCCGGAGGGGGAGACGGAACCGTTCCCGCGCACCGTGACCATGATGGTGCGGTAGTTGTGGCTGTTGCCGTGGCCGGTATCATCCTCCGCCGGGCTGTACAGCACGATTTTACCGCTGATGGCGGCATAGTTCCCGTCGGCAGGCGTGAACCGCCATTTGTAGGACTTGCCGGCCTCGATCACGGTGTCGTCCGGCAGCACATTGCCGTCCTTATCGACCCACTCCAGCGTGCCGTCCTTCAGGGAGAGACTGCCGCCTTCAATGGTCAGCGCCGCGTCCCTCAGGGTCTTGCCCCGGCCTGTGACCGGCGTGTAGCCGGGCACACCGGTGGGCGTCGCCTTGGTGATGGTGACGGTCACGGCCGCGCTGGTGACGTCGTTGTAGGCGTCGTCCCCGGCCTTGGTGGCCGTGACGGTGACGGCGCCCACCTGAACGGGCGTCAGCACGCCGTTGGCATCGATGGTGGCCTTGCCGGTGCCGTCGGTGACGGCGTAGGTCACTGCGCCGGCGCCGCTGCCGCCGGAGGTGCCCAGCTGCAGCGTCTCACCGTAGACCACGGTGGTGCCGCCGGTGACGCGCAGCGCCGCCTGATTATCCTTTTCCGTCAGGGTGATGCGCAGGGTGATGGTGAAGTCCTCGTAGTTGCCGCAGGACGCCTTGAGGGTGACGGTAATGACATCGCCCACGCTGCCCCCAGCAATGGCATAGGTCAGGCGGCTGCCGTCCGCCGCGAAGTCCTGTCTGGACAGGGCGGTGCTTGCCTCGCTGCTGAACGTCCAGCTCTGTCCGGTGGGCAGCCCGCCCCAATCCGGGGTGTAGGTGTGGTCACCGGTGTTTGTGTGCTTCTGCGTCAGCGTCGTCTCGGCAAGGCTGCCGCCGTCCGCCCTGTATACCGTCACGGGAACGTCGATGTTCGGCACCACCGCGTAGTTACCGGTATCGGCGGGGGTGAACCGCGCCTTGAAGGTGTCGGGCACAGCGGAGACATCGCCCACGGAGAGGGTGCCGTCCATCCAGCTCCAGCCATCGGGCAGCGTCACATCCGCCAGCGTCTGGCCGTAGGCTGCCTGCAGGTCGGAGGGAACGGTGTAGACCGGTGTGGCCTGCGTGATGTCTGCGCCGGTGATGGCCAGCGCCTCGGTGGCGGCCAGACGGTAATTGCCCGCCGTGATGGCATCGGGCGTGAAGGTAATCGTATCTGCCTCGTTGACATTGGCGCTGTTGAATTGCAGCGTACCGGTGACCGCGAGGGTGTCGCTGCCCACCAGAGAAGCGGGCTTCACGAAAACGGCAAGGCCGCTGGGCGCGCTGTCACTGCCGTCGTAAACCTTGGTGATCGACCCGGTGTAGGTCAGATCGTCCCTGGTCAGCGTCTTCGGCTCCACCGTCAGCGTATAAGAGATATCCTTTTCGATGTAGTCCTGCGTTTCGGATGCCCTGGCGGTGATGGTGGCGGAACCGACCTTCAGGATGCGCACGGTGCCGTTTTCATCCACTGCGGCAACGTCCGGATCGCTGCTCCTGTAGGTCACGGTGCTGCCCGCCGCCGCGCCGACAGCGGCGACGGTGAAGTCAGGATCGCCGTAGCTTCTGGTCAGCGCGGAGGTGTCGTTCTCGAGCTTGAAGCCGGTCTGCTCCTCGCGGTCTATGATCGTCACCACCAGCCTGAACGTGGAATCCTTGTAGTTGGCCGAGCGGACGGTGAATGTCCAGGTGATCTCCGCGCCGATCTGCCCGCTGATCTGATAGGTCAGCTTGCCGGTGGCTTCCTCCTTGTCGGCTCTCCCGACAGTCGCCGTGCCCTTCGTGACCTCGTAGCTCACGTCATACGTCAGCTTCCCGGCGTTGTCGGGCATGAGATTTTCGTAATCCGGCTGATACTCCTTCTCCGCCGTGTCCGTATAGCGCTGCTCAAGCTGCACCGTGCCGAGGTCGCGGGCGTCCGCCTGTACGATCTCACCGTCCGCGGTAAAGGGTGCGGTGGTCGCGCCATTTGCGAAGCTGTAGTTCTTGACGCTGCCGAACAGCGCTACCGTGCCGGTGATCGTGCGGGCGCCGGTATCGGCGCTGTCAAAGGTGGTACCGTAAATGCCATAGTTGCCGTCGGTATCCGTGGTGTCAAATATGAACGTGTCGCCGGCCATGATCCCGATCAGTTCGATATTCGTGACATAGAGGGTCGCGTTGTCATAGCCGTCGAACTGCTTGGGCGTGGTGGTCACTGTGCCGACCGTGAGGACGCGCCGGGTGATCTCCACACCGTTGGTGGCGGTCAGCGTCTGGTCGGCTGCCAGACGGTAATTGCCCGCCGTGATGGCATCGGGCGTGAAGGTGATCGTATCTGCCGCGGCAACATCCTTGCTGTTGTACTTGGCGCTGCCGGTGATGGTGAGCGTGTCACCGCCCACGAGAACGCCGCTCTTTACGCGGGCGCCGACATCGGGTGCGCTGTCCGTGCCGTCATAGACCTTCCTCAAGCTGCCGGTCACTTCCAGATCATTCGCCGTCAGCGTCTTCGGCTCCACCGTCAGGGTATAAGCCGCCGTGGCATTGGAATACTTGCCGTTCATAGCGGCGGCGGCTGCCGTAATGGTCACTGTGCCGACGCTTCTGGCGGTGACGGTGCCGCTTTCGTCCACCGTGGCGATGGTCTCGTCGCTGCTGTTGTATGTCACATCGCTGCCGCCCTGACCTGCGCGGTCATTCGCCGCCGGATTGGTGAGCGTCCTGCCGTAGACCACTGTCTGGTCGCCGGCTCTTTCAAACGTCAGCGTCTGCCCCGCCGGGGCGATGGAATAGTTTTGCGTGAGATTCGTCGTGGGCAGCTTGTAGTTGCCTGCCTTGTCGCCGGTCAGCCCGTCGGCACGTGCGACCCACGAGCCGGCCATGTTCCAGCCGCCGTCGCGCACCGTGACCTGGACCTTGCCCGCGTCCGCTTCCAGCAGATTACCCGCCGTGGCGGTCACGGTCTTGCCGTCGCCGTAGGTGCGGTTCTCATAGTCGTGCCAGGTCAGCGTGACCTCGCGCTGCCCGACCGTCAGCGTGCCGGGGACAAATGTGATCTCGTAATTGTCGGAGGTCACCCCTTGCGGCGCGATGATATAGAGACCGGTGTCGCTGCCCAGGATGTAGCTGAAAATATAAGTCAGCAAGCCGCCGAGGACGCCTGCATCCTCGCCATCCACGAAGCCCTTGTATGTCACGCCCCTGTCAAACGCCGTGTCGCCGTAGGTGATGGTGTTGCCGTTGGCGGTGATGGTCAGATCCTTCTTGCCGATGGTGTAGGTCACGCTGGCGGTGACTGCACCCGTCCCCTCGCCCAGCGTGATGCTGGCGGTGTAGGTGCCCGCGTTCCGGGGATAGCTGCCTGCGAGAAGCTCGCCGGTCAGGCTCGCTCCCATGCGGTAGCCGATATCGGACGCGGAGACGGTCACGCCGGTGGTGAGCTGATCGTCCAGCGTGGCTTCCTTGTCGCCGCCGCTGTAGGTCAGCTCGGCGGGCGCCTTGATGGTCACGCTGCCGCCGCTGGCGTTGCAGCCGCTGCACACGGCGGTGATGGTATCGGCCGTGCCGGATTTGAGCGCATACGTCCAGACATGGGTGTGAGGTACCAGCTTCACGGTGGAGCCGTCCTCGCCTATGCGGATGGTGCCGTCCGCCCCATCGACCTTGAACGCGCCGTCCGGGACTGTCACTGTCCCGGAGACCCAGCCGCTCTTCTTCGCGATGGTCACCTCGGAGCCCTCGCTGGGCTTCGTCTCCGTGGTCACGCGGATATCGGCGGTGTCGTCCAGATCACCGCGGATGGTGACGCCCTCGCTGTAGCGGGGCAGATAGAGGTTGTTGTCCGCCTCACCCTTTTTGTTGCCGGTGATCTGGGCGCCGCCCTTGACATTCACCGTGCTCCTGAACTGGTAGTTGCCGTCAGCGGCATCCGCATAGACACCGCCGCCGTCCCCCACAGAGGTATTGCCGGTGATCTTGCCGCCATCCATGGTAAGCTGGCAGTAATTGCCGTTGCCCAGGTAGTTATATACATCCAGATAGACACCGCCGCCGCGGCCGCCGGCGTAGTTGTTGGAGATCTCGGCGCTTCCGGACAGATTGACATAGCTCCGGGCATCGCGGAACGCCTTGGTGCATACGCCGCCGCCATTCTCACCGGCCCGGTTTCCGGTGACCTTTCCGCCGGACAGGGAGGCCGTTCCGGTAAATACATAGATGCCGCCGCCGCTTCCGGTGGCGCTGTTGTAGGAGACCTCGCCGCCGTCCATGGAGAAGTAATTCATGACGTACACGCCGCCGCCCTCGCTGCCGTGGTTGTCGGTGATCTTGCCGCCATGCAGATAAAACGAACCGTTAAAGCTTCCGTTTCCCTTGGTGCCGCCGGCCTGCACGCCGCGGCTGTTTCCGGAGATCTCACCGCCGTACATGTGCATCGTGCCGTTGTTGGCCGCCGCGCCGGTGCCGCTGCCGGTGATCTTGCCGCCGTAAATGGTCACATTGCCGTTTGCGGCATAGGGCCCGATATAAATACCGCTGCCGCTGCCGCCCCGGATCACACCGTTAAAGATGTTAGCCGCGCTGTAAACATCAATGGCCTGATCCTTCGCCGCGGTAACAGACCCCGGCTGCGCCGCGCAGTCCGTCAGGTTCAGCACGCCGGAGGATACCTCAACGGGGCAGCCGCCGTCCTTTGCGGAGATCGTGTACCCGTTCAGGCACAGCGTCCCCGTCAGCACGGTCATGCCGTTGAGCACCACGTTCTGCGTCAGGTAGTAATTGCCCGTAGTGGGCAGCGAATTGCCGCTTGTCCAGGGCTGGAACGTCACGTCCGCGTGGGTCGTGTGATCCCCGATATCCCCGGCGCCGTCCGCCGGATGGCCGCAGATGCAGTGGGTGTGCTCGCCGAGCGTCCGCATGACAAGGTCTTCGCCGTCCGCGAAAATGGCGTAGGCCGCCGCATCGTCCGCAAAGAAGCGGGTCGGGTAGGCCGCGCCGCCGCTGGTCAGACGGATAGAGCCGCCCGCCGTCAGCTCACTCTGCTTTTCCGCCGTGACGCCGATATTGGCCGTGCTGTCCAGCGTCCCGACGGTGACGGTGATCCCCTCCGGCAGGAGCAGGTTTCCGTTGGTGTTTCCGGCGATCCTCACGTCGCCGGAAACGTCCATCGTACCGCTGTTTTCAACGCCCTTACCGCATCCGGTGACGGCGCCGCCGTTCATGGTCAGCGTCCCGTTGTTGACCACGCCGGTGCCGGCGGCGGTGATGGTGCCGCTGTTCATGGTGAATGTACCCTTATTTTCAACACCGATACCATCAGCGGCGGTAACGGTGCCGCCGGTGACGGTCAGCGTACCGCTGTTTTCAATTTTGCCGGAAAGTGCGCAGTCCTCCAGCGTAAAGCTGCCGCCCTCATTTACGGTCACATCGCCGGTAAGGGAGCCGCTGCCGCAGTCGGTCAGCGTGAAGCTGCCGCCTGTCACGGTCACATTTCCGGTGACGCTGTGTCCGTTCACGCAGAGGGTCACATCATTGCCCAGCGCCTGCCCGGAGGTGAGCGTCACGTTCCCGGTCAGGTAGTACATGCCGGAGGCATCCGGCAGAGAATCGGTCTGCTGCCACGCGGTCAGCTCCTCCCCTTCGTGCAGATGGGAGATCAGGCTATAATAGCTGCCGCTCTCGCTGTCATAATAGACCCGGCCGTGGGAGGCGTCCGCCACGGGGAGCCCGTCGGCGTCAACGCCGTCCTTGTTGCCGGGGAGGTTCTGCCGCCAGACGCTGTCCGTCTCCGTCCTTTCCCCGTTGAGCTTGTAGGCCACCTCGCCGGAGGCGAAGGCCGCTTCGTCTGTGACGGGCGTACCGGCAACGGCTGTCTCGCCGTCATACTGAAGATAGTAGCAGTTTTCCACCGTGCCGCTGTTGGTTCGGACGATGGCCGTGGCGGAGGAGAGGTCGCCTCTTGGCCCGCTGGATGTACTCTGGAGCCTGCCGGAGACATAGCAGTCCTGGATCAGACCGTCGTTGATAAAGGCGATGCCGCCCACCAGATTTTCGCGGCTCTTGCTCAGCGTCAGCGTGCCGGCACGGCAGTCCTTGACGACGCCCTCGCTCTCGTTGTGATAGACGATGCCGCCGATGTTCTTCTCACCGGTCCAGTCCAGCGCCTGGCAGCGCTGGATGGTGCCGTTGTTGGAGTACGCGATGGAGCCGGTCGCAGTGGATATGTTCACGCTCCAGTTATAGATCTGGATGGTCAGATCCTGCACGGTGCCGCCGCTGGCGATGCTGCCGAAGAGCGCGTTGTTCTCTCCTCTGCCGCCTACCCGAAGGGTGATCGTATGGCCGTTTCCGTCAAAGACGCCGGTGTAGCCCTTGATCGATTCCCACGAATAGTTCTTATTGCGTGAAACATCCTTCACCAGCACGGCGTTCAGGCTGCTTTCACCGCCGTTCACCCGCTTGCAGAAGGCTTCCAGATCGTCTGCATTGGAGATCCGATAGACCTCCCCGGTCGCCGCCGCGCGGGTTCTGGCCCGCACGGCGGTATCCTCGCCGACGGTGTAGTCCTCGCCGTTCTCGGTGCCGCCCCGTGCTTCCTGCGCCGCGAGGCTTGACGCCTCTGCCAGCGCCGCTGTGGGCAGCAGCGTCAGGCACAGGGCCAGCACAAGAAGCAGACTTGTGATGCGTTTCCTCATGTGTATATCCTCCTTAATTTTTTGCCGGTTTATTGTATGTTCTCTTTTTCGCCGCCGCGTGTTACAGCAGGCCGATGGCTTCACCGCGGCTCACGGCCTGCTGCCGGTTTGGCACCCGGAGCTTTCGGAAAATACTGTTGCTGTGAAACTTTACCGTGCCCGTTTTCCGGCCCAGCTTCTCCGCGATCTCATCGTTGCTCATGCCCAGCGCCATCAGCCGCAGCACCTTTTGCTCTGTGGCGGTCAGCGGCTCGTAATATTCCGCCGGAGTTCTCAGATAATGGGGGAAGTATCTGCTCACGCTCCCCGCAAGCTCCATGATCTGGCCGGTAAAGGCATCCGCGCCTTTTTCTCTCTGGTAAACGGACAGCATCTGCACCATGCAGATACCCTCGTCCGCCAGCAGTCGTATATACCGGTATCGTTTTGCCAGCGTCAGGGCCGTTTCAAGCTCTTCGCACATACGTTCTCTATCGTCCGCCTTATGGCAGATGATGGCAAGAAGCATATGGCACTCGCACAGATCCATATAACGCTTTCCCGGCTCCAAAAGTGTAATAAGCTGCCTGACCAGAACATAGGCGGCCATATTTTTTCCTACCTGTAAATAGCATCGCACCTTTACCAGCCAGGCGAACATGTCCATCATATAGATGTCCCCGTTCTCATCGGGCGCGTCATGCTCCAGCCACTCAACGATGGCCTCCTGCTGCCCGTCGTAGCAGGCCGCAAGACACGCAAGGGCGTTTAAGCTGGAGGTCAGCTCCTCCCAGCCTGTCTCATGAATGCGATTCCGGATTTTTTCAACCAGTGGCTTTGCCGTCCCCGCCTGTCCGTTCATGAGCAGGATCCTCATCTGCAGCGCCAGCGCCACGAACAGGCAGCGCATATCGCTCTCCTGCTCGATCAGCGGGATCGTCCCGGTCACAAGTATCAGCGATTTGAAGCAATCGTTATTCTGATAGCACCATTCCGCCAGCAGGATCTCGTATACGTTCTTGCCGACGCTGCCATACAGCTGATGCACCGTCTCGGATATCGTATCCTTATACCGCTCCAGATACGGGCCAAACCTTGTAAAGTCCCGGAATCCGTTTAATATGCTGGGACGGCTGGCAGACAGCGTAAGCGACCTCACCGGCACCATGCCTGTCTTTATCAGAAAGAACACGATTCGCAGGAACATCCCGTCGCTTGTGTAAGGCATGACCAGCTCCGCATAGATCCGATAATAGTCCTGTTCACGAAAGTCTTGTGGCTTCCAGCGCCTTGGAGCTTCCCCCAGCAGGCGCACATATTCCCGTGCCTGCTCCAGATCCCCCTCCATAGCCGAAAGCAGCGCGAGAAGCGGCGGCAGCGCCGGATGGCTCCTGCACGCCTCCGCGTCAAGCTGATGAAGATAGCTCCGGCAGGCCCACAGCGCGGGCATGTGAAAAGGGTGCGCCGCAAACTCATCCAAGATGGTTTCCAGCAGGCGTCCCTCTTTGCCGGCTTTTTCCATGATACAGACCAGCTCTTTTTGCGTGCGCGGATATGTCACATTTTCTTCCATGGCCATCATCCTATCTGTTTTCACTATACAGCTTCTAATTATAATTCATTTCGCACCGCTTGCATAGCAAACTTTGGTAATATAAAAACCAAACTTTTTGCCAAACCATCCGCCGGCCAGCGCGTTGCATGATGACAGCCGCACCCGCAAACGCATTACTACACCGCCGACATCCGCGAGGGCGTCGCCGTGGAGTATGTTTCCTGCGAGCCGCCGGACAGTCTGAAAGAGCTGTTCTCGGAGGGATACAACGCGGGTGATGATTCCTTTGAGAAAGCAAAACCGGAGCAGGCGTAAACCTGCTCCGGACATGATAATAAAAAAGTGGATGTAACTGAAATCAGTTACATCCACTCGATCTGTCATGCGTGACCAATTTAGATACACGCTGAAAATAGGAAAAATCGAGAGCTGA
>ENA-OROK01003145-OROK01003145.1-human-gut-metagenome-genome-assembly--contig:-NODE-3145-length-13335-cov-5.334262_pt1 | contig 13335 bp, 14 predicted proteins | sample MGYA00242127_ERZ509046 | MGnify/ENA primary metagenome ERZ509046 (study PRJEB26280, sample SAMEA2338728) | human gut metagenome | biome: human gut; feature: human-associated habitat; material: faeces... | reverse complement strand
AGTTGTAGCGATTCCTTGTTTTTGATGTTCGGGAAAAACAACCACGGACATATACAAAACGCGGTCAACTAATTCAAGGTGTATGGTGGCGACCAAAATGTCATTCTTATAAATTTTATAGAAATAGACATTATCGGTGCTCGTTATATATTTCCAATAGTTTTCTGCATCAATACTAATAAACTGTGAAATCAATGGTTGCTTATAAACAGAAAGAATGAGCGGTATATCCTCGTCATCAGTTTTCTTTAATAAGCGGTAAGTCATTTCGTATTCTCCTTTGCAGTTTTGCAAGATGCGATCAACAGTCTGCGGATATTGCCCAAAGCTTCTCCGTATATTGATATGTCGTTGTGTCTATTCTCTTGGTTTCACACATCAATTTCAACCAATAACTAGTTTCGTTAGATTCCTTCAAAGCAATTTCCAATTTTGCTACAAAGTCTTTCTTGCTCTGTGCGTATTGTGCTTCGTGAATATTTGCCCCAACGGAAGTGCCGGCTCTTGCAAGCTGATCGGTCATATAAGAACTTTTCGGTGCAGTTACATCGTCAACAAGATTTACGATAGCAACAGCAAATTCAAAAGATAAGTCGAGTAATTTGTTTTCGGACATAAATGCACCTTCTTCATCGGTATTATATCATAGAATGTTGTGTTTTTCAATGATATATCGCTAACGCGATATGATATACAGCGTTGCCGTATGATATATTTACTCCGCAAATATGATATAATATCCGTTCCATTTATATGCCGAAGGCATATATCATCGCTCGCAGAGCGATATCATATCGAAGATATATCACCCGTTCCACAAGGAACGGATATCATTGTAAAAAGCCTCTTTTGTCTGGTAGACAAAAGAGGCTTTTTACATGGTGCAGCGAGTGCAGACAAACCCGAACCTTTTAGTGCGGCTTCAATTTCCGCAAAAGTGTAAGTCTTGTTTCCGTCCTTGCAGTTGAACAGGATTGTCAATCTGTCGTCATAGAGATAAACGGCGTTGACAAAGCTGTCGATCAGCCTGCGGCGATGATCGAGAAGTTTGGGATTGAGTTCTCTGAATTTCGTGAGAAAGAAAAGAATCTGCTCTTTTGTCAGCGACGGCACTGACATTTCTTCCTTCATGATCTGTACGGTTAGCTCTGATTTCTGCGTTTCCAGATCATTCAATCGCTCTTTGGTGGACGGCGTGATAATGCCCATTTGAATGGCATTCATAAAATTATCAATGCCTTTTTCTACCTCCTTCAGTTGCCGTCTGAGAATGGGGAGGTTTGTATTTTCTGCGTGAAGACGTTCCATCAGTCGGTCTGCAACATCATTCAACAGTTCATCGTCAAAAATGACTTCGCGGATTTTGGAGAGAACCATATTTTCAATCCATTCCTTTTTGACCGTTTTCTTGTGACAGTCCCCACCCTTACGGGCACCGTTGCACTTGTAGTAACGGTGTACATTACCCATGTGACTTGTTCCGCTCTCTCCGGTCATCATGCGTTTACACTCACCGCAGAAAATCTTCGTCGTCAGGAGATATTCATCTTCTGCTTTGTGGTGGGCAGGGGCTTTCTTTGTTTTTGCCATACGCTCCTGTACTTTATCAAACAGTTCTTTCGGAACGATGGCGGGAATTCCGCCCGGAATAACCGTGTCCCTGTAAGAATATTCGCCGATATACTTTCGATTGTGGAGCATTCTTGTGACGCTGTTGATGCTGATCTTTCCGTTCCGTTTTGTTCGGATACCGGTAATATTCAATTCGTCCGTTACTTCCCGCATGGACTTTCCGGCGGCGTAATGCCGAAAGGCATTCAATACGGCAGGAGCGGTGATAGGATCAATCTGAAAATATTGTGCAGAATCGATAACATATCCGATTGGTAAGGTACCGCCGTTGTATTTGCATTTCAGGGCGTTTTCCGTCAATCCCCGAATCACTTTTTGTGCAAGGTCAGCCGAGTAATACTCCGCCATACCTTCCAATACAGATTCCAGCAGAATGCCTTCCGAACCTTCTGAAATAGATTCGGTTGCCGAAACAACACGAACGCCGTTTTTGCGCAGGATAGATTTATAATGTGCCGAGTCATAACGGTTTCTGGCAAAGCGGTCAAGCTTCCATACAATGATCGTGTCAAACTTCTTTGCCGCGCTGTCCTTGACCATTTTCAAGAAACTCGGACGATTATCCGTTTTCGCAGAATAGGCTCGGTCGATGTACGGATCGAGCAGAGTGATACCGTTCCTGTCCGCATACTGACGGCACTCCCGAAGCTGACCTTCAATGGACTCCTCACGCTGATTATCGGAGGAATACCGTGCATAGATAACGCCAATCATGTGTCACCATCCTTTTTCTTTACTGTTTGTTCTTTCTCCCGCTTTTCAAGCCAAGCGGCAAATTCCCGCTGTCCCTCCTCGCTTTGAAAGAACTCGATCATCGCCGGAAGCAACGCATCTGCCAGATTGTCAATCTCCTCTTTCGGAACACCGAAACAGCCACGGGTATTGTTGATTGCGTTCTTGAATTTTTCAACAAGCCAATCAAGTGACAAACACTTGTCATAATCAGGGTCACCCTTGCTGACGATCACGACCTGTGTGGTTTTATTGTTGTTCATCGTTTCGACGATACATTCCCATGCTTCTTTTAATGTCAATGTTTCTTCCTCCTATCGCTTCAGTTCCTTGATGACCTTGATCGCCACGCCCTGAATGGTTATATTGCGTTCCACCCGGTCAGGGTAGTCCGGATTCTCGGCGTGCAACAGATAAGCCTGCTTGTCGGGCAGGTAGGTGACGGTCTTGAGCAAGGTTTCCCGCCCGTCCACAAGTACGACGGCATAGTCGCCGTCCCTGCAGGTGTTCTGCTCACGGACAATCACAAGATCGCCATCATCTACCCTGATGCCTGTCATAGAGTCACCTTTGGCGGTGAGGATGAAGAATGTTCCGTCGCCGACAAGCGATTTTGGGAGTGGCAGTACCTCCGCAGGTTCCACATTGACTTCGGTCGGCAAGCCGCACGACACGGTACTGTCATAGCGGGCGACAGGCGTGATGTCGGTCATGATACGGGAAAGGTCGGTTTCAATGCTCCGCCTGCCGTTGTATTCGATCTCGCCGTGCGCCTTCATATCAGTCAGATAGCGTTGCACTGCGGTCTTGGATATCCCCGTACCCGCGGCAATGTCGCGCACGGTCGGGGACTTATGATGGTCAAGATAATATTCATCGATGAACGCCCGAATTTTCGTAAAGCGTTCTGCGTCCAATGCTTTCATAGACACCTCTTTCTATACAGCGGTACAATAGTACCGCATATTATTATAGCATCACTCGCATAACTTGTCAAGAGGAATAAGGAAAGATTTTCAACCTATTTGTCGTCGGTACGCAAGCAGAAAAATCAAGCGGCATTGCTTTGTCCGAGGGGTATTAGGGGAGACGTCCCCTCACAAGCGAATGTACCGAAAAACCGGTGGGAGGCATCCGGGTGGGAGGTATCATTCAGTGCTTGCTGAGAGTGAAAGACAAAAGAAAAAGTATCCGTGCATGTGCATGAGGATTCTTAAATTACCAAATACAAACAGGTACAAGGCGTGAATACCGATTGAAACTTCGAAAAAAAGAAAAGCCGCTCCGGTGTGTACGACCTCCGAAACGACTGTGTCTGTCTTTAATTCTTAGCAAGCACTGAATCTGGGTGCTCATTCCATGGTGCTCACACCCGGATTCTCTTGGGGGACACCCCTTGTACCCCGTGGTTGTATTTGAAATTATACTGCACTGGAATCAATATGTGCTACCCACACCATATAAGAATCGTTGTTCAGCGGGAACATGATCATGTAGCTATACATAGGCGCTTCCTTATCGCAAATTCCACTTGAACTTTCCCCAAAAACATGTTATACTATATCAAGTAAAAGTTCAAGCAAGGAGGTGGCAATATGATTCACCCGCAGCTGCTGACCTTTCTTTCGGTGGCGGAGAACGGGAGCTTTTCCAAAACGGCGGAGGCGATGTTCCTCTCCCCTACAGCGGTGATGAAGCAGATCGACGCTTTGGAGGGACGGCTCGGCGTTACATTGTTTTCCCGCACCAACCATGGTCTTGCGCTCACCGAGGCGGGCAAGAGTGTTCTGGACGACGCGAAATACCTTGTGGATTACACAAAGCGCGCGGCGGAAAAGGCGCGGGAGATCGACCGCCGGGAAAATCAGCGCTCCATCCGCATCGGTACCTCAGTCATGACGCCGGCAAAATTCATTCTTGACATCTGGGCAGACATTCAGTATCTTGCGCCGAATCTGAAGATCGAGCTGATCCCGTTTGAGAATACGCCCGAAAACGCGCGTGAAATTCTGCGCAATCTCGGCAAGCAGATCGATGTGGTTGCCGGAATTTACGACGATCACCTGATGACCGAGCGGAATTTTCAGGTGATTCATCTGGAGGATAAAGCAATTGCATTTGCCGTGCCGCTGACAAGCCCGCTTGCCGCAAAAAAGGCAATTGCGCCGGGGGATCTGAAAGAAACCGGTGTGATGTTTATTCATCGTGGATGGAACTGTTATATTGACAGACTGCGGGATGCCTGCGAAGACGCCTGTGTGAAGGTGACGGATTTCCCGTTTTTCAATCTTTCCGCGTTCAATACGGCGGTCAAGGAAAATCTGCCGATCATTGCGGTAGGCGGTTGGGAGAGTATCCATCCGCTCCTGCGCATCGTTCCGTCGGAAGTACCTGTCACGGTGCCTTACGGGATCATGTACTCACCGGAACCGTCGGGACAGGTCAGACAATTCATCCGGACGGTGGATGAGATTATAAGCAAAAACAAAGGGGATAAAACATGAAGCTCAAGCAAACGGCAGGAAGAAACGCTCTTGGAGAATTTGCACCGAAATTTGCCGAGATAAATGACGATATTCTGTTCGGGGAGGTTTGGTCGGGCGATGGACTCTCTCCGAAGATTCGCTCCATGCTGACCGTAACAACACTTGTGGCAAAGGGGATGATCGATTCGTCCTTTGATCATCATCTTGCGTTTGCCAAAGCAAACGGTGTTACAAAGGGCGAAATGGCTGAATTGCTCACACATATCGCGTTTTACGCCGGTTGGCCAAATGCATGGGCGGCTTTCCGCAAGGCAAAAGATATTTATGCCGAAGACGACGGTAGGTTTGGCGGGTTGTTTGGACTTGGTGAGCCGAACACGGCTTATGCAAAGTATTTTGTCGGTAATTCTTATCTGAATCCCCTGACGGATCCTCGAAAATCGGTTTTTATGGCGAATGTGACCTTTGAACCGAAATGTCGCAACAATTGGCATATTCATCATGCCGCAAGCGGAGGCGGGCAGATTCTTTTGTGCACAGACGGCAGAGGATGGTATCAGGAAGCGGGGAAACAGGCGCGGGAACTGCATCCCGGTGATGTGATAACGATTCCTGCGGAGGTAAAGCATTGGCATGGAGCAGCAAAAGACAGTTGGTTTTCTCATATTGCCGTGGAATGTCCGGGCGAAAATACCAAAACCGAATGGTGCGGAGCCGTGTCGGATGAAGAATATGACGCTTTGAATTGAGCGAAAGTAAATTGCAAAGCACCTGCCTGCGGGCGGGTGCTTTTTGCTTTAACTATAAGTTAATGCGTTGAACTTTTCGGAGATTCCGTTTTTCCGTTCTGTGTGATACAATAAAGGCACAAAAGAAAAACGGAGGTGTTCCACGATGGAATATGTAACTTTATCAAACGGAGTAAAAATGCCGCAGATCGGCTACGGGGTTTACCAGGTATCCAAGGATGAATGTGAGCGGTGCGTGCTGGATGCACTCTCGGTCGGCTACCGCCACATTGACACGGCGCAGAGTTATTTCAATGAGGAAGAGGTCGGCGAGGCAATCGCAAAATCAGGCGTACCGAGAAGTGAGATCTTCCTGACCACCAAGGTTTGGGTGGAGCATTATGGGTACGACGAGACGAGGGAGTCGGTGCTGGAATCGATGCGCAAGCTGAAAACCAACTACATTGATCTGGTGCTTCTGCATCAGCCTTTCGCGGATGTTTACGGCGCGTGGAGAGCACTGGAGGATCTGTATGCCGAGGGCGTCATCAAGGCGATCGGCGTTTCCAACTTCTATCCCGACAGGCTGGTTGACATCTGCTCCTTTGCCCGCATCAAGCCGATGGTCAATCAGGTGGAGACGCATCCGCACGATCAGCAGATCGAAGCGCACGAATGAATGGTCAAGTACGGCGTACAGCATGAGGCGTGGGCGCCGTTCGGCGAAGGCAGAGGCGGTATGTTTGAGGAGCCTGTGCTTGTGGAAATCGGCAAGAAATACGGCAAGACCTCGGCGCAGGTCATTCTCCGCTGGGAGCTGCAGCGCGGGATCGTAGTCATCCCGAAATCGGCTCACAAGGAGCGGATGGAGCAGAATTTTGATGTGTTCGACTTCACGCTCTCGGACGAGGATATGAAGGCAATCGCGGCGCTGGACAAGAAGCAAAGCTCTTTCTTCTCGCACACTGACCCCAAAATGGTGGAATGGTTTGCGCAGATGGTGGAGGAACGCAAGCACAACAACAACCACCGCAAGGAAAAGAAAAATTGGTAAGTCAATTCCGCAGGAAACAAGAAAGGATAGATAAAAATGAAAAAGTTAATTGCACTTTTACTCGGAATCATCATGATATTCTCACTCGCGGCTTGCGCGGGAATGACCCCCGACACACCGTCTGGAACAACGCCGAGCAATGGCTCACAGACCACACCAAATAATACAAACGACACGAAAAATCCCGACATCACCACATCGGGTGAAAACAGCACAATCGGCACGACAGACCCTGCCGGTACAACGGACACGCCGGCGGCGGGCGGCAAAACGCTTGTCGTATACTTCTCCGGCAGCGGCAACACCAAACGGGTTGCGGAAGACATTGCCGCGGCAACGGGCGGAACGCTTTTTGAGCTTGTTCCGGTAACACCCTACACAAGCGCCGACCTCAGCTGGACGACTGCGGGAAGCCGCGTCAACCGCGAGCATGATGACGAGGCGCTGCGCGATATTACGCTGGTCACAACAACGCCCGAAAACTTTGACGAATACGATACGGTCTTTATCGGCTACCCCATCTGGTGGGGCATCGCGGCATGGCCGGTCAACAACTTCGTGAAGAACAACGATTTTGCGGGAAAGACGGTCATTCCGTTCGCCACCTCCGCAAGTTCCGGTATGGGACAGAGCGGAAGCCTGCTTGCGGAAATGGCGGGCACGGGCAATTGGCAGGAGGGGCATAGATTCTCTTCCGGCGCAAGCAAGTCTGACGTTGAGGAGTGGGTCAACGGCTTGAAATGAGCCGCATAGAAAAAATTACAGCACAACAAAGGAGAATCCATCATGAAAAAAGATCTGGGAGTCAAACCCTATTTATTTCCCATGCCGGTGCTGAAAAAGTTAAAAACGGAGGTACCGTATGAAATCATGGAAACGCATTGCAAAGCCGGTGACGGATGCCGCGATGTTTGTCCTCTTTCTGCTCGTGATGGGCGAGGCAAAGCTGCCGGGTGCGGCGCATGAATGGCTCGGTATCGCGCTGTTTGCGCTGTTCCTCTTTCATACGGCGCTGAATATCCGCTGGTACCGCGCGCTCATTCGCGGGCGCTATCCGGCAAAACGGGTGGTGCAGACCGTGGTCAATCTCGCACTTCTGATTTCTATGCTCGGCTGTATGGTCAGTGCCGTGCCGATCTCCGGCACCGTGTTTGCTGCGCTTCCGATGGGCGGCGCACAAATGGGACGAACCCTGCACCTCGTTTCCACAGCGTGGGCGTTCCTTCTGTCCTCGGTGCATCTCGGACTGCACCTCCCGGCGCTGTTTCGGAAAATTCTGCGCGGGCGGCAGACAGATCGGTCGTTCTGCCTGCTCCTTGGAGCGTTTGCCATTGCTTTTTCCGTATACGGTGCTGTCATCTTTACCGAACGCCGGTTCTGGGAGGAGCTGCTTTGCACGGTCGCGTTCAAGGACTACGGAAGTGCATACAACACCGGCTTTTTCGCCTATACATTTGATACCCTCATGCTTTCGCTCGGTCTCGCGTTTCTCTCCTGCGGGCTGAGTCTGCTACTCGAAAAAATCCACAGGAAAGGAAAAATGACTAATGAAACACCTGAATAAAATGCTTGCGATATTACTTGCGTTCACGACACTCTTTTTGCTTACCGCCTGTTCGTCGGGAGGCGAGCATACCCCGATAGCAAACGATCCGGAAGCCCCCGTCAAGGGGGAAGGCAAAATTTTGGTTGCCTATTTCTCCTGGTCGGGCAACACGCAGACTATGGCAAATTGGGTTGCCGAAAAGACAGGTGGCGAGTTGTTCCGCATCGTCCCCGAGGTCGCCTATACGCAAAACGATGTGTTTGACCGTTCCAAAAACGAGCTTGACAACGGAATACGCCCCGCGATCACCACGCATATCGACGCGGAGGTCATGGCAGGATATGACACGGTATTTCTGGGCTTTCCGATTTGGTGGTACGATCTGCCGATGCCTGTGTGGACATTCCTTGAGGAGTATGATTTCAGCGGAAAGACCGTAATCCCGTTCTTTACGCACAACGGCTCATCCTCGGGCGCGGGGAGTCTCGGAACGCTGGAAAAACTGCTCCCGTCGGCAACGGTCAGGACAGGTGACGCGCTGTCGGTTGCGGGAAACAGCGTATCCGGCGCAGAAAACAAGGTAGACAGTTGGCTTTCGGGGCTTGGCTACTAAAGTCAGGAGGTTTTGTTATGAAAAATGTATTGATTCTTTCGGGCAGTCCGCACGGAGGCGGCAACTCGGATCTTCTTTGCGACGAATTCGCGCGCGGCGCGGCGGAACGCGGCAACCATGTGGAAAAAATCCGTGTGTCGGACAAGAAAATCGGCTATTGCCGCGCCTGCTACTACTGTCGCGACAACGGCGGTGCGTGCGTACTCAAGGATGACATGACAGAGATGCTTCAGAAGATGATCGATGCCGATGTCATCGTGCTGGCAAGCCCGGTTTACTTCTATTCCATCGACGCGCAGCTCAAAGCCGTCATCGACCGCACGCTTGCCCGCTGGACAGAGGTAAAGAACAAAGAGTTTTACTATATCATCACCTGTGCGGATGGAGAAAAGCAGTCGGTTATGACCACGCTCGACTGTCTGCGCGGATATGCCGATTGCGTCAGCGGCGCGATCGAGCGCGGCGTGATTTACGGGACGGGCGTTTATCAGAAGGGCGAAGTCAAAGCATCTCCCGCCATGAAGCAGGCATACGAAATGGGGCGGTCGGTGTGAAACGGACACTTGCGCTGATCCTTTGCGCTCTTCTCCTGCTCGCGTTTGCCGGATGTGCCGCAGGTCCGTCGGAATCCGTTCCGGAGAAGCCGCACACGGACACTCAAACGCCGGAAACAAGTGATAAAACAGGCGAAACGACCATCGGAGAAACTGAAACACCTGAACATCCGCCGAAGAAAACGGATTACAATGTAAGCGCGGGAAGCGAGACCTATCGCGGGTTCCTGATGGACAATATCCTGCATTCGGATGTCGGGGATATTCATTTTCATCTGTACATCCCCGAAAGCTACGATAAAAGCGAACCGTATGCGCTGTATCTCTCGCTCCCCGGCTACGAAGGGCTGTACTTTCAGGGCGTTGGCACAAATATCCGAGCGGAAGATTTTGTTTTTGAGGCGCAGAAGTACAACGATAAAATGATCATCGCCGCGCCGCAACTGAGCGATTGGGGCAACACCTCGGCGGAGCAGACTATCGCGCTGACAGAGTATCTGCTTGACGCTTATGCCATTGACCGCGGCAAGGTCTATATCAACGGCTACTCCGGCGGCGGGGAGACGCTATCGCTGGTGCTTACGAAGCGTCCCGAACTTTTCACCGCGGCGCTTCATGTCGCGTCGATCTGGGACGGAGAGCTTGCGCCGCTTGTGCAGGCGAGAACTCCGGTCTATTTCGTCATCGGGGAATCCGATGAATATTACGGCTCGGCAAGGATCAACCGCACCTACGAGGAACTTTGCCTCCTCTACCGCGCCGAGGGGCTGACCGAGGAGGAGATCGGCGCCCTTGCGGTGCTGGATGTCAAAGACCGCGCATGGTTCGGCGGCGGCAATCAGCACGGCGGCATCGGGCGCATCTCGCAGGATGAGACCGTCATGCGTTGGCTGTTCGGGAGGTGACAAGATGAAAAAAACGGTATCTTTTCTCGCTCTTTTGCTTGCCCTTGCCATTCTTTGTTCCTGCGGTAATCAGACGAGACCGGACACGCCGAACGGCACCGATACGGCAAACGGCGGCACAACGACCGTGCCGGAGATCCCGTCCGTTACACCGACAGAACCGAGCGGCGGGACTGCTGCAAAATTTCCGTCCGAGCTTTCGGAAATTCCGCAGTCCTATTTTGCCGCATCGGATGCGCCGGGAGAGCTGCGGGAGCTTTACTACGACACCTACGAATCCTTTTCCTACGAACAGCATTCACAGCCGCTCCGCAAGCGTGCGATCGTCTATCTGCCGCACGGGTATGACGAAGGAAAGCAGTACAACATCCTGTACCTGATGCACGGCGGCTGGAGCAATGAAACCTCTACGCTCGGCACGCCGGAAAGACCGTCCGACTTCAAAAATGTGATCGACAATGCCATTGCACAGGGTGATTTCGCACCGCTTATCATCGTCTGCCCGACCTACAACAACACGAGCGGACAGGACAGCGCGGATTTTTCACTGGCATTGCGACTGACAAGAAACTATCACAATGAGTTGGTAAACGATCTCATTCCGGCAGTTGAATCTGCGTTTTCCACCTATGCCGCGGGGATTTCGGCGGATGAACTGATGGCGGCACGCGATCACCGTGCCTTTGGCGGATTTTCGATGGGGTCTGTCACCACATGGCGCACCTTTGAATACGCGCTTGATTATTTCCGTTACTTCATCCCCATGAGCTGCGGCACCTCGCTTGACGACGAGAGCATTTGGCGCGCGGCAGAGGGGCGGTCACAGAATGATTATTTTGTCATGATGATGGTAGGAACCAGTGACTTTTCGTACAGCTACGATACCGCACGGGCAGAAGATATGCGCGCATCAGCATATTTTACCGAGCAGACCCGGACGACGGACGGCAATTTTGTTTTCCGTATCAAGGAGGGCTATTCCCACAACGGCATCGCGGCAAACGAGTATACCTACAATGCCATGAGGTACCTTTGGAAAAACGCATCGACCGCGGCGGCATACACGGCTGACACAAAAATTGCCGATGTAATCGCGGATCCCACGTTCGGCGATTTTGGCAGACTGATCTTTCCCGTGGACAGCGGATATTACAGCGGAGAAACGCTTGGGGATCTGCGCCTGACCTGGTACAGCCACATCGACCCCGCGCACACCATTGCTATCTGCAACTATTTCAAAGAGGAAACGCAAAACGGCAGGCAGGTGTTCTACGATATTTATTCGGAGGAAGAAAAAACAGCCGATCCGCAAAAAGCCGACACCGGATTGTTCTTCTTCCGCGGCAATCCGGGCGCAAAGTTCGCCGTCACCTGCGCGGGCGGGGGATTTGCCTATGTCGGTGCCATGCACGACAGCTTTCCGCACGCATTGGAGCTGTCACGCCGCGGTTACAATGCCTTTGCTGTCATCTACCGACCGGGCGCGCAGACCGCCTATGAAGATTTGGCGCGTGCGATCTCCTTCATTTTTGCCAATGCCGATACCCTCGGCGTGGATACAGACGGCTATTCCGTCTGGGGCGGAAGTGCAGGCGGACGCATGGCGGCTACGATTGCTTCCTACGGTGTGGAACCCTTCGGCGGCAGCGCCGGAATTCCAAAACCGAGCGTCGCGGTGATCCAGTACACGGGGCATACCGATTACAACCCCGCAGGCGAGCCCGCCACCTTCGTAACGGTCGGCGAGAGCGACGGCATTGCAAACTACCGCACCATGAAACGGCGAATCGACGCGCTTGCCGCCATGGGCGTCCCGACCGAGTATCATTCCTACCCGGGGCTCGGACACGGCTTCGGGATTGGCATCGGCACCGTTGCCGAAGGCTGGCTCGACCTGGCAGTCGCTTTTTGGAAAAAGAATTGCTGAAACCGGGATACAATACAGTGCAAAAACATTCACCTGATTTTTACGGTCAGGTGGCTGTTTTTGCGCTGACGGTCGCATTTGCTACTTCGCGGCAGATGATGTATAAGCATCTCAGAAACGCATCGATGTTCCAAATATTATAAATAAATCAAGCCTGCAGCGATTTCAAGGCGAAACCGTTGCAGGCTCAAAATTTTGCGTCTGAACAAGGAGGATTGCCAGCAAGTAAGAGAGTAAATACTATTCCTCCTTGTCCAGACAGATTTCAATTATTTTATTGGTAGATGATCTCACTCATGACGATTTCCTCAGCAGTGGTCTTACAGGAATTCATCTGCACCACCAATTCGAGCGGGTCGGTAACTTTCAGCTTTTCATCAATGCCACGGGATTGGGCAAGCTGAGCGGTGATCAACCGCACCTGTTCTTTCGCCGTAATGTCAATGTCATGAAGATACGCATTCAATCGACACTGCGTCAAAAGTGTGGTGTAAGTACCTTTCCGATGCTCCTTTATAAATGCAAGGCGTAAACTTCCGTATTTGCCGATTGGGTAGCGTGCTTGCTCCGGCAGAAGGAAGTCGGGGTAGAGCAGACCGTTTTTCTCTTTGTAGGTAATTTCGTATTTCATATTTATCATCCTTTCAAGCTGTTTTCTTATATTTGCAACCGAAAGGATTTCCGGCGGAGCCCGTGCGCGTTCCATAGGCGCGCTCATGACAGGTCACCGAGGCAAAAAGAAAATCCGAACCCAAAATCCAAAAGAATTAGGTTCGGATTATTCTTGTTTGGTGCGGGCAAGAGGACTTGAACCTCCACCGAGTTGCCCCGACTAGAACCTGAATCTAGCGCGTCTGCCAATTCCGCCATGCCCGCATACCCGTTCACGAAACCCTCGCTCCGTGAAACGGTGGTGCGAGGAACGGGAATCGAACCCGTATGGTGTGAACCACACGCCCCTCAAACGTGCGCGTCTGCCAGTTCCGCCACCCTCGCATCTTACCGATCAGCAACATCATCCAGCCGCCAATCGACAACGAATAGATTATACACGATTTCCCGGAGTTTGTCAAGAGGTTTCCCGGAAATATTTCTGATTGGCGTGTATATTTGTCAATGATGTGAGACCAAAAAGAAGAAAAAATAATCAAGTCCAAA
>ENA-OROK01003110-OROK01003110.1-human-gut-metagenome-genome-assembly--contig:-NODE-3110-length-13424-cov-4.308699_pt1 | contig 13424 bp, 7 predicted proteins | sample MGYA00242127_ERZ509046 | MGnify/ENA primary metagenome ERZ509046 (study PRJEB26280, sample SAMEA2338728) | human gut metagenome | biome: human gut; feature: human-associated habitat; material: faeces... | reverse complement strand
AATATAGATTTTATCGACCTGATAAATGTGCACGATGTGGAATTTGCCGATTTGAATCAGGTAGTTAATGAAACTCTGCCTGCTTTGGTCGAACTGCGTGAAAAAGGAGTGGTAGGACACGTTGGAATTACCGACTTGCAACTTGAAAACCTGAAATGGGTAATTGACCATTCACCAAGCGGTACGATTGAATCTGTGCTTAGCTTCTGCCATTATTGCCTGTGTGATGATAAATTAGCAGACTTCCTGGACTACTTCGAATCCAAAGAAATCGGCGTGATTAATGCTTCTCCCCTTTCAATGGGACTGTTGAGTGAACGTGGTGTTCCTGCCTGGCATCCGGCTCCCAAACCCTTGGTAGAGGCTTGCCGTAAAGCAATGGAACATTGCAAAGCTAAGAATTATCCGATTGAGAAGCTGGCTATGCAGTTCTCCGTCAGCAATCCCCGTATAGCAACGACTTTATTTAGTACAACTAATCCGGAGAATGTGAAAAAGAACATCGCTTTCATCGAAGAACCTATTGACTGGGAACTCGTTCGAGAAGTACAGGAGATTATCGGAGAGCAGAAACGTGTAAGTTGGGCAAACTCATAAAACAGCGTCATTCGTATGGACTATACAATTATTGATGCGCACGCCCATCTGTGGTTACGGCAGGATACTGTTGTGGACGGATTGCCTATCCGGACTTTGGAAAATGGCCGTTCGGAATTTATGGGAGAAATCCGGCAAATGGTTCCGCCCTTTATGGTAGACGGTGTGAATAGCGCGGAAGTTTTTCTTTCGAATATGGACTATGCGCAAGTGGCTGCGGCTGTCATTACTCAAGAGTTTATTGACGGTATTCAGAATGATTATTTGTCGGAAGTCGTTTCCCATTATCCCAACCGTTTCTTTGTTTGCGGAATGTGTGAGTTTCGTAAACCTGGATTTTTGGAGCAGGCGAAAGAGCTTATAGCCAAAGGTTTTAAGGCTATAAAAATCCCTGCCCAGCGCTTGTTGTTAAAAGAGGGACGGGTAATGCTGAATAATGAGGAAATGATGCAGATGTTTCATTCTATGGAAGAACGGAATGTCATGCTTTCCATCGATTTGGCTGACGGAGCAACACAGGTTTCCGAAATGGAAGAGATTATTCAGGAATGTCCCCGCCTAAAAATAGCTGTCGGACACTTCGGAATGGTGACACGTCCGGGCTGGAAAGAACAAATCCGCCTGGCACGTCATCCTAATGTGATGATTGAATCCGGCGGAATCACCTGGCTTTTCAATGATGAATTTTATCCTTTCAAAGGAGCAGTGAAAGCCATTCGGGAAGCGGCGGATTTAGTTGGCATGGAGAAACTGATGTGGGGATCGGACTATCCGCGCACCATTACAGCAATCACCTACAAGATGTCATACGATTTTGTGGTGAAGTCTTCCGAGTTGACGGAAGAGGACAAAAGACTCTTTTTGGGAGAAAATGCCCGGAACTTCTATAGATTCACGGATCTCCCCGTACTTCCTTACATCAAGAACATGTCCGAATGATAGAGAAAACATCCTTATCGTAAAACTAGATTTATACCATGAAAAAGAATACATATACAATACCTTTAGCGTTGGTTTTCTGCCTTTTCTTTCTGTGGGCGATAAGCAGCAATCTGCTTCCCACAATGATCCGGCAATTGATGAAGACATGTGAACTGAATACCTTTGAAGCCTCCTTTACCGAGACTGCCTACTGGTTGGCTTATTTTATTTTCCCCATCCCCATAGCGATGTTTATGAAACGTTACAGCTATAAGGCGGGAATTATTTTCGGACTGGTATTGGCTGCAATCGGAGGCCTGCTTTTCTTTCCCGCCGCCATTTTAAAAGAATATTGGGCTTACCTCTGTATCTTCTTTATTATCGCTACGGGAATGTGCTTTCTGGAGACAGCTGCCAATCCGTATGTGACGGTTTTAGGAGCCCCCGAAACAGCTCCCCGCCGATTGAATCTGGCGCAGTCTTTCAATGGACTCGGAGCTTTTATCGCTGCCATGTTTTTGAGTAAGCTCATCCTTAGCGGAACTCATTACACGCGAGAGACCCTTCCTGTAGATTATCCGGGAGGCTGGCAGGCCTATATCCAATTGGAAACGGATGCCATGAAACTTCCTTATCTGATATTGGCTATACTGTTGATTGCCATAGCTGTTGTCTTCGTCTTTTCAAAATTGCCGAAGATTGGGGACGAAGGAGAAACGGCTTCTTCCGATAAAATGACTTCTTCGGGTAAAACGAAAGAGGGCAGCCAGAAAGAAAAATTGATAGACTTCGGTGTATTGAAGCACTCACACTTGCGGTGGGGAGTGATTGCGCAATTCTTCTATAACGGTGGACAGACGGCGATAAACAGTCTGTTCTTGGTTTACTGTTGCACTTATGCCGGATTGCCGGAAGATACGGCGACTACTTTCTTCGGATTGTATATGCTCGCATTTCTTTTGGGGCGTTGGATCGGTACCGGATTGATGGTGAAATTCCGTCCACAGGATATGCTACTGGTTTACGCCTTGATGAATATTCTTTTGTGCGGGGCAGTGATGATATGGGGAGGTATGATCGGGTTATACGCAATGTTGGCTATCTCTTTCTTTATGTCTATAATGTATCCCACGCAGTTCTCATTGGCGCTAAAAGGACTGGGGAATCAGACAAAGAGTGGTTCGGCATTTCTGGTAATGGCTATTGTCGGCAATGCCTGCCTGCCACAGTTGACGGCTTATTTCATGCACGCCAATGAGCATATCTATTATATGGCCTATTGTGTACCGATGATTTGCTTTGTCTTCTGTGCATATTATGGTTGGAAAGGTTATAAAGTAATCGATTAATAAATTTATTTATCAAACATATCCAATGAAAGCAGTTCAAATTGTCAATCCCTCCGAAATGAAGGTGGTTGAACTGGAAAAACCGACCGTTGGTGCCGGTGAAGTATTAGTAAGAATCAAGTATGTGGGTTTCTGTGGCTCCGACCTGAATACCTTTTTAGGACGTAACCCAATGGTGAAGTTACCGGTAATCCCGGGACATGAGGTAGGAGCGGTGATTGAGGAGGTTGGGCCGAATGTTCCGGCCGGCTTCGAAAAAGGGATGAACGTGACATTGAATCCATATACCAATTGTGGTAAATGTGCTTCCTGTCGTAATGGTCGTGTCAATGCCTGTGAGCATAATGAAACGTTAGGGGTACAGCGCAATGGAGTGATGTGCGAATATGCCGTATTGCCTTGGACGAAGATTATTCCGGCTGGTAATATCTCTCCTCGCGATTGTGCGTTGATTGAGCCGATGAGTGTCGGATTCCATGCGGTATCTCGTGCGCAGGTGATCGATAATGAATATGTGATGGTTATTGGTTGCGGTATGATCGGTATCGGTGCCATTGTACGTGCTGCTTTGAGAGGGGCAACGGTCATTGCTGTCGACTTGGATGACGAGAAACTGGAACTGGCGAAAAGGGTAGGTGCTTCTCATGTGATTAACTCCAAGACAGAAAATGTACACGAACGGATGCAACAGATAACGGAGGGCTTCGGTGCCGATGTGGTGATTGAAGCTGTCGGCAGTCCGGTCACTTATGTGATGGCGGTGGATGAAGTCGGTTTTACAGGACGGGTCGTTTGCATTGGCTATGCCAAAAGCGAAGTAGCTTTCCAAACGAAATATTTCGTTCAGAAAGAACTGGATATCCGTGGTTCCAGAAATGCGTTCCCTGCCGATTTCCGTGCGGTTATTAATTATATGAAAGAAGGCAACTGTCCGGTGGAAGAACTGATTTCGAAGATTGCCAAACCGGAAGGAGCTTTGGAAGCTATGCAGGAATGGACGGCTAATCCGGGAAAGGTGTTCCGCATACTGGTTGAGTTCTGATAAGTTCTTGTAATAAGAATAGTTGTTGATGCCTGTTGTTTCGGGTATGTAATAAGTGAGAGGAGGCTGAATACAGTCTCCTCTCTTTGGGAGATAGGGTGATGTAACATGAGTAAATATAGATGTAACATTCTTCATTCGATATGTAGCATCACAAAGAAATCATGTAGCATACTTTGGGCAATATATCTGTTTGCATTTTCTATTTTTGTGATGTGGAAGATAACAAGAAACATTTTAAATAATTAGCTTTCAAATAATAGATAATGTAGCCAGTTAATAAAAAACGATGATTATGCTGAAAACAAAAATCAACACTATTCTACTGTGTACTCTTTTTACATTGTTCTTTCCGCTATCAGCCGGAGCACAATACCGTAATCCTATTCTTTATGCTGACGTGCCCGATATGTCGGTGTGTCGCGCAGGTGATTACTTTTACATGGTTTCCACTACTATGCACCTGATGCCGGGAGCGCCTATCATGCGTTCGCCGGACATGAAACATTGGGAAACTATCAGCTACGTATTTCCCCGCATTGACGATGGTCCCCGTTATGATCTGCTCGAAGGCACTGCTTACGGGCAAGGACAATGGGCATCATCTATCCGCTATCATGACGGTAAATTCTATGTATGGTTTACAGCCAATGGTGCGCCCGGACGTGGGTTTGTCTATACTGCGACAGATCCGGCCGGTCCCTGGAAACTTCTTTCGCGCCCCCCGCATTTCCATGACGGTTCGCTTCTGTTTGATGATGACGGGCGGGTGTATCTCTTTCACAGTACAGGACAGCTTACGGAGTTGAAACCCGATTTGACCGATGTACTTCCCGGTGGCATCAATCAGCAAATATTTGAACGGGATGCTGACGAACAAGGGCTGTTGGAAGGTAGTTCCGTCATCAAGCATAATGGGAAATATTATTTGCTGATGATTTCTATGGATTGGAGTATTCCCGGCCGTCTGCGTCGTGAAGTATGCTATCGTGCCGATAAGATTACCGGACCTTACGAAAAGCGTGTCATTCTTGAAACGGAGTTTGACGGGCATGGCGGTGTTGGTCAAGGATGTATCGTAGACGGGAAAAACGGTGAATGGTACGGACTGATTTTTCAGGATCGTGGTGGCGTAGGGCGTGTGCCGTGTCTTATGCCTTGTACATGGACGGAAGATGGTTGGCCTATGCTGGGAGACAAGGATGGGCACATTCCGAATGATACCACTTTATCGTATATGTCAATGGATGGTATCTGCGGTTCGGATGATTTTTCCGCTTCCGGGCTTTCCCTCTATTGGCAGTGGAATCATAACCCCGTCGATCAGGCATGGAGTCTTACCGACCGTCCCGGATTTCTGCGTTTGAAAACCTCTCGTGTGGTAGATAACCTGTTTGTTGCTCCCAATACGTTGACTCAACGTATGGTAGGACCGAAATGCATGGGCACTGTCAGTCTCTCTCTGGGGGGCATGAAAGATGGTGACCGTGCAGGATTATCGGCTTTTAATGGTGACAGCGGTGTGCTTACGATTGAAAAGAACGGAAATAAACTGTCTCTTGTGATGAGTGAACAGAAAAGTGTATTTGAGAAAACGAAGCGTGCCATTAGCCGTGTGGATATGACCGAACAAGCCCGTATACCTCTTAACAAAGAGCTTGTCTACTTGCGTGTGGAAGGTGACTTTACCAATGGACGGGATGAGGCTCGTTTTTCTTATAGTCTTGATGGGAAAGCATGGATACCTGTCGGTCTGCCTGTCAAGATGAAATTTGACTACACCCGTATGTTTATGGGCAGTAAGTTTGCCATATTTAACTATGCTACACGTTCTGTGGGCGGTTATGTAGATGTGGACTCTTTTGATTATTCGTTCTGTGATGCGTCAATGTAACACACAAATATGTATTTGTAACCAATGAAACATTGTTTTATTGGAAAATAGGCTATTTTTGTTTCCAAATTAATCATAACTAATAAGTATAATATTATGAAAAGAGGTTGGATACCGATTATGGGTGTTTGTTTGGTGTTATCGTTTTCGGCATGTAAGCAATTGCTGCCTTACCAGGACACTTCTTTAACGGCGGAACAACGGGCGGAGGATTTGTTGCCCCGGTTGACTTTGGAAGAAAAAGTATCATTAATGCAAAATGCGTCACCTGCTATCCCTCGACTGGGAATTAAAGAATATGAGTGGTGGAATGAGGCGTTGCACGGTGTGGGACGTGCCGGATTGGCTACTGTTTTTCCCCAGTCTATCGGTATGGGAGCTTCTTTTAATGATTCATTATTATATGAAGTGTTCAATGCCACTTCCGATGAGGCTCGCGTAAAATCGCGTATTTTCGGTGAAAGCGGCGTGCTGAAACGCTATCAGGGATTAACATTCTGGACACCGAATGTCAATATATTCCGTGACCCTCGTTGGGGACGCGGTCAGGAAACTTATGGTGAAGACCCTTATCTGACAGGACAAATGGGAATGGCTGTAGTCCGTGGTTTGCAAGGACCGGAAGATGCCAGGTATGATAAGCTGCACGCATGTGCCAAGCACTTTGCCGTTCATTCAGGACCGGAGTGGAACCGGCATAGTTTTGATGCGGAGAATATAGATCCCCGGGATTTATGGGAAACCTATCTGCCTGCTTTTAAAGATTTGGTACAGAAAGCGCATGTAAAGGAAGTGATGTGTGCCTACAATCGTTTTGAGGGAGAGCCTTGTTGTGGCAGCAATCGCCTGTTGATGCAAATATTGCGGGATGAATGGGGATACAAAGGCATTGTAGTCTCTGACTGTGGAGCGATTTCTGATTTCTATAGACCGGGAACGCATGGGACTCATCCGGATAAGGAACACGCCTCGGCCGCTGCTGTGCGGACAGGCACAGACCTTGAATGTGGAAGTGAATATGCTTCACTGGCGGATGCTGTAAAAGCCGGTTTGATTGACGAAAAAGAAATAGATATTTCATTGAAACGTTTGTTGACGGCACGTTTTGAACTGGGAGAAATGGACGAACAATCGGCTTGGTCGGAAATTCCAACCTCTGTGTTGAATAGTAAGGAACATCAGGCATTGGCTTTGCGTATGGCCCGTGAATCATTGGTGCTCTTGCAGAATAAAAACAACATCCTGCCTCTGAATACCCATCTGAAAGTAGCTGTTATGGGACCTAATGCCAATGACTCCGTGATGCAGTGGGGAAATTATAACGGTATTCCGGCACATACGGTTACCTTATTGGAAGCTGTCCGTGCCAAACTACCGGAAGGACAAATCATATACGAACCGGGTTGTGACCGTGTGGACGGAAAGACACTCCAAAGCCTGTTTGATGAATGTAGCATAAATGGTAAACCCGGTTTCTTGGCAGAATACTGGAATAATCGTAATCGTGAAGGGGAGGTCGTTGCCACCGATCAGATTTCAACTCCGTTCCATTTTGCAACGACAGGGGCTACTACCTTTGCTCCTGGGGTGGAGATAACAGATTTCTCGGCTCGTTATGAATCTATCTTTCGTCCTTCGCAGTCGGGTGATGTTGCTTTCCGTTTCCAACTGGATGGTGAAGTGACTCTTATTATAAATGGTGAGCAAGTGGCTCGGAAAATATATGTTAAGAATCCGACGAACCTTTATACGTTACAGGCGAAAGCTGGAAAAGAGTATCATATCGAGATTTTATTCAAACAACGGAATGAAAGGGCTACACTTGATTTTGATTTGGGCAAAGAGGTCGGGATCGATTTGAACCTCGCAGTGAAGAAAGTAATGGATGCTGATGTGATTCTTTTTGCAGGTGGAATTTCTCCAAGTCTGGAAGGTGAGGAAATGCCGGTAGAAGTTCCCGGATTTAAGGGTGGTGACCGTACGGATATTGAACTTCCGGACGTTCAACGTGATTTGTTGAAAGCTTTGAAGAAGGCTGGTAAAAAGGTTGTCTTTATCAATTATTCCGGTTCAGCTATCGGACTAGTGCCCGAAACGACTACTTGTGAAGCGATTCTGCAAGCATGGTATCCGGGGCAGGCGGGTGGTACAGCTATCGTTGATGCTCTTTGGGGAGAGTATAATCCCGGTGGACGCCTGCCGGTCACTTTCTATAAGGATGTGAATCAATTGCCGGACTTTGAAGACTATTCCATGAAGGGGCGTACCTATCGATATATGCAACAGCAACCACTTTTCCCATTCGGTCATGGGTTGAGTTATACTGACTTTACTTATGGAGAAGCTAAATTGAGCAAGAATACAATCGCCAAAGGTGAAAATGTAGTATTGACTATTCCGGTAAGCAATGTCGGACAACGTGATGGAGAAGAGGTGGTTCAGGTTTATTTGAGACGTCCGGGTGATAAGGAAGGTCCCCGTTATACCTTGCGTGCTTTCAAACGCGTTTATATTCCGGCAGGGAAAACTGAATCAGTAGCTATTCCTCTTACCGGTGAGAACTTTGAATGGTTTGATGTAGAGTCGAATACGATGCGTCCGTTGGAAGGTACTTATGAATTACTGTATGGAGGAACTTCTGATAGAAATAAGTTGAAAACGATTGTAATGGACGTACAGTAATACCTCTTTGGAATTTTGTTTATTTTTACAGATAGACAATCCGGATTTATTTATTGAATGAATAAAGAAAGAACGACCTTGTTCCTTTAAAAGGAACGGGTCGTTTCTTTTAAACCAAGCCCCCGTTTCTTTTAAACCAACGGGGGCTTTCTTTTAAAGGAAAATGAATATTTGCTAATGCTTGATATTCAGTCTTTTACATGATGGGGGATAAAAGTGTTGAAATAATAGGTAATGTAGTCATTTATCTTACCATTTTTCTGTTTTGGGGCTTTTTGTTACATCAGAAAAGAATCATGTTACATGTCTGTGATAAATGTAACCTGTATATAGATGCCTGTATCATGATTGTACATATATGATAAAACCGAATCGATACATTTGCAAACACTACTATGGAACAGGAAATTATAGAAAATAAAAAGTGATAATATGAGAACATTAAAATTGATTTTGTCGGGCTGGCAATCTGTGGGTCTTGTCGTATTTATTGTGCTGTTTTTTAATATGGAGGTGAGTGGCAAGGGTAAAATAACAAAAAATGCTCCTGTCTTTACGCAATTTATTTATCAGGGGGAGGATGCTATTTATCAAAACAATCCTTTAAAGCCGGGTGAGTTCTATAATCCTATTTTGCAGGGTTGCTATCCCGATCCGAGTATAACGCGGAAAGGTAATGATTATTATTTAGTGTGCTCATCTTTTGCTATGTTTCCCGGGGTGCCTATTTTCCATTCTAATGATCTGGTCAACTGGAAGCAAATCGGTCATGTGCTGGACAGAACGTCACAATTAAAGGTTGAAGATTGTGGTATTAGTGCTGGTGTATATGCTCCTGCTATAAGATATAATCCCAATAATGATACGTTTTATATGATAACCACTCAATTTTCCGGTGGCTTTGGAAATATGGTGGTAAAGACAAAGAATCCGGAGAATGGCTGGAGTGATCCGGTCAAACTTCAATTTGAAGGCATTGATCCTTCTCTTTTCTTTGATGATAATGGCAAGGCATACGTGGTACATAATGATGCTCCTGCTAAAGCAAACGAGCGTTACTCGGGACACCGTGTCATAAAAATATGGGATTATGATGTGGAAAATGATAAAGTGGTTCCGGGAACGGACCGGATCATCGTAAACGGTGGCGTCAATATAGAAGAAAAACCGATATGGATTGAGGCTCCTCATATCTATAAGAAAGATGGACGTTATTACTTAATGTGTGCGGAAGGAGGAACCGGAGGCTGGCATAGCGAAGTCATTTTTGTAAGTGATCATCCGAAAGGACCTTATCTTCCGGCAAATAATAATCCTATTTTAACTCAACGTTATTTTCCTGCAAACCGGGCGGATAAAGTAGACTGGGCTGGTCATGCAGACTTAGTGGAGGGACCCGACGGAAAATATTATGGTGTATTTTTAGGAATACGCCCCAATGAGAAGAACAGAGTGAATACCGGACGCGAAACTTTTATTCTTCCGGTGGACTGGAGCGGAACATTTCCTGTTTTCGAGAATGGGCTTATCCCTATGAAACCTACATTGAAGATGCCTTCGGGAGTAGAGAACCAAACAGGGAAAAACGGTTATTTGCCTAGTGGCAACTTTGTCTTTAAGGATGATTTCTCCGATAAGACATTAGATTTTAGATGGATTGGTCTTAGAGGCCCTCGTGAAGAATTCGTTGATATGACCGATAAAGGGTTGCGGATCATCCCTTTTACCTCAAATATTAATGAAGTGAAACCTACTTCTACTTTGTTCTACCGTCAGCAGCATAATCAATTTACCGCGGCAGCAACCATGGAGTACAAACCAAAAAATGAGAAAGATTTTGCCGGTATAACATGTTATCAAAATGAAAGATATCACTATGTTTTCGGTATCACTAAAAAGGGGAAAGACTATTACCTGATGCTGCAAAGAACCGAAAAAGGACAAGCGAGTGTCCTGGGTGAGGTGAAGATAGAAACAGAGAAACCTGTGACACTGCAAGTAACAGCCAATGGAGATGATTATCGTTTTAATTATTCGATTGATGGCAAGAGTTTCCTAAATTTAGGAGGAACCGTTTCCGGCGATATTCTTTCTACTAATGAGGCTGGTGGCTTTACAGGAGCAATGATTGGACTGTATGCAACATCTGTTGGTTATTAATTAGAAACCTTATCATTCTATAATTATGAAAATACATCATCTATTTTGGGGTATATGTTTATGCTTCAGCACAAATATCTTATTCGCACAGAACTATCAGAAAACATCGTCCGGTATCAAAACCACTGTAAATGCAGTGGATATAGAAGTACAATTCTTTGCGCCTGCTGTGGCGAGAGTAATAAAGTCACCGGAAGGTGTTGCCTATGAAAAACAGAGTCTTTCTGTAATTGCCAAACCTGAAAAGGTGAGTTTCAAAGCTGATATACAAGATAATAAGATTGTATTGAATACCAGTGAACTAAGTGTCAGTGTGGACACCGGGACGGGAATTGTTTCTTATTTCTCAAAGGATGGCAAGTCGTTATTGGCAGAGAAATCCGGTATGCAGTTTATTGATTTCGATGATGCCGGGACAAAAACTTACCAGGTTTATCAACCTTTTGTATTAGATAAGGAAGAAGCCATTTATGGTTTGGGACAATTGCAAAATGGAAAGATGATTCAGCGGAACATGACTAAAAATCTGATACAGGGAAATGTTGAAGATGTGTCACCTTTCTTCCAGTCTACTAAAGGATATGGTGTGTTTTGGGATAACTATTCGCCGACTCTTTTTACGGATAACGAAGTTGAAACATCTTTCCGTTCTGAAGTAGGTGACTGTGTGGATTATTACTTCATGTATGGGAAAAATGCCGACGGTGTTATAGCACAGGTACGCAGCCTGACCGGGCAAGCACCGATGTTTCCTTTATGGACTTATGGTTACTGGCAAAGTAAAGAAAGATATAAGAGCCAGGAGGAAGTGGTAGACGTTGTTCGTAAATATCGTGAATTGGGTATTCCCTTGGATGGCATTATTCAGGATTGGCAATATTGGGGGCATAACTATTTGTGGAATGCGATGGATTTTCAGAATCCGACTTTCAATAATCCTCAAAAGATGATTGAGGATGTCCATGCGATGAACGCACACATGGCTATATCTATCTGGTCGTCATTCGGACCGATGACCAAACCTTATAGAGAATTGGACAAAAAAGGGATGTTGTTTAACTTCACTACTTGGCCGCAATCGGGATTGGAGTCATGGCCCCCCAACATGGAATATCCTTCCGGTGTAAGAGTGTATGATGCTTACAATCCCGAAGCGCGTGACATTTATTGGAAATATCTGAATGATGGAATTTTCAAGTTGGGAATGGATGCCTGGTGGATGGACTCTACCGAACCCGATCATTTGGATTGGAAGCCGGAGGATATGGATACCAAAACCTATCTGGGCTCGTTCCGTAGGGTGCGCAATGCTTATCCGTTGATGACTGTCGGAGGGGTTTACGACCATCAGCGTGCAGTGACTTCGGACAAACGGGTGTTTATTTTAACCCGTTCGGGATTTTTGGGGCAACAACGTTATGGTGCAAATGTATGGAGTGGTGATGTCGCTTCCACATGGGAGAGTTTTAGAAATCAGATTCCTGCCGGATTAAACTTTTCTTTGTGTGGTATGCCTCACTGGAATAGTGATATTGGTGGCTTTTTTGCAGGACACTATAATAAAAGCTGGAATGATGATAGTGCTTCAAAAAATCCATTGTATCAGGAGCTTTATGTGCGTTGGTTGCAGTTTGGAACGTTCAATCCGATGATGCGTTCGCACGGGACGGATGTTTATAGGGAAATCTATAAGTTCGGAAAGAAGGGTGAGCCTGTATATGATGCTATCGAGAAGATGATAGGTTTGCGTTACTCTTTGTTGCCTTATATTTATTCTACTTCTTGGGAGGTGAGCAATCGCCAATCGAGTTTTATGCGCGCTTTGATGATGGATTTTGTAGATGACAGAAAGGTGTGGGATATCAATGATGAATATATGTTTGGGAAATCGATCCTTGTGGCTCCGATTGCTCATGCACAATATACACCGGAAGCTGTGGTAAAAGTCTCCGAAGAAGAAGGATGGAACAGAGATGGAGCGAAAAAAACAAAAACTGACGTTGCTGTGGATTTCATGGAAACGAAATCTACTAACATATACTTACCGGCAGGAACGCTATGGTATGACTTCTGGACGAACGAGAAACACGAAGGCGGAAAGGAAATTACCAAAGAGACTACACTTGATGTTATTCCATTGTATGTAAAAGCGGGTAGTATTATTCCTGTCGGTCCACAAGTTCAGTATGCAATTGAAAAACCATGGGATCATCTTGAACTGAAGGTGTATGCGGGTGCGAATGGAAACTTCATTTTATATGAAGATGAATTTGATAATTACAATTACGAAAAAGGAGCTTATACGGAAATTCCAATCTCTTGGAATAATGCATCTCGTAAATTGACGATAGGAGCAAGAAAAGGTGCGTATGAGGGAATGTTGAAGAACCGTAAGTTTACTGTAACTCTTCAGGACGGGACTCAAAAAAACGTCGATTATAATGGAAAGGCTATTTCTGTAAAGTTTTGATTGTAATAGAATGTGTGATTATGCCAATAGAGAAGAATCTAAAAAATAGAAATATGGTGAAGTTTTTTATAGTAATGGCTATGCTATTGGGGAGTAGCGTTGCAAGTGCAGAAAATAAACAGATAACAAGTCCTGATGGAAAGCTGGTAGTAACAGTTTCAGATGTGGATGGAAGACCTTCTTATTCTGTTAGTTATGACAATGTTCTCTTTTTGAAACCATCTCCATTGGGGATGATTGCAAATATAGGAGATTTCTCATCGGGGATGTCGCTGGAGAAGAATGTTTCAACAAATAAAATAGATGAAA
>ENA-OROK01003105-OROK01003105.1-human-gut-metagenome-genome-assembly--contig:-NODE-3105-length-13442-cov-3.800329_pt1 | contig 13442 bp, 7 predicted proteins | sample MGYA00242127_ERZ509046 | MGnify/ENA primary metagenome ERZ509046 (study PRJEB26280, sample SAMEA2338728) | human gut metagenome | biome: human gut; feature: human-associated habitat; material: faeces... | reverse complement strand
GTATCCTGTCGAGTTGGCAGATGTTATTGGCAGGGTTGGTAGCCATAGAGGTGTATACGGGGATACCCTTATCTGCTGCCTGCTGTATTTGCTGACGTTGTTCTTCGACAATGCGCAGTCCCATGCCATTGATGAATACCATGTCATAACTGGTCAGACGATCGAGGTTGTCAAGAGACACTTCGCTGAGTTTGATGAATGAATTGTCGTTGGCTTTCGAGATGCTTCCCTGCTGTATGGTCTGGAAGTTGACGAAAGCTATTTTGGTAGCGCTGAACCAGGTATTCCATACGGATAGACCTATCAGGGCTGCTACAACGATGCATCCACCTAAAATGATTTTACTTTTCTTTTTCATTTCTCTTATTTTTAGCTTTGTATGTAGTTCTATTGTTGCCGTTTATTTTTTGAAGAGCCTGTCTATATCCAGTGATAGTCCTAATGTCAGGTTGGTTCCCGTCGTGGTAGGAGAGTTGAAATAATAATAATCCGGCACATAGTCGAACAGGTTGTTTACAGCCAGATTCATATTGATCCCTTTTATAATTCCCAACGAGAAAGTAAGATCCCATATCATATATCCCGGGTATTCGACTGCCTGGCTTCCGGCAGACGGGTTGTTGAAACTATCGTTGTAGATGTTTGTTTTAACTTTTGACAGCAAACGTCCGTTGAGTGAGTAGTTGAAATCTATTTTGTTCAGAGTCTTGCCCCAGTCGATTCTTACAGTTGCCGTATGGGGACGTGTATCCGTGAATTTCTTTTGACCGTCGCGCATGAACTCATGAATATATGTGTATGACAGACGATAGCCGAGTCCGCAAGGATACTTGGCGGAAACGTTGGCGTCAATTCCTGCAATATCCATTTTGTCGGTATTGGTATAGATTTGTCCTTTGGGGTCTTCGCTGTAAACGGTATTGATACGATTGTGTACCAGGTTATAATATCCTGTAATAGAGAAGTTATAACGACTCTTGGTATATTCGGCAGATACAGAGAAATTATGGCTTGTTTCCGACTTAAGGTCCGGATTACCATAAATCATCATCATATTTGCCATATTGAACACCATATACATCTCCTTCAGGGTAGGAGAGCGGAATCCTTGCGAATACGATCCTCTTAATGAACAATTGCCTATCTTATACATCATTCCCAAATGTGGAGACAGATGGCGTACATTGGAGTCGGAGAAGTAGTCGAACCGTAATCCGGCTATCACATTCAGTCTTTCTGTGGGGTTCCAGTCGAACTGACCGAACGCATCTGCCGTATGCATGGTGTGGTCTGCGTTATCAGTGAATTGGTAAGACATCAGATAATCGCGCAGGTAGTCGGCGCCGACAGTCAGCGTATGCTTTCCGTTGAAGGTATAATTATAGAGTGCATGCACATTGTGCTGTACATTACTGTAATCACGCACGTCATTTTTATAAAGAGACTGATAATCACTCTTATCATACTGGTCGAAAGTATAACCGACTTCAAGGTTACTCATTATATTGAAGGTGTAGTTAGCTTTCATTCCACCGCTGAATCCACGGTATCTGTCCTGGGTATCCCCCGGTTTATTGCGTTCACGGAAATAATAGCCGACTCTTCCCGTCAGTTTGAGCGTTTCCAGCGGACGGTATATTAAACGTTCTTTGAAGTTCCACACCCGGCTTCCGAACACTGTAGAGAAATCTCCCGGATTGTCTACGGCATAAGTGTCTACATTATTATACTGCACGTTGGTCAGGCTGTTGAATTTACCTGCATTAAATCCTGCAGTGCCACCACACCGCTGGTCGTTGTGTTCGGAGAAACGTGAATTAAGATTTAAGTTCCATGGATCGTCCGATTCGCGGGTGATGATGTTAATTACTCCTCCGATAGCACTGGAACCGTAAAGGGTAGATGCAGCACCTTTCACTATCTCTATGCGTTCTACATTGTCGAGATTCAGACGTTCGTAGTCTACATTATTCAGTGTTTCCCCTGCCAGCCGTTCGCCATCTACCAGAAACAGTACGGAATTACCGCCGAAGCCTTGCATATTAATAGCGGTTTGCTGATCCATAGAGAAGGAAAATTCGATACCGGGCAACTCTGTTTTCAGCAGGTCGGCAACGTTGTTGGCATTAACTTTCTTAATATCGTCTGAGGTGATAACCCGGGTGATGATGGGAGCGTCCTTCAGCAATTTGGGAGTACGGGTACCGGTTACAACGACTGTTCCGAGGTCGAACTGATCTTCGGATAAGCTGAAGTTAACTTTCTTTCCTTTCTCGGTGGTTATTCTTTTTTGTTCGGTTTGATAACCTATGTAAGATGCAGTAATGATATATGAACCGATTCCCGGCAGTTGTAATGTATAGGTTCCGTCAACACTGGTGACGGCTCCTGTTTCTTCTCCTTTTATGGAAATGGTCGCACCTGGTAGGGGTTCACCATTGGTATCAGTAACACGTCCGCTGATGTGCTCGGTTGATTGTTGTGCGAATGTGGAACAGGTTACTATAAAGGAGAATATCAAGATTGATGCTATAAATGTAGGTTTCATTCTTTGTAATTGGTTTCTTAGTTGTTTTCTTCGAAATCAAGTGGATATAGGAAATCGAAGTCGATATAGCCTTTTATGCCTCTGGCATTGGTATAGTTGGTAAAACGAATGGCCGCATAGGTATTATCCTTCAACTGTATCAGATAGACTTGATTGGACATGGTGTAAATAGGAGGCATACTTGAAGTGTCTACGTTTAACCAGCCGGATAAAATATCATTACGATAGTCTTCTGTATATTTAATGTTTCCTTCCATCATACCGGACATATCGATTGCTATTTTATCTGTCGTCCATTCGTCTTTTACAAAATTTTCTTCGGCGGGAAGTTTTCCACTGGCCTTCAGGTCATCAATACTTGTATAAGTTGTCTGAAAGGCTGCACCTTCATTGGTTTTGATGTCGTAGCGGTGGATGGCAAGGTCCCATTTTGCTGGTATCTCGCTCTTATGTTCCTCTCCGATTTCAACAGTCGTTGCTTTACGTTCGGATAGGTCGATATAGACCCAGTTAGTGTACTCGGTAGCATTGATTTGTGAAAAGCTACTTTCTTTAATCTCCATTTCCGCTTCAATGGGATCGTCATAAATCCCTTCAAACATTCCATTACAAGCTGAGAGCGACATAGCCGCTCCCAGTATCATTATATTTTTGAAAATAGCGTTACTGCTTCTTCTCATTTTTTCTATTAGTTATTTATTGTGCACTAGTTTTTTTGACGTTTCCGGTGAATACTGCGGTGATTGCCATAGGCATGGCTCCTGGTTTGAAGGCTACCGTAATATTAGCTTTACCATTTGCTGTAACTGTACCTTCCAGACTTTCACCTGTAATTGGAGTAGTACCGCTTGCGGATTCGGCTGCAGATTCAAATGCGCCTAAACTGAGTGTGTAGCCGTCATCTGCTTTTTCAACGTTTACTCCGCTAATCGTGAAGTCTCCCAAATTCATATTACCGCCTCCGGTCAAATTGCCAAAACCGTTTAGGGTGATATCTACTGTCGTTTCGGATGCACGTTTAATGACTGCTTTACAATCTTCGGTAGAACCATATGAACTTCCCATAACGCTGATAGCAAGATTAGTATTATACTTATAAGTAGCGGCTACGTAATAAGCAATCGGAGTTTCTGCCTGAATGAAATTGATATCGATGCCACCCATTGGCACAGGAACATTGGCTTTCAGGGTTAGTACTTTAGCATCGCTGACACTACCTTCCAGTGTATATTCGTAGTTGGCAGGTTCACTTCCTTCCATAGCTAGGGCAACTTCACCTTCGCCTTTAAATGATTTGGAAGAAACTGTCAGGTTATTCAGGATAAAATCTCCGGATCCTGATTTATAAACCAGATTGACGGTACCATCTGTATTGGCGGTAATTGTTGCGCTGGCATCGTCGCCCATCAGATAATCAGAGAACATTCTGCTTTCGCCAATAGAATAACCTTTGTAAGTGCCGGCAATGGCTTTTGCTTGCTCTGTATTGTCGGTATCGTCGTTATCGTCACTGCAAGATACAAAAGTGAATGAGAATGATAGTGCCATTAGAGCAACCATCCATAAGTTTAATATTTTCATACTTAATTTTGATAGATAATGATTAATTTATTTTTCGTTTGCAAAGTTAGGGGGATATATAAGCAGGGACAATACCTAAAAGAAATGAAAAAAAATGGGCGTTTAATCATATATAGGTATTGAATAGGGAAGGATAAGTCCTTATTTTTGCAGTCATTTACTAATTAAATATTAAAAATACGAAATTGAGAAGAGAATGAAAGGTGGCTACAATAGAAAAGTGTATTGACAGGGATTACTTATTTCCTGATTGTATTGTTTACTATGTCTTTAGAGCATGCATTGATGATTTTTATGGAGCACGTGCCTCTATCGTAACTTTCATGGAACTGAATCTCATCATGTGGACCAGCTATTTGGTTTTATTGTTTTGTTATGATGAAAACTTTATTGGTGAGCACAGCCCTGTCACCGCTCTTGTTGCATTCTTGATGTTTGAGAAAAGAGTGAACTAATTTCTTAGATAACTGTTTCCTAAATATATGATATAAACCTATTTAGAATATGGAACCTCATCATCACGAACATAATCATCGGGTAACGTCTCTTAATAAAGCCTTTATAATAGGTATCGTTCTGAATATCTCTTTCGTTATAGTCGAGTTCGGAGTTGGTTTTTATTACGATTCTCTGGGATTGCTCTCTGATGCCGGACATAATTTGGGAGATGTGGCAAGCCTGATTCTTGCTATGTTGGCTTTCCGGTTGGAGAAAGTACACCCGAATAGTCGTTATACCTACGGATATAAGAAAAGTACCATCCTCGTTTCTTTACTAAATGCAGTCATATTATTGGTTGCTGTCGGGATAATTATCGCTGAAAGCATAGACAAGCTGTTTCATCCGGTATCAGTTGACGGTTCCGCCATTGCCTGGACTGCCGGAGTGGGAGTGGTGGTCAACGCACTTACTGCCTGGCTTTTTATGAAGGATAAGGATAAAGACCTGAATGTAAAAGGAGCCTACCTGCATATGGCAGCTGACGCACTGGTCTCTGTCGGAGTAGTTGCTTCCGGTATTATTATCATGTATACGGGATGGAGCATCATCGATCCGATTATCGGACTGGGCATCGCTGTGATTATTATTGTTTCTACCTGGGGATTACTTCATGACAGTCTTCGATTATCGCTGGATGGTGTTCCGGTGGGAATCGATACTCAGCAGATTCAGCAACTGATAGTGGAACAGCCGGGGGTAGAAAGCTGTCATCATCTGCATATTTGGGCCATCAGTACTACGGAAACGGCTTTGACTGCACACGTTGTAGTGGATGATATAGCAAAAATGGAGGAAATAAAACATCGTATAAAGGAGGCGCTTGAAGCAGCAGGTATCCATCATGCTACATTAGAGATAGAGGGCGAGGAAGTGACTTGTAGCACAGAATGTTGTGAGGATTGAAATAAATCCGTACCTTTGCGCCCTTAAACTAACTAACCTTTAAAAAACATGTTTACTGACTTATTGCATTCCTCTTATTTCTCGCTCTTTCTGATAGTAGCGTTGGGATTTATGTTAGGAAGAATTAAGATTAAGGGGCTATCGCTTGATGTGTCAGCGGTGATCTTTATTGCTCTTCTTTTTGGACACTTTGGTGTTATTATTCCTAAAGAATTAGGAAACTTCGGTTTGGTACTTTTTATTTTTACCATCGGTATTCAGGCCGGTCCCGGATTCTTCGACTCTTTTCGTAGTAAAGGAAAGACGCTGATTCTCATTACTATGCTTATTATCTGTTCTGCCTGCCTCACGGCAGTAGGTTTGAAGTATGCGTTCGATATTGATACGCCGAGTGTAGTCGGATTGATTGCAGGAGCTTTGACCAGTACTCCGGGATTGGCGGTAGCAATTGATAGTACCCACTCTCCGTTAGCATCCATTGCTTACGGTATCGCTTATCCGTTTGGTGTAATCGGAGTGATTTTGTTTGTGAAGCTGCTTCCCAAAATCATGCGTGTAAATTTGGATCAGGAAGCCCGTCGCCTTGAAATAGAGCGCCGCGGACAATTTCCGGAGTTGGGCACTTGTATCTACCGTGTCACTAATGCAAGCGTATTCAACCGTAGCTTGATGCAGATCAATGCACGGGCAATGACAGGTGCTGTTATTTCCCGTCTGAAACATAAAGATGAAATATCCATCCCCACCGCGCATACAGTATTGCACGAAGGAGACTATATTCAGGCAGTAGGCAGTGAGGAATCACTGAATCAGCTGTCTGTATTAATTGGCGAACGTGAAGAAGGTGAACTTCCTTTGGATAAAACACAGGAAATCGAGTCCTTACTATTGACCAAGAAAGATATGATCAATAAGCAACTGGGTGATCTGAATTTACAGAAAAACTTCGGTTGTACGGTGACCCGTGTTCGTCGAAGCGGTATTGACTTATCTCCGTCACCGGATTTGGCTTTGAAGTTTGGTGATAAACTGATGGTGGTAGGAGAGAAGGAAGGCATCAAAGGAGTAGCCCGCCTACTGGGAAACAATGCGAAGAAACTTTCCGATACTGATTTCTTCCCCATCGCGATGGGTATTGTGCTGGGGGTCTTATTTGGTAAGTTGAATATTTCTTTCTCCGATACACTGTCGTTTTCACCTGGATTGACCGGAGGAGTATTGATGGTGGCGTTGGTTTTGAGTGCCGTTGGTAAGACAGGGCCTATCATTTGGTCTATGTCCGGCCCCGCCAATCAACTGTTGCGGCAGTTAGGTCTGTTGCTTTTCCTTGCTGAAGTCGGAACCTCTGCCGGAAAGAACCTTGTGGCTACTTTTCAGGAAAGCGGATTACTGATGTTCGGAGTGGGTGCAGCTATCACAGTAGTACCGATGCTGGTTGCGGTAATTGTAGGACGCTTGGTATTCAAGATCAACATACTTGATCTACTGGGAACCATTACGGGAGGTATGACCAGTACTCCGGGACTGGCTGGTGCTGCCGATTCGATGGTAGACAGTAATATTCCAAGCGTGGCATACGCGACCGTTTATCCGATTGCTATGGTATTCCTTATTTTATTTATACAGGTGATATCTTCAGCTGTGTATTAATGAAAATCAGTATATATAGGTATTGATTGTTAAAATAATAGTTTGTATCTTTGCCGCCTCAAAATTTAAGATGAGGTGAAACGATTGTCATTGAATATCATGCGCTGTTTCTTGCCGGTACTGTTTGTATCGTATTTGGTAAGTATCACATTCTTTGCTCACATACACGTGGTCAATGGCGTGACAATCGTCCATTCGCATCCTTTCAAGAAAGGGGCGGCACATAAGCACTCAACAGTCGAACTGTTATTAGTTCATTTCCTGTCACATCTGACAACGGACGGTGCGGCTGTTGTGTTTGCTCTCTCTCTTTTTATTCCATTCCTCTTGTGGCGGTTGCATGGTATTACGCAGCATACGCACTACTATTCTCCCTATCATGGGGTGGTGGCACTCAGAGCCCCTCCTGCTATTCGTTTTTCCGTCATTTGAACCGATGGTATCCTGCTTTATGGTAAAGCGGGAAGTCCTCATCTGTTTGTTCACATCATCACTTAACGAAAACGAATAACAAACGAAAAATGAAGAAATACATCTTTTCGCTTGTCTGCTTGTGCTGTGCATTGTTGCCTGCCCTCGAAGGACAAGCTGCTCTCCATGAGCATCCCGAATATCCGGATTTACGTAAATCGGATGCAAACATCGTAGGTCATATCCTTGATAAAAACACCAAAGAACACCTGCCTTATATTACTGTGGCATTGAAAGGTACAACGATCGGTACTGTGACCGATGCTACCGGACACTACTTTTTGAAGAACCTCCCCGAAGGTAACTTCGTGCTTGAAGTCAGCTCAGTAGGTTATAAAACCGTAAGACGCAATGTAACACTGAAGAAAGGCCGTACGCTGGAAGAAGATTTTGAAATAGAAGAAGATGCGGTTGCCTTGGACGGCGTAGTTGTTTCCGCCAATCGTAACGAGACCACCCGTCGTTTAGCGCCTACTTTGGTGAATGTAGTCGATATGAAAATGTTTGAAACGACCAACTCCACTACTCTGGCACAGGGATTGAGCTTTCAGCCGGGAGTACGCGTAGAATCCAACTGTCAGAATTGTGGTTTCCAGCAAGTACGTATTAACGGTTTGGATGGTCCTTATACACAAATCTTGCTTGATTCCCGTCCGATTTTCAGTGCACTTTCGGGTGTATATGGCATTGAGCAGATTCCTGCCAGCATGATAGAGCGTGTGGAAGTAATGCGTGGAGGCGGTTCAGCTTTGTTCGGGTCGTCTGCCATTGCCGGTACAATCAATATTATTACTAAAGAGCCGATTCGCAATTCAGGAATGTTGTCTCATACCATTACCGGTATTGGAGATGGAGACGCTTTCGATAATAATACTGCTTTGAATGCCTCTCTTGTAACGGACGATCAGCGTGCCGGTTTATATATCTTTGGTCAGAACCGCCACCGTTCGGCATACGACCATGATGGAGACGGATATTCTGAAATACCGAAAATACATGGCCAGACAATCGGTTTCCGTTCCTTCCTGAAAACGACTACTTATTCAAAACTGACTTTCGAATATCATCATATGGAAGAATTCCGCAGGGGAGGAGACTTACTGAACCGTCCGCCTCATGAAGCGAATGTGGCCGAACAGACAGAACATTCCATCAATGGCGGTGGATTGAAATATGACTATTTCTCACCAAACGAGAAGCACCGTTTTAATGTGTTTGCATCCGCACAACACATCAATCGTGACAGCTATTATGGTGGCGGGCAGGATCTGAATGCTTACGGAAACACTACCGACCTGAACTGGATGGCAGGATCACAATATGTCTACAGCTTCGGAAAATGTATTTTTATGCCTTCGGACCTGACTGCCGGAATCGAATTCAACCAGGATAAGCTGGAAGACAATATGTGGGGATATCACCGCACGGTAGATCAAAAAGTAAATATCGGTAGCGCTTTCCTGCAAAATGAATGGAAGAACGATCATTGGGGATTCTTGCTTGGCGGTCGTCTGGATAAGCATAACCTGATTGATCATATTATATTCAGCCCGCGTGCTAACCTGCGTTTCAATCCTACCCAAAATATTAACCTGCGTTTGAGCTATTCTTCCGGTTTCCGTGCACCGCAGGCTTTTGATGAAGATTTGCATGTGGAGAACGTAGGTGGAAATGTGGCAATGGTTGAGCTTGCAAAGGATCTGAAAGAGGAAAGATCACAGAGCTTAAGTGCTTCAGCAGATATTTACCACCGTTTCGGTGCATTCCAGATTAACTTTTTGGTGGAAGGGTTCTATACTAAATTGTCGGATGTCTTTGCATTGACTGATGGCGAAGTAAAAGACGGAATTCTGACACGTACACGCTATAATGCTCCCGGAGCACGTGTGATGGGACTGACACTGGAAGGAAAGATGGCTTATCTGAATAAATTCCAGATCCAGGCTGGGGCTACTTTGCAGCAGAGCCATTACAGCGAACCGCACGTGTGGAACAAAGAAGCTCCGGCAGTAAAGAAGATGATGCGTACCCCGAATACTTACGGCTATTTTACAGCTACTTATACTCCGGTCAAACCGTTGTCTATCGCCCTTTCCGGTACCTATACGGGTTCGATGCTGATACCTCACGAACCTGTTCCCGGATTCCTCGACAAACCGATTACGGTCAATACGGAAGACTTCTTCGATATCGCTCTGAAGGCGGCATACGACTTCAAACTCTATAAGTCGATGAACTTGCAGGTGAATGCCGGAATACAGAATATCTTCAATGCTTATCAGAATGACTTTGATAAGGGAGCCGACCGTGATTCGGGCTATATTTATGGCCCTTCACTGCCGAGAAGTTTCTTTGCTGGAGTGAAAATTAGCTATTAATAATGGTTTAATAATCTTTTTAGCTTATAAATCCTTATAAATGGGGATTGTTTCGGAACCGGACAATCCCTATCTTTGCCGCAGAAGATAAACCTTATCTTCGCTGCACAAAAACTGACGAATGAAACAAATATACCTGAATATAATGAAGTGGTTTTTGCCTGTACTGTTTATTTCGTACATGGCAGGGATTACTTTGTTTACTCACTCCCATGTGGTAAACGGGGTTACGATTGTTCATTCACATCCCTTTAAGAAAGGTGGCGAACATAGCCATACGACAGTAGAGTTTCAGCTGATTCACATATTGGACCATACATTGGTGACAGATAATGGTTTGACACCTTTGTTTGTGACTTCTGTCCTGTCTCTTTTATGTATTTTTCTCGCCTCTCCGCAGCGTATGCGGTATTGTCGTCCCTGTCCGGGCGCCATTTCTCTCAGAGCGCCTCCTGTCGTTTAGTCTGCATCACGTAGAAGCAGGCAGGTCTTCTTTGGAAACTGCTGTTGCTTCCCATCCTTATTATTTTTGATTTAAAACATTAAAAGACTAACGACAATGAAAAAATATCTTTTAGTCCTGGTCAGCCTATGTTGTGCCTTGTTGCCTGCATTGGCTGAACATCCGGAGTATCCGGAATTGAAAAAATCTGATGCGAATATAATTGGTCATGTATTGGATAAAAAGACAAGTGAGCATCTGCCTTATATTACCATAGCATTAAAGGGAACCACTATAGGAACCGTCACCGACGCTACCGGACACTACTTCCTGAAGAATCTGCCGGAAGGAAACTTTATGATGGAAGTCAGCTCGGTAGGGTATAAGACGGTTACCCGTAGTGTGACCTTGAAAAAAGGTAAAACGCTGGAAGAGAACTTTGAACTGGAAGAAGATGCGATTGCTCTGGACGGAGTAGTCGTCTCTGCCAACCGTAGTGAAACGACCCGACGTCTGGCACCGACTCTGGTCAATGTAGTAGATTTGAAACTGTTTGAAACCACTAATTCTTCTACATTATCACAGGGCTTGAATTTTCAGCCTGGTGTCCGTGTAGAGACTAACTGTCAGAATTGTGGGTTTCAGCAAGTCCGGATCAATGGGCTGGACGGCCCCTATACACAGATACTCATCGACTCCCGTCCCGTGTTCAGTGCCCTTTCCGGGGTATACGGGCTGGAGCAGATTCCTGCCAGCATGATCGAACGTGTAGAAGTCATGCGCGGGGGTGGATCGGCATTGTTCGGCTCTTCGGCCATTGCGGGAACGATCAATATCATTACGAAGGAGCCTCTGCGAAATTCCGGTCAGTTATCGCATACGATCACTTCCATTGGTGGCAGTTCCGCATTCGATAACAACACCTCGCTGAATGCTTCCCTTGTAACGGACGATCATCGTGCCGGATTGTATATCTTCGGGCAGAACCGTCATCGGTCGGGATATGATTATGACGGAGACGGATTTACGGAACTTCCGAAACTGAAGAATCAGACGGTCGGTTTCCGTTCTTATCTGAAAACGAGTACTTACTCCAAACTAACGTTTGAATACCATCATATGCAGGAATTCCGCCGTGGTGGAGATATGCTGGATCGTCCTCCTCACGAAGCCCATATTGCCGAGCAGTTACAACACTCCATAGATGGCGGAAGTCTGAAATACGATTATTTCTCACCGAATGAAAAGAATCGTTTAAGTGTTTTTGCCTCGGCAGCCAATACGGATCGTGACAGTTATTATGGTCCCGGCAACGATCCTCTGAAAGCATACGGAAAGACGACCGACCTCACCGCTATGGGCGGTGTGCAATATGTGCACACATTCGACAAATGTCTTTTCATGCCTTCCGACCTGACAGCGGGACTCGAATATAACCGTGACCGGCTGAAAGATAATATGTGGGGATACGACCGCCATACGGACCAGACGGTCAAGGTTTACAGTGCTTTTCTACAGAACGAATGGAAAAACAAACATTGGGGAATTTTGATTGGCGGGCGTCTGGATGAGCACAATATGGTGGATGATGTTATTTTCAGCCCGCGTGCCAACCTGCGTTTCAATCCTACGGATAATATCAATCTGCGTTTGAGCTATTCTTCCGGCTTCCGCGCCCCACAGGCATTTGACGAAGATATGCATATCGAAAATGTAGGTGGAACAGTGGCGATGATCGAGCGTGCAAAGGACTTGAAAGAGGAAAAATCGCAGAGCTTCAGTGCATCCGCAGATATGTATCACCGCTTTGGTGCTTTTCAGACTAATCTGTTAGTAGAAGGATTTTATACGAGGCTGACTGATGTGTTCGTGTTAGGAGGGCCTTTTGACCGTGGTGACGGTGTGCTGGTGAAAATACGCAGCAATGGTCCGGGAGCCAAAGTAATGGGATTGACTCTGGAAGGAAAGATTGCTTATCTTTCTTTGCTTCAAATACAGGCAGGACTGACATTGCAGCGCAGCCGATACGATGAACCGCATAAATGGCACGATGATGCGCCGGCAGAAAGAAAAATCTTCCGTACTCCCGATATCTACGGTTATTTTACGGCTACTTATACTCCCGTCAAACCGTTGTCCATTGCTCTCTCGGGTACATATACCGGCAGTATGCTTGTGCAGCGTATGGACATCAGCGCAGAAAACGTAGCAATGGGCGATATGCCCGAGCGAAAGGCGGAAGCCATCCGTACACCCCGGTTCTTCGATATGGGAGTGAAGATAGCGTATGACTTCAAACTCTATAAAACGGTAGACTTACAACTTAGCGGAGGTGTTCAGAATATCTTTGAAGCATATCAGAAAGACTTCGACAGAGGAGCTAACCGGGATTCCAACTATATCTACGGTCCTTCGCTTCCGAGAAGTTTCTTTGCCGGAGTGAAGATTAGTTATTGATACGATACCGGTCTGTTATTTTCAGAACATTTTATGCATCCGGGAATGTGATAAAACGATTGCTTCCCGGATGTTTTATAAATAAGCGACAGATTTGGCATTGATGATTTCAACGATAATCATGTCTGCCTGACCGATTTTTAGTATTTTTGGCGATTGTAAGTAAGCGATTCAAAGTCTTATCAGATTGTATTACGGATTATGATAAAAAGAAGATGGACGAAATGCTTCATTATTACGAATGTAAAGGCAGTAAAATAATTAGTTTGAATGACCTATTATGGCAACAGAAAATAAAATAAAGTATTTTGAAAATCGGGAAGACTGGAGAAAGTGGCTGATGGACAACTTTGAAACCGAAGACGAAATTTGGTTTGTATTTCCTCTTAAATCGTCAGGTGAAAAAAGTATTGCATACAACGATGCTGTTGAAGAAGCCCTTTGTTTCGAATGGATTGACAGTACAATAAAATCGCTTGACAAAGAACATAAAATTCAGCGTTTCACGCCA
>ENA-OROK01003097-OROK01003097.1-human-gut-metagenome-genome-assembly--contig:-NODE-3097-length-13465-cov-4.844221_pt1 | contig 13465 bp, 10 predicted proteins | sample MGYA00242127_ERZ509046 | MGnify/ENA primary metagenome ERZ509046 (study PRJEB26280, sample SAMEA2338728) | human gut metagenome | biome: human gut; feature: human-associated habitat; material: faeces... | reverse complement strand
TAGTAAAATGAAATATTATTATATATAATATATAAATTATAATATATGTAAGGGTGAGGGATTTATTACAAATATTAATTTGAAAAAGTTTTGTGCAATTCTATATATAGGCGAAATTTTTAGATTATCAGGAGAATTATACAATATATAGAATGTTTGTTGTTGAAACTTGCTAAAAAGTTACAATTTGTAACAACCCTGTAACTAAAGTTTGTAAGAACCGTCCAAATATTCAATTTAGTACGCTAAAGCACAAAAGTCGTCAACCACAATATGTAGTAACTCAACTCGATTTTGACGGATTAACAAATGCCTCATTTATGCATTTTGCACAAATTCATCTTTATTTTCCATTTGACTCATTGTCTATAAGTGCTATAATAGGCACCGTTTTGAGGCAATACTCTATAGAGAGGAATAAATTTCATTGTATATTCCGCATCTCGGGATTGCCAAGAAAGGAAGATATAAGATGACGAACCGATTTAGTACAGGTAAAAGACTTATTAAGCCTATCCTGTCAGTAGCAGTTGCGCTTGTGCTTCTTATAACATTGTTTGTAAACACAGCATTTGCCGATTCGGCAAAGAAATATGATGTTACCGTTATTGACGGTAACGATACGATTGCGGTTACTACAACCGAGACCGAGCCTATCGAGATTCTTAAATCGGCAGGCATTACTCTTTCACCGAGTGATAAACTTGATATTTCAAAATTCGTTGCAGAACACGGCGGAACGATTACAATCGACAGATATAATTTAATCTATCTGTCACTTGCCGGTGTAATTACCGAGTACGGAGTTTATTCCGATACTGTGCTCGAGGCACTTGAGGAGCTCGGCTATAAGGTCGGCGAAAATGACAGCGTAAGTTGTTCTCTCAGCGACCCGGTGGTAAACGGAATGGTTATCAGCATTGATTCAGCCATCACCGTAACACTCACTGCGGACGGAAAGTCCGAGGACTTTGCGTTGCTTTCGGGCAATGTTCAAAGTTTGCTCGATAAGGCAGGCGTTAAACTCGAGGGTGATGATTATACAGAACCGTCGCTTGATACAGAACTTACGGACGGTATGAGCGTTACCGTTAACCGTGTAACCTATACTGAAGAAACAGTAACCGAAACAGTTAAGTACGACACCGTTAAGATTGACGATTCCGATATGGAAGTCGGCACGGAAAAGGTGCAGACTCAGGGCGTAAACGGTGAGGACAGCGTAACCTATAAGGTTAAACTCGTAAACGGCAAAGAAGACTCAAAAACGGAAATCAGCCGTAAAGAGACAAAAAAGAGCGTAAATAAAGAAGTAAGAGTCGGAACTAAACTTCCCGATAATTACAACAGCGTTGAGCCTAACGGCGTAACAACCTGGAACGGATACAGCGTAGGCGATACCGTAAGCGGCAGATATTCTCATTACTGTGCTTGCTCGATTTGTAACGGCAATTCAAGAGGTGTTACCACTTCCGGCAGAAGAATTCAAAACGGTATGCAAAATCCGTACTATGTCGCTTGTAACTGGCTTCCGCTCGGCACCGTAATCGATGTTGACGGTCAGCTTTATACAGTAGCTGACAGAGGCGGCTCGGGTCTTTCAAAGAAGGGCAGAATAGATATTTTCACCCCCGAAGGACATTCTATGTGCTATGCTCTCGGCGTAGGTAATTGCACAATTACTATCGTTCGCCTCGGCTGGTAAACTTAATAATGCCAAAGTACAGAGCGGTGCTGAAAAGCATTGCTCTGTTTTTGTATAATTATGGCAAAATGCGGAATAATGTTTTAGGTGATTGAATGTACTATATCTTTGATGATGATGCCACTACCGCCGAACTTTGCGACACTACCGACAGTCGCCTTGCCTATGGATATATACCGCAGACGGAACTTCAAGCGGCGGTAAAGCATTTTTCTTTGCCGTGTCAAACTCTCGTTTTGCTCACTTCTCCCAGCCACCTGAATGAGGTCTTTGTTTACGATGACTGTATTTTTACCGTTATCGACACTCGGTGTGACCGCTTCGCCGTTTATGTTCGGAAAAATCTTCTTCTCGTTGTTGCCATAAAGGACAGCAGCCATACCGTGCGTGACAGTTTTATCTCTCTGGCTCCCATCGAAGAGCCCACCCTCGCCCGACTCATTTGTATTTTAATCGAAGATTTGATTTCCTGCGACTCAAAATATCTGCTCACCGCTCGTGGAACCGTGGAGAAAATGGAAAAACAACTTCTTTCCTCAAACGAGGCAAAGGATTTTAATCTTCGCCTTTTCAGCCAAAAAGAGAACCTCTTTGAACTTTACGCTTATTGCGATAATCTGCTGGATTTCGTCTCGGCACTCGGGGAGAATAAGCCGAACATTTTTGATGATGAAGAACTTAAATCATTTTTGCCTATCGGCGATAAAATTACCCGCCTTAAAGAAAGCGTGCGTATGATTCGTGAGAATATCGAGCATTTGCGTGACGCTTATCAGTCAAATCTTGATTTGCGCCTTAACCAAACGATGAAAATTTTTACCGTGTTCACCGTTCTTTTTTCGCCGCTGTCTTTCATTGTCGGCTGGTACGGTATGAATTTTAAGTATATGCCCGAACTTTCTTCTCCCTACGGCTATGCCGGAGTCGCCGCCCTCGTTCTCGCCGTGGCGATCGGTCTGCTCATTTGGTTTAAGCATAAGCGTTGGATATAGAGCATAGAATTCTATGGTGATTCTATGATGAAATTTAATAAAGCCGATACCGTTTCAGGCTACACCGCCTGTGCTCATATCCACCTGATAGGCTCGGGGGAATGCGTTGTTGACGGATTAAAGCGTGTGCTCGAATACACTTCGGAATATATAAAAATCGACCTCGGTTCGTTTTCCGTCGGCATAAGCGGCTGTGCACTCAGAATAAACGAGTTCTCGCCCGAGGGTGCAATCATTCGTGGCGATATTCTCTCTCTGGAGTATTTTTCAAATAAATAGACTTTTGCGACTTTTTTTCGGCTGCGTTAAATTCATTTTCACCGACGGATTTTGTGAGGATTTCATAAATGAATGCCTTGTGCGTGACTTAAATATAATAAATGTTCGTCGCACGGATTACGGTCTCACCGCCGAATGCTCCCCCGAGGAGTATGCCCCGATTGCCGATACGGCACGAAAATGCGGCGGCAGAACAAGAATTGTTAAAAAAAGCGGCGTCGCTTTTCTTCTCTCCAAAATGCAAAACCGTATGGGACTTTCAGTCGGTATCGTTTTGGGCATTGCCGTCTTTTCGCTTCTCTCTGGCTTTGTCTGGGACGTTCGTGTCACGGGAAACGAAACACTCACCTCATCTCAAATTTCGGACTTTCTCGCAGAGCAGGGACTTCGCCCCGGCGTGCATTGGAAAAGCATTGATAAAGATGTGTGCGAAAGTCTCGTTATGGCAGAATTTGACGAGGTTGCATGGGTACATATAAACCGCCTCGGCACTGCCGCTCGGGTGGAAATTAACGAAACCGAGCCTAAGCCCGAAATGACCGACTCAACTAAGGCGTCTAATCTTAAAGCGACTAAGGACGGCACAATTATCTCCTGCGTTGTATATGACGGCTGGCAGCAGGCATTTAAGGGAGATGCTGTGATAAAGGGCGACATTTTGGTCAGCGGCATTTATGAGAGCGAGCACGCCGAGGAAAATATGTTCGCTCACGCCGACGGGCTTTTTATCGCTCAAACCGAAAACTCTTTTTCCCATACCGTCTCCCGTGAGCAAAAGCGAAAGCGTGTCACTTCGGTTAAAAACCGTAAGGCACTCTCTTTCTTTGGACTTTACATTCCGCTTTATTTCGGCAAAATTCCCGATAAAAACGCAGATGTAAATAAAACCGCCGACTATCTTAAAATTAATAACCGCCCCGTTCCGATAGGCGTTATAAATATCGAGGTCACTTCCTATGAAGTTTATTCTTATACAATGAATGATGACGAACTGCTGGAGATGCTTAACGCCGAAACCGAGGAAAAAATCAATTCCCTTTACGGCAGCGATAATGTTTTGCATTCGGACATAGCCGTGTCGCTTCAGTCCGATAAGGGAGTCGCATCGGGCAGCGTGAGTGCACTTGAAAACATCGGCGAGGTTGTGGAATTTTATGATATAAAGGACATTTCCGATTAATTTCCTATTGAAGATTAATGGTACTTGTGCTAAAATTGACTTGATAATAAAACAAAAAGAGGAGGTTTGTGTATGCAAATGACTTTTCGCTGGTTTGGCAAGGAAAAGGATACCGTTTCCCTTGAACAAATTAAGCAGATACCGAATGTGGTCGGAGTTGTTCCTGCTCTGCACGATTTGCCTGCGGGCGAGGCTTGGACTATGGACAGGGTTCAGGCTATGTATGATGAGATTACCGCATCGGGACTTACTATGGAGTGCATCGAGAGCGTTAATGTCCACGAGGATATTAAAATCGGTCTCCCTTCAAGAGATAAATATATCGAGAATTATAAAACTTCTATTCGCAATCTGTCTAAGGTCGGCGTTAAGGTTATATGTTATAACTTTATGCCTGTGTTCGACTGGACAAGAACAGACCTTTATATGCCGCTTCCTGACGGCTCGACCTGCCTTTGCTATGACGGTAAGCAGGTAGAGGGTAAGTCGCCCGAGGATATGTTCAGAGAGATTGACGATAATTCTAACGGCTACGCTATGCCCGGTTGGGAAACCGAGAGAATGGGCGAGATTAAGGAACTGTTTGAAAAATATAAGGGCGTCACGGCAGAGGATTTGTGGAATAACCTTAAATATTTTCTTGAGGCAATTATGCCCACTTGCGAGGAATGCGATGTCAAAATGGCTATCCACCCCGATGACCCGCCCTGGAGCATCTTCGGCTTGCCCCGTATTATTACGGACAAGGCGGCTGTTGAGCGACTTCTTACTATGGTGCCGTCAAAGTATAACGGTTTGACTCTTTGTACCGGTTCGCTCGGCGCAAGCCCCGATAACGATATGGTAGAGATTATTAAGGCGGCAGGCGACAGGATTTACTTTGCTCATCTTCGCAATGTACGGATTAATAATCAGTGGTTTAACGAAACCGCCCACGAGAGTAACTCAGGCAGTCTTGATATGTACGAGATTGTTAAGGCACTTCAGGAGGTCGGATTTGACGGCTATGTTCGTCCCGACCACGGCAGAATGATTTGGGGCGAGGTTGCAAGACCCGGCTACGGACTTTATGACAGAGCACTCGGTGCGTGCTATCTTAACGGTCTTTGGGAAGCAGTAGAAAAAAGCAGAAAGGCTTAATCGGCTCCCCTCACACCTCATCGGCAATACATCGTGTTGATTGAGGGGTTCACTCTCCGACAACAGAACACTACGGCTCCCCTATTAGGGGAGCTGTCGGAACTCGTTTCCGACTGAGGGGTTTACCTAACTATAACAAAATACTTAATGTTGACCGTGGGTTATGTTCTCGAATAAAAGGACAAACCCCATACCATTTTTGGAGGAATTATAATGATACATGAAAACTTAAAAGGCAGAGTGGCTGTCGTAACAGGCGGCGGCGGAGTTCTCTGCGGACAGTTTGCAAAAACACTGGCAAAGCAGGGTTGTAAGGTAGCTGTGCTTGATTTGAATGAGGTGGCGGCTCAAAAGTGCGCCGATGAAATTATCTCGGGCGGCGGCGAGGCGATTGCTGTCGGCTGTAATGTTCTCGATACCGAGTCTATGCAAAATGCTCGTCAGGTGATTAACGAAAAATTCGGCACCTGCGACATTCTCCTTAACGGAGCAGGCGGTAATAATCCTAAGGGAACTACCACAAAGGACACTCTCGAAAAAATCGACCTTCTCCAAAAAGACGAGAATGTTAAGACTTTTTTCGACCTTGACCCTGACGGAATTTCTTTTGTATTTAATCTTAACTTCCTGGGCACTCTTATTCCTACCCAGGTGTTTGCAAAGGATATGGTGGAAAAGGAGCATGCCTGCATCGTTATGATTACTTCGATGAACGCATATCGTCCGCTTACCCGTATTCCCGCTTACTCTGCGGCAAAGGCTGCGGTAAAGAACTTTACCGAATGGATGGCTGTCCACTTTGCTCCTATGGGTATCAGAGTAAACGCCATCGCTCCCGGCTTCTTTTCGACTAAGCAGAATGCCGCTCTCCTCTGGAACGAGGACGGCACTCCTACCGAGCGTACAGGCAAAATCCTTGCCGCAACCCCGATGGACAGATTCGGCGAGCCTGCCGAACTTGACGGCACTCTCCTCTTCCTTTGCGACGAGGCATACAGCGGTTTTATCACAGGTGTAAATATTCCCGTTGACGGTGGATTTAACGCATATTCGGGCGTATAAAATCGGTGCAAAAATTACATTCATATTGTTTAGCACACATTTGCCACAGATTGCATTTGCAGTCTGTGGCTTTTTTCGTACCCATACACTTAATTGTTAACAAAAATTTTTCTTTGTTTGGTGCAATTTTACTAAAAAAATATTTGTATTTTGTTTATATTAATAGTGAATACAGAGATATTGCGACAAAATAATTGAATATGTAATAATTTTATAATATAATCTGTTGGTTAAAAGATAAAATCTGTATTTTGATAAAGGAGTTGACCGATATATGAAGAAAATTTCGACCCGACTTGTGTCAATTATACTTTCACTCATACTTGTTATTTCGTCATTACCGCTGACTGTGTTAAGCGTAAGCGCAGCGGACGGTGACACCGCAACGACAAATCTTACAGCCTCGGATATTGCATATTGCGGCACAGGCGTAGGCACTGACAGTAATAACAAAAACTGCGTTCGCTTTCCCGAGCAGGGATATACCGCTATCAAGCATTGCGAGTTTACCTTTACAGGTACTGTAAATGGCAATCAGGCTGTCGGAACATTCAGCTCCGACGCCCTCGGATATACAAAATATGTTAATATTGGTACTGCTAAGCAACCGTTAAAAACAACAGCCGATACGCTCACTGTTGCTTTTAATTCGGCAATAAACGGTACGGTTTCTATTTATTCTTCTAAAAATCTTAGATACCTTTTCTTCTGTGACGAGGAATGGAGCGGTGAGTATTATAAGTTCGACAGATATGGCAGAGCGGAGATTACTCAAACAGCATTTTCACTTTTCGTTAGGGACAGCGGAAATACCACCTCGGGAATTAACGGCTATAAGAGAGTTCAAAATTTAAATGAAATTAAACAGGGCGAAAAATATTTAATCGCACACCCGGGCAAGTACGACAGAAGTACCGGAAATGCAGCCGACGGCTCTGCTTGGTATGTTCTTCACCCCTCAAAGAACGATACAGATTATGTTCAGGTCGCTAAGGTTTATAACACTGTCCTAAGTTCAAAGGCTAAAAGAATTCAAAACGGCAGTTTCGAGTATAATGCCGACGGCAGCCCATATGTCCAAACATCAGGCAATCAGCCACAATCTCATGAAATTCAGGCTTGGAATACCACAGCAGAAGAAAATAAGGTAGAACTTTTTAATGCGAGCAGTATGGCACACATGTCTGCAAGTGATCCACAAAAAAATTATATTCCCGACGGAAAATATGCAGCCGAACTTAATGCGGATGAGCCGGGTTCTCTTTATCAGATAGTGAACACTATGCCGAGCAGTGCATATCTTTGGGGACTTGACCACAGAGGCCGTTCCGGTGATGATACTATGGCTTTGGTTATCGGTCCGAACCAAGAGGTAAGACCGAGCAAAAACAGCGGCTCAACCAATTCCGAAACAACGTCATCGACTACCAAGAAGAATTATGGCAAAGACCAGTTTATGCAGATGGTCGAGTGGGCAAAGTCACAGCAAAAAATCACACTTCCCGATTACAGCAAAAGTATAAGCGGAAATGAACCTCAGAATATCACCGTGTATTCTAAGCCTTTCGGATTAAACGGTTCGTTTAAGTCGAACGATGAGCTTTCTCCGTTCAGCCTTGTCCCCACAGACGAGCATACAGAGGAATGGCATATTTGGATTATGACTTCCGGAAACAGTGACTGGTCGTCTTACGGCTCAAACGATAAGGCAAACGGCATAAACATCTATGGAAATATCAACTCCTCCGATATGGAGAAGCTAAAGCAGTACTTTTACAGAGTTCCTGCCGGTCAAACAGAGTCTATGTTTGCGTTCGTTCCTATCGACACGGCATACCAGCACCAAAACCCCGATAAGACTACCCTCGGTAACTTGCTCGATAATGTAAATTTCGAGGTGTTTAACTCGTTTACAGCAAGTTCAACCAACCACGGAGCAGGTTCGCTGACAGATAACGACAACGGCCATGCCAATGAGCAGGATATTACAGATACTCATCCTATTTCTGTTTATACTAAGGATAATTCAACCCAAAATCTTGTTGCTGAAATCAAGAAAGAGGATAGTGGTAAAGATGTAACCTTTGCAGGTGTCTACCTCACCACTCAGAACGCAAAAGGCGAAAGTGTTACCGTCTTTAAGCCTCTTAAAAATTGCGAGATTGAAGTAAACGAAGATGATTGGAAAACGGATCCAACAAACGAAAAACTCCAAACCGCTACGGTTACATTGAACGGTAAGCAGGTTTCTGTTTCCAGATTACAACAAACGGATAAAGGATATGTGTACGACATCCCCGACGATATGTGGCTCAAAACCACCGACAGTAACGGCAATACCGACTATGTTATGCAGATAAAGAATGTGTCCTCATCTATGGACGCTCACTTTATCTTCCTTAAAAGTCCTACCGTAACCTATGACGCAAACAGCACAGAGGAATATCAGTACAAAATCAGCGATACCAATACCACAAATGTTTATACCTTTAAGCCGGATGACAGCAGCGGCACGGTTAAATATATCGACCCTGTATCGTCCCATCCCCCTGTTGCGCCTGATGAGGGTTGGAAGTTTATAGGCTGGAAGTTGTTTGACACCAACGGAGTTGTAAAGAATAACGGTAACGATGTGATTTTAAGCGGTACTAACGCTATCGCTTGTAATACAACACAGCCGAACGGTAAGCCGACCAAGCGTAAATTCATTGTTGTTGACGGAAAAAAAGTAGAGGACGCTTTCAATGAAGGTGTCGATGTTATCGACAGCAAAAATGCTATCATCGGTAAGCAGTGGACAGTCAAGGACAGCGCAAAGGACTGCGTTGTTTACGAAAATGAGTCCGAGGCTCTTACGTTGGTTGCTCAGTGGAGATTTAAGAATACCTTTACCCCCGAGTATAAGGACAATGTTACGGATGATAAGTTTACTCAAGGCGAAACAGGCGGCACAGTCGAACTTAAAAACAAAGACAGCGAGAATTATACCGTAGGCGAAAACGGCACAAAGTCGTATTTTGCAGGTGTTGGGGAACAGGTTGTTGCAGCCGCTAAGGCAGAAGAGTTCTACACCTTTATCGGTTGGTACGACAGCGAGGGCAATGTAGTTACCACAAATCCCGAGCTTGTCGTAAATCAGGTTAAGGGCGAAATCGGTAAGTATCACGCTCGTTTCCAAAAGACAGGCGTATCCGTAAACTTCTACTATTTAGAGTATAACGAAAACACAAAATCTTACGAATATAAGGTTTACGACGGAGGTAAGTATAATCAGTATATTAATAAATATGAAAGTGCAAAGCAGCCGACAGGTGACAGCCAAAATGTAAAGACTTGGTATACCTCACGTACAAATCTCGGCGCTGATACGGCATTTGACTTTAATAAAACTCTTGATAAGAGCATAGACCTTTATGCTGCTCCTGCCTCCTTTACATTTAATTATCTTAATCAGTTCCAGTTTGCAGAGCCGTGGCGAATGATTACCTATGCCACCCTCAAGTATGACGGACAATATATAGATATGAAAAATGACCCGGATGTAACCGATTATAAGGTTTATATCCTAAAGGCTGAGTCCAAAGACGAGGCACAGCCTACTTCTAAAGATATTAAGGAAAATAAAAAGACTCAGGTTGTATCAAAGGATCAGCAAGGCATTATGTTCAACAGCACCACAAAGACAGGTAATACCTTTAATAGAGTAGGTGCTCAATATAATAATCAGTACATTTTTGATATGAAAAAGCCTGTTTGGGTAACCTTTGAGTTTACATACAGAGGCATTACATATACCGCTAATGTTAAAAACAGAAGTCTTTATAATAACATTGATACTTATATGAAGACAACCGGACAGCAGTATTATACCGAGTACAGCAAGCAACAAAAGGAAGTGCTTGACGCTATTAATAAAATGTACGATGCAACCGCAAAGTATGGTATTAAAGAAGCAACAAAGTATAACTCCTCGGTTTCCGTATCAGACGATGTAAAGAATAGCGTTAAAACTCCCGAAGAGGGATACAAATTTGACTCGTCAACAACTATAAGAAATATCGAGCCGTGGGGCTTTAAGTATTCGTTCAGCGTAAATAATAAGGCACTCAGCGAATATTCCGATTACGGCGTGGTAGTTCTCTCGGGTGCAGACAGCGCACCTACCAATGCAAGTGAACTTGTAAAAAATGAAAAGGCTGTTATGTATTCTAAGTTGGGTGGCAACATTTACGGCGTTGAGGGCGATGCAAATACGGCTGCCGCTTATCATGTAAACGGTATCACTATCGCAAATTATGATAAGCCTACTTACGCTGTGTTCTTTGTACAGGACAGCAGTGGCTACCATTATTCGTCGGTTATCTCAAACAGTTATAAGGAAATCGCCGAAAAAGACACTTCCGACAGCAAAGCGGTAAGCACGGCAATTCTTGATTATGCCCAAAAGTATAACGAATATGTGGACGCTATCAGCAAAAAAAATAATTGATGAGGAGGGAAATATTATGAAAAAGAAAAGTGAATTTGAACTTCCGAAAATCGAAGTAGTAATGTTTTCTCCCGATGAAATTGTAGGAACTTATTGGACGTTAAGCGGTAAATGGGAAGAAGAGGACGATTGGATCGACCCGGAAGATAACATTTACTGATAAAATGCTTTTCTGTTAAACTATAAAAAATCCGTAAGTATTGAACTTACGGATTTTTATTGTGTCAAAGTATTTTCGACAGCCCATGGCTCCCCTTATCAAGGGGAGATGTCACCATAGGTGACAGAGGGGATAGTCGTTAGTGCCTAGAATGCTGTTCAAAACAGTCAGGCGAACCCACGGCATTATTTATTATTCTGTTGTTTGAATCAGTTTTATGTAACTGTCGATTATATCAGCCGCATTTTGTATACCCACTCTGGATGAATTGATAATCAAATCATAGTGGCGTGAGTCGCCCCACTTTTCCTTGCAGTAGTAGTTATGGTACTGCTTTCTCTGCTTATTTACCTTTTCTACCATTGCCTCGCCCTCAACCTCTGTTATGCGATACAGTTTAGAGATTCTTGTAGCCTCGTAAACCAAATCGCCTGTTACAAAGATTGAAACCATATTTTCGTTGTCTTTGAGGATTGATGTAGCACATCTGCCGACTACAACAAAACTTTCGCCCGAATTTGCTTTTTCACGCAAAAAGTCGAATTGCATCTGGCTTATTGTTTCTTCGGGAGAATTGGTGAAGCCGTTTACGGTTCTGGAAAACAATCTGTTTCTTGGAATCTCGTCATATTTCTTCAGCTCGTCTAAGTCAAGGTTTTTTTCCTTTGCGATTAGTTCAATCATTTCCTTATCATAGAGCGGAATACCGTATTTTTTCGCCAAAATTTCGCCGATTTTGTGACCGCCCGAGCCGTATTCACGACCGATTGCAATGATTCTTTGCTTAGCCATATTGTCTCCTCCTTAAAAATTAAAAATATCTTACCTTAATTATAAGCATTGCTATTACTAAAACAATAATTGTTGCGGGAATTGCGGTCTTGCAGTATTTGCCCCAGCCTACCGGGTGTCCTGCTTTTGCCGCAACGGATGTACCTACTACATTTGCGCTTGCGCCGATTGGTGTAGCCGAGCCGCCTATGTCCGTACCGATTGACAGCGCATATGCGAGAACGCCGAGGTCTGCGCCGGGTGTTGTCACCGCAAGGCTCTTGATTACCGGTACCATTGTTGCCGCAAACGGAATGTTGTCAACTACCGCACTTGCCATAGCGCTTATCCACATAATGATAAATACCATAGCCAGGAAGTTGCCCTTGCAGAGTTTTTCGATAAACGATGCGATTACTTCCAGTACGCCTGTTTGCTCCAGTCCGCCTACTACTATAAACAGACCTATGAAGAAAAGAAGCGTTTTGTAGTCAACTCTCTTGAGTATGTGACCTACGTGCTTTGGCGATGTAATCAGCGTAAGCAGTGCGATAAATACGCCGATGAACGCAACGGTAAGACCCGACTGTGCGTGAGTTATAAGCAACACAACAGCGGTTAAAAAGATGATTGTCGAGATGATGAAATCACGCTTGTTTTCGATAGCCTCTTTGGGGTCGGGATAAGTTACTGCCTCTCCTGTGCCCGAGCCTGCGTTTGCCGTAAGCTCTTTTTTGAATGCAAGCGAGAAGAAGATAACCATTACCACAAGTCCGACACCTGCGATGAGACCTGTGTTTGAAAGGAAGTCGCCGAAGCTGTAACCTAAGGCGGTACCTATGATAATGTTAGGCGGGTCACCGCACATTGTTGCCGAGCCGCCGAGATTTGCACAGAAAATTTCGCTTAGTATCATCGGCACGGGGTCGAATTTCAAAAGTTGCGAAAGTTCCACGGTTACTGCGGCAAGGAACAGTATTACCGTGATACTGTCGATAAACATTGAAAGTACCGCACTCATAATCATAAATGTTACGAGTATGGGCATTACTTTGTACTTTACTGCCTTTGCTATGGTAAGGCACAGCCAGCGGAAAAATCCTGCTTTAGCCATTCCCTCTACCATTACCATCATTCCGGCGATAAATATTATTGTTGCCCAGTTAATTCCGCTTGATTCCTCGGCGGAATTTCCGCTGACGTGCCAAAATTCTGCGGTAAATATGCTTTTGACATTCAGCGTGTCCATTATCGCAGACGGAGATCTCATACATATGCCGAACACTATGACGATTGTAGCGAGACCGCATCCGAGAGTAACCCATTGCCTCGGAATTTTGTCCATGACAATCAGCGCAAACATAAGAATAAAGATTATGATTGCAAAAATTTTTGCCGTCACCATTCTTGTTCTCCTCCTTATGGTGAAGTGTTTTCCGGACGGGTAAAAGTAACCCCTATCCAACAAGATAATTATATCACATTTTGCATAAAAGAGAATATAAATATTGATTTTTATAAAATATTTTCTTAAATTTCAAAAAAACACTTGTCAAATTCAAAATATGTGTTATAATAACATAGCAAAAGCGATATTGTGCGTGTGCAGTCGTGTGTTTTGCGTAAATTTAATAATATAGAGGTATAGTGTAACGGTAACACTCCGGACTCTGACTCCGTCATTTAA
>ENA-OROK01003090-OROK01003090.1-human-gut-metagenome-genome-assembly--contig:-NODE-3090-length-13485-cov-4.832688_pt1 | contig 13485 bp, 15 predicted proteins | sample MGYA00242127_ERZ509046 | MGnify/ENA primary metagenome ERZ509046 (study PRJEB26280, sample SAMEA2338728) | human gut metagenome | biome: human gut; feature: human-associated habitat; material: faeces... | reverse complement strand
TGAAAACAAGTATTTGGCAAACTACCAAACCTGTGATATAATGTAGTTACAAGGTAAGGAAAACAGAATAGGAGGAAATAGCTATGAGAAAAGACTGTCAGGTAGAAATCAATAAAAAAGGTTGACGCAATTTGCGAGGAAATTTATAACCTCGATATGCATGAGCATTCAAGCGATTAACGCTTGTGAGCAATGAAAACAGAATAAAGGAGGACACTAATATGATTTATGACGAACTTAGTAAATCTGTTCAAGAAAATGACGCCATTCCAGAGGATAGAAAGTATGATGTATACTTGACCATGAAACAAGTATTAATCAACATTGCAAAAAGTGACTACGAGTATCTATGCTATACCATAAATGGTAATTCTGATAGCACTGGTCAGTGCGCAATTACTTGCGAGCATGCGAGAGAGTTACTCAAATACTCAGAAGAAGATATGAATGCGATCATTGAAGTTATGGCTGTAGAACATGTAACAGAATTGCAGGATGGCATGATAGTATTATAACTTACATAGCTGTGCTATCGGCATAAACGGGCGGAAAGGAAAAGAGTGAAATACAAGATTAAGCTTTACATCGGCGACCACCTGTCAATGGTTACCTATCGCACGGACACTTTGCAAAACGTATTATCGTGCGCCAGAAAGTCAATCACACTGTTTTCAGAGTGTGACGAACGAGTAAAAATTTGCATTCTTGACAATGACGGAAGCGGTATTAGGACATACGTTACCGGAAACAAACCTAAACCAGTATATACAGTTATCGACCATGTAAATAAGGAACGAAAAACCTACTACACCGGGGCATAGTTCTATAGAAAGGAGAAAAAACTTTGAAGATCAAACTTTTACGGCTTTTACAGGTCATAATAATCGTAGCATTGATTTACGATATTGTCGTAAGCAGCTACACACTAATGATTTTTGGGTAATGCGGCTCGAGTTAGTCTAAACTAACTTCATACCAAAGTATTTCAATTAATTGTGAAAATCACTTGACAAAAACAGTGTTAAGAGGTATAATAAATACAGTAAGAGCGATAGTTCTTACAACACTGTTAGGGCGGCGTGCCAAACCGCCCACCTCTTGAGCGACAAGCCGACTTAACGCGGTTCATCACCGCGGTCGCTCTTCCAGACGAGTTCTGACGTCTGGTAAAATAATTTCCGAAACAACAAAATACAAGAAAGGAGGAAACGGAAATGAGAGAATCAATGGTAACTCGTACCATCCTTGGTACGAAAGTAACAGTTCTTGCTATGGATACAGTAAGTTGTGAGCCGAGCAATGTAACTTACGAGATCGGAGGTCAGCATACCAACGATGAAAAACTTCTAAAAAAGGTTCGTAAAGAACACGATACAGAGGATTTCAAGGTGGTTAAAATCCTGGCTGTAGAGCCGTTCGAGAAAAGATACGGTATGAAAGAGTCTGACTTTATCGCTCATGCGGAAGCGTTAGAGCCACTTTCGAAACGTAACTAACAGCAGGTTATAAAAAAGTAAATTCAACCATATGTGCAAAAAAGCAGAGTCTTTAAACAGGTGACAGGACTTTCCACACCTGTCACCATAAAAACAAGAAAAAGGAGAAAAACGAAAATGAAAGTATTAAAAGCAAGCAAAGAACTTACAAAAATTGAACAGTATATGCTTACGGTAGATAAAGGTTCAGAATCAATGAAAGATGTTCCGGACGGAACATCAATTACCGTATCAGTTTGGTGTTCCTACGAGGACGAAAAAGAAGACGGTACACTCGCCGATATTACGGCGATCATGGATACAAGCGGAAAGGTATATGCATTCCAGTCGGCAACATTTCGTAAATCACTGGAACGTATCCATGATGTGTTTGGCAATGAAGAGTATGCAATTATTAAAGAGTCTGGCAAGACGAAAGCAGGACGAGACTTTATCGACTGCCGCTTAGACTATAACAGTGTACAGCACTAAGTACAAAAAACAAGAAAGGGAGGTTTGATACCTCCTTTTCTTGTATCAATAGTAAAGAGAGGTAAAACAGTGGCAAAGAAAACAAAAAAGAGACAAACGGCAAAACAGCAAGCTATTAACAAGGCATATGCAAAAGAGCGAAATCGTGTTAAGTCATTCGTTAGAAGAGCGGAAAAGCGTGGATATAGCTTTCCAGAATCTATTGTACCATCTATTCCGAAGCGTAAAACCGAAGCCAGTATTCGAAAGTTGAAAAAACTCACGAAAGAGGTGTTGTATTCAAAAGCTTCTTATGGTGGCGAAGCTACATATGGTGAAATCGTTTCTGGTAAAGAGGGTTTAAAACTTGAGCGTCAGTTAAGAGCAAAGAGAGCAGCTAAAACAAGAAAAGAAAAGAAAGAAGCAGAACAGCGGTTCTGGACTAGCACAGACGGAACTAAAACACCTGTAACAGACGAGCCAGCACTGGCTTACGCAGAAGCTTTCAACGATTTAGTTGACAAGTTAAAAGAAATAATTTCTACCATGGATGTATATTATTACACGTCTGTTACTGGTAAAAGAGTACGAAGAAGTCCGAATGTAGCTGAAACAGCTAACAGTGCTCTGAATGAAATTTTAGCGACGTTAGATGAAGTTGTGGCAGATATAGGGTATGGGATAATAAAAACGTTGCCGAAAGAACTACAGCAATCTTTTAACGTTACAGAAGTTGGAAAGAACAAAGTCGGTCAAGAGTTGTCAAATCAATGGGATGATATTGAGAAATGGCTAGGCGTCATTCACTACGATTCCGACGCTAATTTAGTGTGGGCATCCGCTCAGCATATAATTGCTCTTTTAAGTAATATTTCCGGTTTTACATTGTCTGAATCTGCTATGCGTTCTTTCGAAGATTTAGACGATATGATGGACAGTGACTATTAACCTTGAGAAAACGTAAATATCGCTACTTTGTAGGAGATTTTGAAACGACCGTATACGCTGGTCAAACTGATACCGAAGTGTGGGCGGCGGCTACAGTAGAGTTAAACACAGAGACAGTCACCGTGTCGCATAGCATCGGAGATTGTCTTAAACATCTTGCATCCTATAAGTGTAACATAATCTGCTATTTTCATAACTTAAAATTTGATGGTTCTTTCTGGATAGATTACTTAATAAAACAAGGTTATCAACAAGCTTTCATCGTCAATCAGTCAGAACAGTACAGCGTAAGTTGGTTAAAAGAGAAAGATATGAACTTTTGTTCTTTCAAGTATTCTATCAGTGACAAAGGTCAGTGGTATTCAATCACCATACGATTGGGCAATGGAAAGTTCATTGAGTTACGTGACTCACTAAAGCTGTTACCATTTTCTGTCAAGACAATAGGTGAATCGTTTAAGTTAAAGCACCGTAAGCTTGAAATGGAATACAAAGGCTTGCGATATGCTGGTTGTGAAATCACAGCGGAAGAGATCGAGTATATTAAGAACGACGTTCTTGTCATAAAAGAAGCAATCGAGTTCATGTTCGCAGAGGGACATAACAAGCTTACGATCGGCTCGTGTTGCATGGAAGAATATAAAAACATATTTGAGCATGAAACGGTATATGAGTGGGAACAGATGTTTCCAAACCTCTACGAATTCAAGATCGACAAGAGTATATATGGCGTTTCTAATGCTGGCGAGTATGTTAAAAAGTCATACAAAGGCGGCTGGTGTTATGCTGTAAAAGGCAAGACGGGTATTCCGTATGGTCATGGCGTAACTGCTGATGTAAATTCCTTGTATCCGTCCATGATGCACTCTGAGTCTGGTAACTATTACCCTGTAGGACTACCTGTATTCTTTCAAAACAGCATTCCAGACAATGTGCATGAAAAGTATTTCTTCGTTCGTATTCGAACACGTTTCTATCTCAAGAAAGATAAGTTACCTTTCATCCAGATCAAAGGTTCATCTCTGTACAGGGGAACAGAAGCACTGGAAACCTCAGATGTATACCTCAATGGTCAATACCATAGATACATCTATGATGGTAACATGAAGAAAGTTCCAACAACTGTAGAGTTGACCTTAACAATGACAGATTACAATCTTTTCTTAGAACACTATGACGTCGAGGATTTTCAAATATTAGACGGTTGTTATTTTGAGAAAAAGATCGGTTTGTTTGACGACTATATTGACAAGTACAAGAAGATTAAAATGAACAGTAAGGGAGCAAAGCGTCAGTTAGCAAAGCTTTTCTTGAACAATCTGTACGGTAAGTTCGCAAGTAGCACGGACAGTTCATTCAAAGTAGCATATCTGAAAGATGACAACTCAATAGGATTTCGTAGCGTAGAAGCGAATGACAAACAACCCGGCTACATACCGATCGGTTCTGCAATCACAAGTTATGCACGTAACTTTACGATCAGAGCGGCACAAGCGAACTATCATGGTGTAGGCAAGGCAGGTTTTATCTATGCCGATACAGATAGCATTCATTGCAATTTAAAACCAGAAGAAGTACAGGGAATTAAAGTACACAACACAGCATTTTGTTGCTGGAAACTGGAAAGTAAATGGAATAGTGCTATTTTCACACGGCAGAAAACATACATTGAACACGTAGTCGAAGAAGATCTTGAGTTGAAAGACAACGAATGGGTTGGTGAGAAAGTTGAACCTTATTATAATGTAAAATGTGCCGGTATGCCTAGCAAGTGTAAAGACCTGTTCATCAGAAGTATGGAAGATAAGCAAGGAAAACCAGATGACTGGAAAGAGGAAGAGAAAGATTTCTTATTCGATGAAACTAACAAACCTATTCACAGAGACTTAACTGATTTTACTTATGGGTTGACTGTTCCGGGAAAGCTGATGCCAAAGCGTATTCCCGGCGGCGTGTTGCTCTGTGAAACAACCTATAAAATGAGGTGAGAAAAATGAAATTTAGTAAATTTATTAAAACATTTAATGGCAATCTGGTATCTGTAAGTGACAATAATCAACACTATGATGTAAGAGGGAGGCACTGTCTATGACATTAGAAGAACTGAGATTGTATATCGCACCGTCTGTATACTGCATGGTGATTGATGTATCAGACTACGAGAATGGAAAAGAAATATTCAAAGGACGTTGCGAAAAAATAATACGTTACTGTGACGAACTGAAACCAGAAAAATATTTAATCTGGAGCGTGACGGTAGACAAATTAAGAGGGTGGCTTGTCATCCGCGTATACAAGAAAGGTCTGTTCAAGAGTAATTAAAAAGAAGCAGGGGACTTACGAGGTAAGTTATCCCTGCTTCTTACATATATCTTTAACCAATGAACGCATCACGCCTGCTCGCCTAGCAGTAAATAAGTAAGGCGGTATATTTTCAACCGGGCACCCCTACCTATCATGATATGAAACAATGGTAGATACCATAATTATCTGTACGACAATGCCGCCAGCGTTGCTTCTTTGCATTCCAGATTCTTGAACCGGAACGCACCCTTGCTGAACAGAAAACGCATATTCATGATGAACATATCGTGTCTCTGTAACATCAAGTAGTTGATCTGATGATCGTCGGTTGTAACTGTGATCTTGTATGGATAAGTTAAGTCAGGTTTGTCATCGACATATACCACACCTTTTTCTACGTATTCCTTAACTCCATACTCTTTACCCATATACCGAAGTGTGCAAACATACTTACATTTTCCTTGCATGGTTTCAACAAAAGAGTAATTGTCATTCAGATATACAGCTTCGGTAGAATACTTCATGTAATCATCATCAGCAAAAGCTTTAGCAAAACCAGATTGCTTCATTGCTTTCGCCGCACTGTCAACATAACCTTGTTCCAATACCCATCCAGTTCCGCGTAGGAATTTAGTATTAGACTGTAATCTACTTCCGATTTTCATAGCACTGTAGTATGGATTTAATAGAGTTACGGGATTTGACATCATGTATACAGGAACATAACGAGTCTGTTTTCCTTGTCCACGAGCAATAGAAGTGTGAATGCTCTGGAACTTTTTTACTTCTTTATCACAATAATGGTTTGTCTCCGACTGAAACTCATCGAATAAAATGCGGTCAACGTCAGAAAATAAATGCGAATATCTTTTAAGCTGATCGGCACTATTTAATGTAATGGCGTATCCACAGGAACGGTCATTCAGATATAACTCATGAAATATTCCGTGAGCAAGTCTCTTACTTGTCATTTCCATACTAGGAAAGAACAGAGTTTTCAAGTCTTTAAAGAATTTGTCAGACACGTTGTCCAGTTCGTAGTTATACCGATAGAGTAGTGCGAACTTTTCATTGAAGTTGATAAAACGTCGAACAGAATATCGTCCAAAATAAGTAGTCTTACCGCCTGTTCGGTTTGTTGTGACCATATAAATCTCCGGTCGTTGTCCGTCAAGGTCTTTGAGCGAAAGAAGCTTCGTTCCGTCGTAATACTTTGGCATTCAAACATTCTTCCTTTCCAATTATTTGAATCATGAACTTTTTGATTCTAAAAATATTATAACATAAAAGCTTGACAAAATCAAGCCTAAGTGTTATGATGAAATTACGAAAGAGAGGTGAAGAAAATGGATGTAACAACCATCACACAGCTTATCGGGTCGCTCGGTTTTCCAATCGTGTGTTGTGGTGCTCTTTTCTGGTATATGATTAAAGAAAAAGATGCTCACAAAGCAGAGATGGAAGAACTTCGTAAAAGCGTCGAAGCAAATACGCATGCAATTAATAACCTGTGTGCACATTTAGGAGGCGTAAACAATGCCGAAGATTGAAACAGCAGTATCCTGGGCGGAACAGATTGCCGCCGATAATAGCCATGGCTATTCACAAGTAAACAGAAACGGCCCGGACTATGACTGTAGTTCATTTGTTGGAACAGCGTTAAGCAAGGCAGGCTTTGCTGTCAGTAAATACAGTACAACGCGCAACTTAGAATCACAGCTTATCAAGTGCGGGTTTAAAAAGTGCGATGCTCCATGGAAACGTGGAGACATTCATCTTGCCGCTGGTCATCACGTTACGATGTCAACTGACGCTTTGCATATTGTTCACGCCAGCCAGTCGGAGAACGGTGGAATTGATGGACAGACAGGGGATCAGACCGGAAGAGAAATATGTGTTCGATCTTATTACTGTCTTCCGTACAGTGATCTTGTTCACTATCGTTACAAAGGAAATGATGAACCTCAGAATATGATATCATCGCCAATCAAACCAGAATCAGCACGTAGTTTTAACCGGAAGATTGCCGGAGCGTATCACACCAATGATCGTTATAATTTGCGTGTTGGTGCTGGCATGAACAAACGTGTTATTTTAACATTACCAACGGGAACAGGTGTTAGAAACTATGGATATTACACTGGTGAATGGTATCTTGTTAAAGCAGTTGTAGACGGTTGCACGTATACAGGATATGTCGCTAAAGAGGGATTAACTCGTGGCTAACATCAACACTTCATGGTCTTGGGCAGTTGCTACCTGTAACCGATCAAACGTCGGTTATTCACAGACTTACCGGGAACAGCAAACAGTAAATGGAATCACCTACTATGACTGTTCCTCGTTTGTCTGGTACGCGCTTTTAGCTGGTGCTTTCCCCGTCATTGAGGCTTACGGTTCCAAACACCCGTTCACTACTTCCGATATGATTTCCGTTCTGCTATCAATGGGATTTACAGAAGTTCCTGTTTCGAATGTATGGAACCCCGGTGATATTCTATGGAGAACCGGACATACCGAGATGGTATACCGTGGACGGATAACAATGGGAGCGCACACGGATGATGCGCCACTTGACCAACAAGTAAGCATAAGAACTTCGGAATCATCTCCTGGCAACTGGTCACGTTGCTTTCGGTATGGGTCTGGTGGTTCCGGCGTTGGTGCATCTGCTTATGTTGCCGCAGCAATCTGCGGTAACTGGATGCAGGAAAGTACACTGAACCCCGGACAGTGGGAACTAGGACATAAGCAAGGTTTTGGATTAGGACAATGGACAGACAACTCCGAGACGAACAGACGCACACAGTTGCTTAACTGGTTACAGGAAAATGGATACGCTTCAAACGACGGAAATGGTCAGCTTGCGTATTTCATCTATGAAAATATCTGGTATCATTCCGGTGTTGCAGCAAACTTTGACAACTTGTCGGCGTTCTTGTCCAGTACAAGTACAGATCTTTCCATGTTGACCGAAGCGTTCATGCGTGGGTGGGAGGGAATCACTGATTCCTCCCTTTCCTATAGAATTTCATGCGCAAACACTTATCTTGAGTATTTTAACACCCACGCTTCGGATAAACCAGGTGCATGGTACAACGAAGAATCCTACGGCAACCCTAGTTCCACACTTCTCTCTTTCGGAAGTGAAGCCAATTTAAACAACGCTTTGTTGATTTTCCTTTTCTTGTCTGGCGGTGACGTTCCACCGTTGCCGCCGATAAAAAAGAAAAAGAAGTTGCCTGTTTGGATGATGTGCAGATATTTCATTTAAGGAGAACAATTATGGCAGTAAGAACAACACAGGAAATTATTGACGCACTGAAATCTTCTTTTGGTGAGTCACCAGACGATACACAGCTTGCTATGCTGGAAGATGTTTCTGACACGTTTGCCGATCTGAATGAAAGGTCTGGTGAAGATTGGAAAACAAAGTATGAGGAAAACGACAAAGCATGGCGGAAACGTTACACTGACCGCTTTAGCGGTAAGGCTGACCCGGAACCCGAACCATCCGGAGATAACCCCGAGCCAACGAAACTATTAACATATGAAAGTCTTTTCAAAACAGAATAGGAGGTTTTAGAAATGCCTAGAAGAATTGCAAAATCAACTTTGCAGGCATCAACGCTTGACATCTTGAATGCTATTCGTCAGAATGCATCTTATGATTATCAGCAGTCTGTGCCAGTTGTCACAAAAGCAAGCGACATTCCAAAAGTAGGAGAAGTAATTTGTGGAACGCCGGCTTTCGCAAACCAGTACGTTAATGCCCTGGTCAACCGCATTGCACTTGTCATGGCAAAAAGTGCCACATTCAACAACCCGTATGCATCACTCAAAAAAGGTTATCTTGAGTTCGGTGAAACCGTAGAAGAAATCTTTGTGCAGATTGCAAAGGTTGTTGATTACACACCGGAAAAAGCCACGGCGCGCGAATTTAAGCGTACACTCCCCGATGTAAAATCCGCATTCCACACAATGAACTGGCGCGTGATGTACCCGGTAACAATACAGGACGAAGATTTACGTCTTGCTTTCTTAGCTGAATCCGGTGTACAGGATTTAGTTGCTAAAATCGTAGAATCTGTTTACAAAGCGGCTGAGTATGATGAGTTCCTGCTCTTCAAATATCTGCTCATTAAGGCTGTATCACATGGAAAAATGTTTCCAATGTCTATCGGAACTGGCACTGATCTGAAAGAAGCTGGTGCAACTTTCCGTGGTGCTTCAAATGATCTAACTTTCATGCAGACAAAGTACAATGCATCTGGTGTGCGTACAAACACACCTCGTGAAAAACAGGCAATCTTTATGGATAGCTGGTTTAATGCGAAGTACGACGTCAACGTACTTGCCGCCGCGTTCAATATGGACAAAGCAACCTATACAGGTGCGCTTCATCTGATGGACGACTGGACTTCATTTGACAATGAACGTTTCGATGTTATCCGTGCAAACTCTGACGGACTGGAAGAAGTAACAGCAGAGGAACTGGCTCTCATGAAAAACGTAAAAGCAGTTCTGATTGATACTGACTGGTTCCAGGTTTATGATAACAATGCAAAATTCACTGAACAGTATTCCGCGGCAGGAATGTACTGGAATTATTTTTACCATGTTTGGAAAACGATTTCCAGTTCGCCATTTTCCAATGCAATCGTGTTTGTTACCGATACGGATGATATCGCGCCGAAAGCTTCTTACACAGTTGAACTTACTGGAAAAGATACAAGTGACGTTGCAACGGTATTTACACTCGGTGTGCAGGATGATACAGCTACGCTTGTACAGGGAACATATCAGTTCAAGCAGACCGAACAGGCAACAACTGATGGTATCGCCATTCTTCCATATGGTGCTATTATGATTCCTGCAACCTCGTCGGTTAAGACAGTTACACTGAAGATGGTTATTAACGGCGTAGAGTATGCCGCGGAAACACCTGTTAATTCTGAATCAGAGGTTGGTTCAACGGTTGTACTGAATAAGGTTAAATAATTTTAATTATACGCTATCCATCTGTAATAGGTGGGTAGCGTCTTGAAAAAAGGAGTAGTTTATGTATATTTCTCCGAATACAACTATACGTTTATTACACAACGTTCCGCTTGAGCCGTCCTACGATCACACGATCTACTTTGACTCCGAAGCAAAGCAGTCCAACTACTTTATCAGTAAACAGAAACGTGCTTTCACAAAGAACACCTATCAGCGTCACACACGTAATACCATGAAAGTAGGTGTGTTGGCTGATGAAATCTACGATTGTAACTACATGATGTTTCAGAACACAGCGTATGGAAACAAGTGGTTCTATGCTTTTATTACTTCGATCGAATATGTAAACAATGTTACATCTATTGTGACTTATCAGATTGACGTATTGCAGTCGTGGCTGTTTGACTTTACTCTCGGACAGTGCTTTGTTGAGAGACAGCATAGTGAGAGGGATGGTTATTTTGAAAATCTCGTTCCAGAAAATCTCGATTTAGGTGATTACACAGTAGAGAAAAAGACTGTGGTTGACTTAAACTCAATGTCAATCGGTCTTTACTACACACAGAAAGCTGATGGAACTGTGGCAGACCCGAAAACACGTGGCAAAATCTTTTGTGGACTCGGTCTTGAGTCTGGCATTCGCGCTTTAGATTCTGCATCCGTAACAACGGAAATTAAGAATTGGATTGACAATGGAAAAGAAGATGCTCTCATATCAGCGTTTCAATACCCATCATTTCTTGACGAAGATGGTTCTTCTCAAAGTCCAGCAGGTGGGTTGCACGAAAAAACCGTTCCTGTTTACAACAATCTAACTCAAATAGATGGATATGACGTAAAGAATCGCAAACTCTTTTCTTATCCATTCTGCAAACTTGTACTATCAAACAATGCTGGCAGTCGTGCCGAGTACAGATGGGAGCAGTTCAAATACTCTGAGGAATCTCATTCGCTTGTCAATTTTAAACTGGCTGGCGCAATCGTGACAACTCCAACTGTCACACTATATCCAATCAATTATATGGGTATGGATAAAAACTATGACCGTGGACTTGTACTCTCAAACTTTCCAACCATAGCATGGTCTGGTGATGCATGGAAAGCGTGGTGGGCGCAGAACAAAGGTAGTGTTACCTCTGCCGTGATTGCTAGTGCAATGACATCCGTTGCTTCTGTAGGAACTTCTGCTATGAACGGAAATGCAAACAGTGCCGCAACAACTGCAATTATGGGCGAGCAAAATCTGTTCAATCAAGCTTATGCTATTATGGGCAAGAAACAGGATTTAGAAAATACGCCACCTCAGACGCACGGACAGATCGAATGTGATTCACTTAACGCTCAGATGGGTAAAGTTCAATTTACTTTTGAACACCAGACAGTTCGGGCACCTTTTGCTAAACTGATCGACGACTTCTTTACCATGTTTGGATATGCACAGAATGCTCTTATGACACCAAACTTGCACGCAAGACCACACTGGACTTTTATCAAAACAGTTTCTTGTGTTCTCACTGGTTCATTACCATCTGATGATGCTAGGGAGATTGTAAGCATCTTTAATAATGGTATTACATGGTGGGTGAATGGTGATGAGATCGGTAACTATTCACTTGATAACAGACCAACAAACTAGGAGACTTGACTATGGGAAAAAGAAAAACAAATTTTGACGAGTCACTCTTAGGAAATACAGCTACATATGGGCAGTACCTACGCGTGCTGTCTGAACTGGCTGTTTCCATGTTTGAGTGGCAGAACGTACCAGAAAGCATAGATGTTCGCTATCTTGAAATGCAATTGTTTTTATCTGGTGTAGTTGTTTGGTTTAAAGACGAAGAACTGGAAAATCAGCCACAGTTATGTTTATCTTGTCTGCCAGCAGGTAACTTTGATGTGTATGGATACCCGACTAGAAGAACAGCTTACTCACGTTACAATGGCTATAACAAAACTTTATCAAGCTCTGACAGTGTTATTATCTACAATAACTTGTTGCGTACACCATCGGTAACAGACTGCATGATTTATGCTAAACGATTGTACAATCTTGATCGTATTATTGACGTAAATGCAAATGCACAGAAAACACCAATTCTGGTGCGCGCTACAGAAAAACAGCGTCTTTCTTTGCTTAACGTGTACAAAGAGTATGACGGTAATTCACCTGTAATTTTTGGAGACAATGATCTTGACCCAACTGCGCTTAGAGCAGTTACTACCAATGCGCCATTCGTTGCTGATAAAATCTATGAACTGAAAACGCAGTACTGGAACGAAGCGTTGACAAGACTAGGTATCAGCAATATCAACACGCAGAAAAAAGAACGTATGATTACGGATGAAGTAACTCGAAATCAAGGCGGAGTTGTAGCGTCTCGATATTCCAGACTGGAAAGCCGCCGTACTGCCGCAAATAAAATTAATCAGATGTTTGGCACAAACATAACGGTTGAATATCGACAGGACTCTCAGATTCCAGAAGTGGAAGATGTGAATAACTCTGTGAATAACACCGGAGAGGATGGTGAGACTGGTGAGTAAATACACAACCGAAGTAAGATTCATTTGTGAAACAGAAGCAGGATATTCAGAGAATCAAGGAGCATCTAACATTGATGCAATCATTGAAAAAAGCTGGAACAAAATTTTCGGTGATTTTCCTATCTATGATGAAACGTATCGAAAAGTCCTGTGTTGCAAGATTCTGAAACACTTTTACCTCCGTGAGATTGCATCTGAAACGGTTGGTATATGGAAGATGTGGCTAACTGAACGTATGAACATGATTATGCCATACTACAATCAGTTATATAAAAGCGCAACACTTGAGTTCAACCCTCTGTATGATATTGACTTAAACACTACTCATAATCTGAAAGACGAGGGTAATAACAGTTCAACACTTCATGGCGAAGATAGCAACACGAGAACCGATAATCTTAGTTCTCTAAGAACTGACGCTCTGAAACACACAGACGAAAATAATCAGTGGAATAAGTTTTCTGATACACCTCAAGGTGCGTTGACTGGTGTTGAAACTGGTGAATATCTAACTGACGCTAGAAATGTAACAGATAAAGGTAGTTCTGCTGATACTGGTACTCAGAAGCTTGATAACACTGGTACACAGGTTAATGCAGGAACGTCTGATTCTGAAAGTACTGGAAATTATAGTTCACTGAAAGAATACTCGGAGCACGTACAGGGTAAGAGAAGCGGAACATCTTATTCTAAAATGCTGATTGAGTATCGAGAAACTATGCTGAACATTGATCAAATGATT
>ENA-OROK01003083-OROK01003083.1-human-gut-metagenome-genome-assembly--contig:-NODE-3083-length-13509-cov-3.170507_pt1 | contig 13509 bp, 13 predicted proteins | sample MGYA00242127_ERZ509046 | MGnify/ENA primary metagenome ERZ509046 (study PRJEB26280, sample SAMEA2338728) | human gut metagenome | biome: human gut; feature: human-associated habitat; material: faeces... | reverse complement strand
GGCGTTCTGCTCCACGAGGAGGACGGTCACGCCCTGCTCGCTGATGCGGCGTATGGTGCGGAAGATGCTCTTCACGAGAAGCGGGGCAAGGCCCAGGGACGGCTCGTCAAGGAGCAGGAGCCTCGGCTGGGCCATAAGGGCCCGGCCCATGGCCAGCATCTGCTGCTCGCCGCCGGAAAGCGTGCCCGCCATCTGCGAGCGGCGTTCCAGGAGACGGGGAAAGAGCTGAAAAATCCATTCCAGCGTTTTCTGCTTGATCGTCTCGCTTTGAACCTGGAAAGCGCCGAGCATGAGGTTTTCCTGCACCGTCATGGTGCCGAAGACGCGTCTGCCCTCGGGAGACTGGGCCACACCGAGGCCCACTACCTGATAGCTTTCGTAGTCCAGGAGATTCTTTCCGTCGAAGGTGATGCGGCCCTCCCGGGGGTTCACGAGGCGGCTGATGGAAAGCAGCGTCGTGCTCTTGCCGGCGCCGTTGGCGCCCAGAAGCGTGACGATTTCGCCCTCGTCCACGTGCAGGGAAATGCCGTGCAGCACTTCCACGCTGCCGTAGGAAACATGAAGATTCTCGATTTCAAGCAGGGCCATGTCTAGTACTCCTCGTCGTCATCGGATCCGAGGTAGGCTTCGATGACCGCGGGATCCTTCTGCACCTCGGCGGGGGTTCCCTCGGCGATGAGCGTCCCGTGCTCAAGCACGACCAGCTTCTCACAGATCTGCATGACAAGGCGCATGTCGTGCTCAATGAGCAGGACGGTGATGCCGCGGTTCCTGATGGCGTCGATGACGCGCATGAGGTCTTCCGTCTCCTGATCGTTCATGCCGCCGGCCGGCTCATCCAGAATAATGAGCTTCGGATCGGAGGCCAGGGCTCTGGCGATTTCAAGAAGGCGCTGGCTGCCGTAGGCGAGGCTGCCGCCCTCCTCGCGCCAGAACCGGTCAAGGCCCACGAACTTCAGCTCCTTCATGCATCGCTCAACGGCTTCCTGTTCCTCCCGTCTCTGGGAAGGCAGGCGGAACATGGAGGAGAAAAAGCCGGATCTGAGGCGGCAGTGCCTGCCGGCCAGCACGTTCTCCAGCACGGAGAGATGTCCGAAAAGGCGTATGGTCTGGAACGTGCGGGCTATGCCAAGTTCCACGATGGTATGCGGCTTTCTGCCTCTGATGCTCTGGCCGTTGAAGAGAATATCGCCGCGCTCGGGAACATAGTTGCCGGTGATGCAGTTGAAAACGGTGGTCTTGCCCGCGCCGTTGGGGCCGATGAGCCCGACGACGGATCCCCTGTCCACGGTGAAGTCAAGCTCGTTGACGGCCACGAGGCCGCCAAAGATCTTGCTCATGCCTTCCACTTCAAGAAGCGTACTCATGACCGCTCCTCCGTACCGGAATCAGGGACCTTATAGCGCCGCTGCCTCGGGGGCATGAGCCCCTGCGGACGCCAGACCATCATGATCATCATGGCCGCGCCGAAGAAGAGCATGCGCGCTGAGGAAAAGCCGCGCAGAAGCTCAGGCAGGCCGATGAAAAGGAAGGCGCTGACGAGCACGCCGAGCTGGCTGCCGCCTGCGAGAATAACCACGGCGAAGATGATAACCGACTCCATGAAGTTGAAGGAGGCGGGCGCGATAGTGGTCATCTTGGCCGCGTAGAGGGTGCCGGCCATACCGGCCCAGAAGGCACCCAGCACAAAGGCCATGAGCTTGTAGTGGGTGACATTGACGCCGCAGGCCTCAGCGGCCACGTCATCTTCCTTGATGTAGTTCAGGGCACGGCCTATGCGCGAGTGCCACAGGCAGTGGAAAAGAAGGATGGTGGCACCGCACATACCCCAGACGAGGTAGTAAAACTGAATGCTCTTCACAATGCGGAAGCCGAAGAAACGCGGGCGCGCGATGCCGAAAATACCGTTCGAACCGCCCGTGATGCCGCCGATATCATTGGTCAGGGCAATGCGCACGATCTCCACGATGCCGATGGTCACGATCAGAAGATAGTCGCCGCGCAGATGAATGATGGGCCTCGCCACCACGAGGGCGACGAGTGCGGCGGCGAAACCGGCCACGGGCATGGTCCAGAAAATGGACCAGTGGAACATGGTGTTGAGGATGGCCGTCACGTAGGCGCCCACGGCGTAGAACGCCGCGTGGCCCATGTGGAAAATGCCGGCCTGACCGAGAATGACATTGAGCGAGAGCGCAAGGATGGCGTAGAGGCCGATGCTCACGCACACGTCAGTCCAGTAGGCGTTGAGGAAAAGCGGAAGCACGAGAATAAGCACGGCCATGCCGATGCCGAAATAGGTCCGCCTGTCCTGAAAATCGAAGAGAAAACTCATAGCTTGTCCGCCGTACGTTCGCCCAGGAGGCCGGTCGGGCGGATAATCAGGATGAGAATGAGCACGAGGAAGGCCACGACATCCTTCCAGGCCACGGCGATATAGGCCGAGGCCAGCGCCTCGCTGACGCCCAGGATGAGGCCGCCGAGCATGGCTCCGGGAATATTGCCGATACCGCCGAGAATGGCGGCGATGAAGGCCTTGAGGCCGTAGGACCAGCCCATAAGGAAGTCAATCTGGCCGTAGTAGATACCGACCATGATACCCGCCACGCCGCCGAGTCCGGGGCCGATGAGGAAGACCAGGGAAATGACGCGGTTCACGTTGATGCCCATGAGCTGGGCCGCACCCTGGTCAATGGCCACGGCACGGATGGCCGCGCCCGTCTTCGTGCGCAGCATGAAGACCTGCATGGCCACCATGAGCACGACACAGCTCAGGATAATCAGGATGCGCATGCCGGGGATGCTCAGGCCGAAAAGATGCACGGTGAAATCGGGGCGCAGAAAGTCGGGATAGACGTAGACGCGCGCGCCGTAGATAAGCATGAGCGCGTTCTCGAAGAAGATGGACGCGCCAAGGGCGCTGACCACGGCGGAAAGGCGTCCCGCATGGCGCAGGGGCCTGTAGGCCACGCGCTCGAGCAGATAGCCGATGATGGCCACGAGCACGGCCACCATGACGCAGACCAGAAGGACTGCGGGGAGGGGGGAAAGGATGCCTGCCAGGTTGCAGCTCACAAGCAGGGTCAGGCCCAGATAGGCACCGATGGCGAACAGGTCGCCGTGAGCGAAGTTGATGAGCTTGAGGACACCGTAGACCATGGTGTAGCCCAGGGCCACGAGTGCGTAGATGCCACCGACGGCGAGTCCGTTGAGAAGTTGCTGAAAGAAGAATTCCATGATTTTGGCGGGGACGGAACGGGGAGGATCTGAGCCCTCCCCGCTCCGGAAAATGCTAGTTCTTGGGCTGCAGGACGAACTTGCCGCCGTCCTCCACTTCGTAGATGCGGTAGAAGTCGCCGACGCGGTCGCCCTTCTCGTTGAATCCCATCTTACCGGAAAGGGCGGGCTTGTCTTTCATGGTCTTGAGGTATTTGGCCATGTCCTCGGGCTCGTACTTGCCGGCCTTGAGGGCGTCCTCAATGGCAATGTAGGCGTCACCGGCCAGGACAGCCCACACGGAAACGGGCTGGGCATGGTAGGCGGCCTGGAAATCTTTCAGGAAGGCCTTCGCTTCGGGGGTGTCCATATCCTGGGGCAGCGGCGGGCTGACGAAGAAGTAGCCTTTGGCGGCCTCGTTGCCGGCCACCTTCACGAGGTCGGCGTGGTTGGAGGCGTCACCGCCCATCATGGGCACGTTCCAGCCCATTTCCTTCTTCTGGCGCAGGAGCATGCCGGCTTCGGGGTAGTAGCCGGTGAAGAAGATCACGTCGGGATTGGCGGCCTTGAGCTTGGTGAGCGTAGCCGTGTAGTCGCGCTCGCCGGCGGTCAGGGCGTCAAAAAAGACGATTTCCACGCCCTTGCCGTCCAGGCACTTCTTGGTCTGGTCGGCGAGGCCCTTCGCGTAGGAGGAGTTGTCATGCAGGAGGGCGATGCGCTTGAAGCCCTTCTTCAGAAGCTGTTCGGCAGCGAAGCTTCCCTGCGCGTCATCGCGGGGGCAGGTGCGGAAGAAGAGCGGGAGGTTCTTTTCGGAAAGACGGATGCTCGTGGAGCCCGTGGCAATCTGCAGGATGCCGGCCTCGTCGTAAATGTTCTGGCTGGCCTCGGTCACGGCGGAACCGTAGGTGCCGATGACGGCCTTCACGTCAGAAGAAGCGAGTTTCTGGGCGGCCAGGGCAGCGGAACGGGGATCACCGGCGTCATCCTCGACGACGACCTCGATCTTCTTGCCGTTGATGCCGCCCTGCTCGTTGGCCTTCTTTACCTGCAGGTCAACGATATTTTTCATATCGAGGCCTTCGGAGGCCCACTTGCCGGTCATGGGGCACATGAGACCGATTTTATAGGTGTCAGCGGCCCGGGCCTGCAGCGGAAGCGCAAGGACAAGGGCAAGACAGCTCATCCAGAGTACAGAATGTTTCACGGTTCCCCCCGTTTTTTCGAGCTTGGCCGGCCGCTTCGTGCGGCCCGGCAGGACAACTGTAAGTCCAGAACGAATTTAGTTACCGTATTTACGCCGAAAAAAAAAGCCCCCGGCCTGCTTTCGGATACGCCGCCTTCTCCCGGCACAAAACCGTGCCGCCAGACGGACGTTCCGGCAGACGGGAGCAGGGGCCCCGGGGCCGTTCAGAATCAGGAAAGATAGGCGGTAATGGCGCAGAGCGTATCCGGCACGGCTGAAGCGTAGCGGCCGTACACGACCTGTGTATCCGCTCCGGCTCTGAGAGCCAGCTCAAGATCCAGGGATCTCGCCGCGAGGAAACGGCAGCCGAGGCGGCCGGCCTTCTCGCGCACCTCATGCACGATGGACTGGGCGTCCCCCCCGCATCCTCTGTTGAGGGCGGCGAACACGTGGTCCACACTGTCCCTGGCAAGGCCCATGAAGGCGCGCAGTTCGGCGGCGTACTCAGACCGCCCGCCGGCCTCATTCAGGCCGCTCTTCCAATCCAGCATCTCCTCACTTGACATAAAACTCTCCGGAAATCGGTAAAAAATCAGCAAAAAAAGCGCTCTGCCCCGAATGGTTCCGGCGGCAGAGCGCCTGATATGCTCTCAAACGGCACCGCTGTCCAGAGCGGCTACCGTTCGATCTGATGGGAAAACTGACCGCCAGATACGTAGAACGCGTTGTCCACGATGAAAAGCGCGTTCGGATCTATGCTGTCCACGAGGTTTTCGAGCCGCTTCAGGGCCACGTTGTTGGTCACCGTCAGGAGAATTTCCCTGTCGGTGCCCGAATAGGCGCCCTTTCCGCGCAGAACGGTGACGCCGAAGCGCTCGCTCACGAGTATGGCCTCGCTGATCTCCTCCCCGTGATCCGAGATGATGAAGACCAGCTTGCGGCGGTTGAAGAGACCGAGCACGTACTCGAGCACGCTCGCCGAGATGAACATCATGATGAGCGAGGCCATGATTTTGTCGAGCGGCGTTCCCGTGGAATACGCCGTGGCGAAGAGCACCACGTTGAACAGGAAGGTGCACTGGCCGATGGCGATGTTCCACCGCTGTTTCATGGCCACGCTGATGATGTCAATGCCGCCGCTCGAACCGAGGGTGCGCAGCATGACGCCGCTGCCCGCACCGAACATGACGCCGCCGAGCACGGCCGCGTATATCTCATTCTGCAGGGGAATGGTAAAGTTCATGAGCAGGAGGAGCTTGCCGGCGGTCGAGGTCACCACTGTGCCGTAGGCCGTGTAGAACAGGAAGCGCCTGCTCACGAAGAACCAGCCCCAGACGAAAATGGGAGCCGAAAGCAGAATGTACCAGGTCGAGGCGTCAAAGAGCGATGTCCAGTAGTTGGCGAGCAGGGCCATGCCCATGACGCCGCTGGAAAGGAATCCGTGCGCGGGAGAGATGCACTGCAGACAGATGGCGTTCAGGATGCCGCCCACAGTGAGCCAGAGCAGGTTCCACCACACCGATTCGGCGCGGCGTCTGTTGAAGGTGCTTTTCAGCAAAGGGGACTCCGTCCGTTAGAAGAAATACCTGCCTGCGACCTGCCAGATCATGCGGACGGCGATGATAATCAGGAAGAGGGCAAAGACCTTCTTCAGCTTGGCCGTCGGCAGGGCATGGGAAAGCCTGGCACCCAGGGGGGCGGTGCAGAAGCTCACGGCAGCGATGCCGGCCCAGGCGAAGAGGCTCACGTAGCCGAGGCAGCCCGCGGGCAGCGCGGGATCACCCCAGCCGCCCACGATGTAGCCTATGCTGCCGGCCACGGCAATGGGAAAGCCGATGGCAGCGGACGTGCCCACAGCCTCATGCATGGGAATATTGCAGAAGGTCATAAACGGCACGGACAGCGTGCCGCCGCCAATGCCGACGAAGCTCGAAACGCCGCCGATGACCGTGCCCACGCCCATGGTGCCCCAGGTGCCGGGAATTTCACGGCTCGCCTTCGGGCGGTAGCCGGAGAGCATCTGACAGGCCACAAAAATGATGAACACGATGAAAAACACCTTCAGAAACGTGGTCGGCATGTGCGTGGCCACAAGACCGCCGCAGAAGGTGCCTACAAGGATGCCGGGGGTAATCTTGGCGAAGATGTCCCAGTGCACGGCGCCGCGCTTGGCGTGGGCGCGCGAGCTCGAGATAGACGTGATGACAATGGTGGCGAGAGACGTTCCGAGAGCCAGCTGGTGGATAAGCTCCGGCGGATAGTGGAGCCATTCAAAGACGATATCCAGCATGGGGACGATAACGATGCCGCCTCCGACGCCAAGCAGGCCGGCCAGAATGCCGGCTATGGCGCCGCAGCCCATGAACACGAGGATGGGCACAAGCAGAGCCGAAGAGAATACCATGGCTTTCTCCTTGAAAAAAAAATAGACTTTCGTAATACGCAGTCGCCTGCCGTCTGTCCAGAGATGAGGAACCTCTTTACAAGCGGGGGAGCCCCGAGTAAATTCCAGGGCATGAACATACGGCTATTCTGTATCCGGCTCAGTGCGCATTTCTGCGCCGATGAGGCTGCCAGCCAGGCAGTTCTCCGGCCGTTTTCTCATTCCGCCTCCTGAGGGCGGTTTTTTTTTGCCAGAAAACCAGACACCAGAACCACATTATACCTATACGGGCCCCGGAACGCACAGCACGGAACGGGAAGGGGCCGGCTGGAGGGCAGCTGTGAACAACGACAATCGATACCTCTGGAAACATAAGGACCTGCTTGATGTAAGCCAGCTCAGCAGGGAAGACACCGTACATCTTCTGGACCTTGCCGCCAGCTTTCAGGAAATCAACAGGCGCCCGGTCAAAAAAGTCCCGACCCTCAAAGGCAAAACCGTGGTGCTCTTCTTCTCCGAAAACAGCACGCGCACCAAGACAAGTTTCGACATGGCGGGCAAGCGCCTTTCCGCCGATACCTTCGCGCTCTCCAAGTCCGGCTCGAGCATAAACAAGGGCGAGACACTCAAGGATACGGCCCAGCCCCTCATGGCCATGAATCCTGACGTCATCGTCATCCGCCATTCCGCAAGCGGCGCGGCGGAATATCTTTCGAAGCTCCTGCCCTGCAGCATCGTCAACGCCGGCGACGGCTGGCACGCCCATCCCACGCAGGCTCTTCTCGACAGCTACGCCCTGCGCCAGGTGTGGGGGAATGACTTCGCGGGAAAGACGCTCTGCATCCTCGGCGACATCGACCACAGCCGCGTGGCCCGCTCCAACCTTTACCTGCTCAACCTCCTCGGAGCGAAAGTCCGCATCTGCGCCCCCCGCACCCTGCTGCCCGCCGGCGTGGACAGCTGGAACTGCGATGTCTACACCAATGTTGAGGAGGCCGTCCGCGGCGTGGACGCCGTTATGTGCCTCAGACTGCAGCTCGAGCGCCAGGAAGCCGGCCTCCTGCCCGACCTCATGGAATACTCGCGCCGCTACTGCCTCACGAAAAAGCGCCTCGCCCTGGCCAAGCCGGGAGCGTACATCCTCCATCCCGGCCCCATGAACCGCGGCCTCGAAATCGCCGATGACATCGCCGACACCCCGCAGAGCCTCGTGCTCAATCAGGTCTCGGCCGGTGTCGCCGTGCGCATGGCCATTCTCTACCTTCTCACCACCCGCAACGAAGGCTAGCCGCGGATACAGGCCAAGCCCCGATTTTTTCTGGAGGAACCATGAAATTTTTTCTGAAGAACGCGAGACACCTCGGCGCCCCTGTCGACCTGCTCTGCGAAGACGGCAAAATCGTAACCATGACTCCCGCGGGCAAAACGCCGGCCCCCGAAGACGCCCAGACTGAAGACGCGGGCGGCCTCGTGCTGCTCCCCGGCCTGACGGACTGCCACGTGCATCTGCGCGAGCCCGGCTTCGAGTGGAAGGAAGACATCGACACCGGCCTTGAGGCTGCCGCCCACGGCGGCTTCTGCCAGGTCATGTGCATGCCCAACACCAAACCTGTCAACGATTCCGCGTCCGTCACCCGCTTCATGCTCGAGCGCGCCCGCACCACGCATCCCGCAGGCCCCAGGCTCTATCCCGTGGGCGCCGCCAGCGTGGGGCTCGCCAGCAAGGAAATGGCCCTTCTCGGTGAACTGAAAGACGCCGGCTGCGTTGCCATTACCAATGACGGCAAACCCATGACCAATACCGAACTCATGCGCCGCACGATGGAATACGCATGGGATCTCGGACTCATCTTCACGGATCACTGCGAGGATCCCGATCTCGCCAAAGGCTACCTCATGAACGAGGGCAGCGTGAGCGGCAGGCTCGGCGTCATGGGTCAGCCCGTTGTGGGCGAGGCCATGCAGGTCGCGAGAGACGTTATGCTCTCCGAGTACCTGAACATCCCGATTCACATCGCCCACGTCTCCTGCAGAATGTCCGCCGACATCATCGCCTGGGCCAAGAAGCGCGGCGCGAAGGTCACGGCCGAAACCACGCCCCACTACCTCCTCCTCGATGAGTCGGAGATGGAAGGATACAACACCCTGGCCAAGGTCAACCCGCCCTTAAGGACGCCCGATGACCGCGAGGCCATGCGCGAGGCCGTCAGAAACGGCACCATCGACATCATTGTCACGGACCACGCCCCGCACATCGCCATGGAAAAGAACACCACCCTCGACCTCGCGCCCAACGGCATCACGGGACTCGACCTCTCGCTCACGCTCATCTGGTCGCTGGTCAGGGACGGCGTCATCACCGAAGCCGACCTCATCCGCCTCATGGCCGAAAAGCCCGCTGAGATCTTCGGCCTCCCCTGCTGCCGCTTCAATCCCGGCGATCCGGCTGACTTCATCCTCTTCGATCCCGACCTCGAGTGGACGGTTACCCCGGAGACGCTCTACTCCAAGAGCTTCAACACGCCCTACCTGAACAAAACCGTCAGGGGCCGCACGGCACACAGCTGGATCGGCGGCGTCAGGCTCTTTTAATCCTGTGGAGAGAATATAAGCCACCGCAGCTCTCCGGAGTCAGCCGTGCTGTTCCCGCTGAAGCAGGAAACTCCCGTCCCTCCAGGCGGAGGTACGTTCACAGACATCTGATTAAGGAATATGCTTACAGGGTCTCATCCCATCCGGGCTGGGACCCTGTTTTTTCTCACAGCGGCTTTTGCCGCCGCGTTCTGACAGAGGAGGTTCTGCCATGCCCACGCGCAGTCCCGTCGTCGCCGATCAGTTCTATCCCGGCAGCCGTGAAGCCCTCGAAAGCATGCTCGATGAGCTCTTCCGGCCCTTCACCGGCAAAAGGCCGCCGTCCGCCCCCTTCATTTTCATGCTGCCCCACGCGGGCTACATTTTTTCCGGATTCACGGCCGCGGCCACACTGGAAGGCGTCAGGCTACCGGAACGCCTCGTGATCCTCTGCCCCAACCACACGGGGTACGGGCGCCCCTTCGGCGTGTGGCCCGACGGAAAGTGGCTGACGCCGCTCGGTTCCGTTGACGTGGATGCGGATATGGCCTCCCGTCTCACTGAGGCCGGCCTTTTCGAGGCAGACCTCCTGAGTCACGAACGGGAGCATTCCATCGAGGTGGAACTGCCCTTCCTGCAGCATCTGACCGGAGGAAAGACGCCTCGTATCACGCCTGTGTGCATAGGAACCCAGAACCCCTCCGCGCTCGAATCCGCGGGGTCCATCCTCGCCGCGGCCCTGCGGGACGAGAAGAGCGCCGGCATTCTCGTCAGCAGCGACATGAACCACTACGAGGACGAGAACACCACGAAATACAAGGACAGCCTGGCCCTCGGAAAGGTGCTCGCCGAAGATCCGGAGGGGCTCCTCGATGTCTGCTCGAGGCACGGCATCACCATGTGCGGCGCGGGTCCCATGGCCCTGGCCCTCTTCTGCCTGCGTGAACTCAGGAACGGAAAACCCGCTTCAAAGCCGGCGGAACTCGTCATGCACGATACCTCGGCCAGGGCGGCCCACGACAGCACGCACGTGGTAGGCTACGCCGGCGTCCATATTTTCGCCTAACCACCAAACAGGGAGACACGCATGCGCGATAAAATCCGCACTCTTCTTCTTGCCTGCGCCATCATGTGCGCGCCGGCGGTTCTCACAGGCTGCCCGGATTTCAGCTCCGGCAGCTTCCTGCCGGAACGCGGCCCCCGTGCCCTCAACATCTACGGCGACATCGCCCCTGACTTTGACACGAAACTCCAGGCAGGCCTCGAGCAGGAGGCGAAAAACGAGGGCTTCACCGGCTACAGCGACGAAAATCTCACCAATATCCGGCGCGTCGGAATCCTCAGCAGAGTCTTCCCTACCCTGGGCTACTCCTATGACGCCACCATCAACCAGGCCATGCACGACAGCAAAGTGATCCAGCTCGTCCAGAATGACGCGAGGAGCACCATAGATATCCTGCGCACGGCCATCAAAGCCATGGACGAACCCAATCCCCAGTCTATGGTGGACAGCGGATGGCTCCACAAGGATACCCTCGAACTCCTCGCTTCCACCAAACGCAGGGCAGCCATGTAGCTCCCGGAAAAATTCGTGATCAGAAAAGGGGACAGCGCGCCGCGCTGTCCCCTTTCGTGTCCATACGGGGAAAAAACTACTTCCAGAGACCGGCCTTCTCGCAGGGGTCTTTTACGAACTTATTCTCGTTGCCCTGCAGCTTCTCGATGCGGGAAGCACGGGTGCATTCCCACTGATCCACCGGGTACATTCTGTTCCAGCTCTCAAAAAGCTGCTTCTGCTGGCGGCTCAGGCTGTAGCGGGGATAACTGTCATCCATGTAGAGCGCCGCGCGGGCCAGCTGGCCGCGGGCAGCCTCCGGCGGCTCGGCCCTGTGATTCTGCTCGTCGACCTTCATGGGGCAGGATCCGAAGGTGGAATCCATGCCTGGCAGCATGGCGTAGTTGTAATTGCTGCGCATGGCGTTGACCGCACCCACGGCGGGGAAAAGATTGTACATGTCGGCCTGCATGAAACGGTATTCCTGGTTCACCTTTTCCGCGCAGCTGCGCCCCTTGAAAGGCCTGCCCTTGTTGTCCACGCACTGGGCGTCGCCATCACGCCATTCGGCGAAGGCACGCCCGAAGTTTTCGGCGGGCACGCTGTGTTCCCACTCCACACGGTAGGCGCGCTTCAGGAAGCGCGGCGTGCTGAAGCTGTCCGGCACCTCGATCTTCTTGTCTGCGCCGTACCGGTAGCCGCAGTAAATGGTCACCATATGGTCGGCGTACACCTGACGCTCCAGCATGCGCTTCGCCTTGTTAAAGCTGTCATTGGTGGTGTTGCCCGCGGCCTGGGCCGGAGCAGCGCCGCCCAGACAGACGAAGGCGGATAAAAGAAGGGCACACAGCATCGCTGTTTTTTTCGGCATCTCTCGCTCCTCGGAAACATATCATTCAGGGAAGGCGCGGCGCGCCTCCGTCCCGTCCGGCTTCTCCCCGCGTTTTCCGCGCGGCAGGCGTTTTCCGTGCCGGGGGAACCAGCTCCCTTCTATACGGCACAGACACCCCCAATGCAAACGCGACGGGAGAGGCACTCCCCTACGCAAAAAGCCCCGAAGCTGCAGCCAGGAGAACGAGAATCTCCAGAAGCGCGATGGCGGCCTCAAGTTTCCGGCGGGTCCTGAAATACGACCAGGCGAGCTGCGCGTAGCAGACAATCGTCACGCTGGCGAGCAGGGCAAGGCCGGTAAAATTCGCCATGTCGCCCTTATTGAGGAGCCTGAGCCATCCCCAGCCCTCAGGGATGTGCGCGGCCGCACGGTATTCCGCGGCCCCGTGCACCCAGAGCTTCGGCATCTCCTCCAGCGGCACAAGCGGTTCCGTTATGCCGGAAACATAAAGGACATAGGTCACCAGCATAACGACGAAACTCAGGACTGCACCGTGGGCCAGCGTGGCCGCGTAGCGTGTCTGGGCCGGGCCGGCCTTCACTTCCGCGAGCCGGCTGTCCTTTGCGGTACCTGTATGTTGCAGAGTCATAAAAAGTCTCCTTTCTACCAGCCGAGGCCCTTCATGAGGGCCCTTACACCTGAAAAGAACAGCACGACGATGACCATGTAGCGGACCAGCTTCGGCTTTGCGTGGGCAAGCAGACGCACGCCGACGAGAGAGCCGAGCATGAGGCCCATGATGGAGGGAATGGCCATCAGCGGGATGACGCAGCCCTGATTCAGATAGACCCAGGCTGCCGCCGTATCCGTAACGGAAAGCAGGAACTTGGAGGTTCCCACGCCAACCTTCAGCGGGACGCCCATGATGATATTGAAAGCGGGAACGTTGGCCCAGCCTGCGCCGAGACCGAACATGCCGGCCATGATGCCGATGACGATGAAAAGAAGCAGGGCGGGAAGCGTATGATGGGTCTTCCAGTCCACGATTTCACCGGTGGTAGGCTCGAGGAAACTGCCGCGTATGCCCAGGGCAAGGCCGACGGCGTCCTGCTTTGTCACAATGGGGACGGCAGAATTTCTATAGAAGAGAAGCAGGAAGGCGATGCCGAGGATGGTGCAGCCGAGGCAGGTCTGAACAATGTCCGTAGGCAGGGCAAGGCCGATGACAGCGCCAACGACAGAGCAGGCCGAAGCGATGAGCGCAACAGGAAGCGTGAGCCTCAGGCTCGCGAGGTTGCGGCGCAGAAGACCGGGCCCCGCGGCCAGGGCGCCCGCGAGGGCCACCATGAGGCCAGTGCCCCGCACGAAATCGAGGTGGAAGGGAAAGAATCCCGCCACAAGAGGCACGAAAAGGACGCCGCCCCCCACGCCGGCCATGACGGCGATAATGCCGAGCACGAAGCAGAACACAAGCAGGCATCCGGGCCAGAACCACCACGGGCAGGTGTCATATTTGAACGTGGTCGACTGGATGATCGGAATCTGCCGCGGCAGCCCGGGCGGTCTGAACGCTGTCCTGCGCCTGTCCTGCGGCTGCGGAAACCGGATCAGGCCCGCCGGGCGCCACGGTCTCATCCCGCGCCGTCTGAACCACTGCCTGATCTGACAAATCCGGGGCCGGAGCCCCCGCGTGAACAGGCAGTCCGGCCAGAAGAAGGAGAAACACGACAGAGGAAAGAACAGGACCGCACCGGAAGGGAAGACGGCGG
>ENA-OROK01003075-OROK01003075.1-human-gut-metagenome-genome-assembly--contig:-NODE-3075-length-13531-cov-2.713936_pt1 | contig 13531 bp, 8 predicted proteins | sample MGYA00242127_ERZ509046 | MGnify/ENA primary metagenome ERZ509046 (study PRJEB26280, sample SAMEA2338728) | human gut metagenome | biome: human gut; feature: human-associated habitat; material: faeces... | reverse complement strand
CCGCGACCCGCGATCTTCTCTACGATAAACACACCAATAAGCAATTTATCACCGTGGAAACCCGAAATGGGCACACGCTGTATATCGTCATTGACTACGATAAGCTGCTGGACGAGGAAGAAGAACGCTATCAGACATATTTCTTAAATCCCGTGGACGAAGCCGACCTGATGGCGCTGCTGGAGGACGACAGCCAGAATACGCCCATTGTCTGCTCCTGCACCGAAAAATGCACCGCTGGCAAGGTCAATACGAACTGCGCCCTCTGCAAAATGGATATGACGAATTGCGCCGGAAAGGAAGCAACGCCGGAGGAAACAGAACAGCCAGACGAGCCGACGCCGGAGAAGAACAGCAATGTGGGCGGCATCCTGATCCTTGTGCTGATCCTTGCTGCGGGTGGCGGCGGTACGCTGTGGTACTTCAAGCTGCGCAAGCCGAAATCCAGCGTCAAGGGCGGCGACGAGCTGGACGAGTTCGATTTTGACGAGGATGACGAAGCCGAAGAATACGGGGATTATGAGGACGCAGACAGCGCCAGCGATCCCGATAAACAGGAGAATGAAGAATGAGTGTTTTGATTATTTGTGAAAAGCCCTCTGTGGCAAAGACCGTTGCCCTTGCGCTGGGCGCTGCGGAGCAAAAAGACGGGTATCTTTCCGGCGACGGACTGCTGGTGTCGTGGTGCATTGGGCATCTTATCAGCATGGCAGACGCGGGCAGCTATGACGAGCGATACAAAAAGTGGCGCTATGAGGATCTTCCCATTCTGCCGCAGGCATGGAAATATGCCCCTACTCCCGGCAAGGAAAAGCAGCTTGCCGTTCTGAAAGAACTGCTGCACCGCAGCGACGTTTCCGAGGTGGTGAACGGCTGCGATGCCGGGCGCGAGGGCGAGCTGATTTTCCGCTTTGTCTATGAGCAGGCCGGATGCACAAAGCCCTTTTCCCGTCTTTGGATTTCCTCTATGGAGGACAGCGCCATCCGCGAGGGCTTTGCCGGACGCGGAGCCGGAACGGAATACGACGCGCTGTATCAATCGGCGCTGTGCCGTGCGCGGGCAGATTGGCTTGTGGGTATCAATGCGACGCGGCTTTTCTCCGTGCTGTATCACAAGACCCTGAATGTGGGACGGGTGCTTTCGCCTACGCTGAATCTGCTGGTGGAGCGCGACGGAAAAATTACGATGTTCCACAAGGAAAAATACCACATCGTACATATCGGCTGCGGCGGCGTGGACGCATACGCCGAGATTCTCCCGACGGCGCTTGAGAGCGGCGTGACTCCGGTGATGGTAAAGGAATGCGTGTATCAGGCGACGGATTACCTCGGCTACGGTAGGGTGCTGCCGTTCCTGAACGTGACCAACTCCGTCCTCGAACAGAGAGGCGTCGCGCTGCCGCTGGCCGGTCAGGCGACCACCGATATGAATGACCGCCTTGAAAAGGGCGTCGCGGCGCAGGCAGCGATATTCGGCGAGGGAATGAACGAGGCATGGAAGAAGGGGCATATCAACCGCTGGCTGGCGGCGAACTGCTTCGGCGATTACTATACCCGCACCGGTCTTGACCTGAAGCAGCGCGAAATGATCACGTTCTGCTTCCTCATGGCGCAGGGCGGCTGCGAGCCGCAGCTCACCGCGCACGCCAGAGGAAATATGAATCTCGGCAACGACAAGGACTTCATGACGCGAGTGGTCTCCCAGTGCCTGCCCTATATCGGCTACCCGCGCAGCCTTAACGCCATTGCATGCATCGGCAAGGCCGCGGAAGCTTAAAGGAGAAGATGAACCGACATGGAATATACGAAACTCGGAAGCACGGATATTAAAATCTCCAAAATATGCGTCGGCTGCATGAGCTTCGGCAAAGCCGGAACGATGCACGACTGGACGCTTGACGAGAGCGCGACGGAAGAGGTCGTGAAGCACGCGCTCGACCTCGGCATCAACTTCTTCGACACCGCCAACGGCTATTCCGAAGGCACGAGCGAGGAGTATCTCGGCCGCGCGCTGAAACGGAACGTACAGCGCGACAAGGTGATAATCGCGTCCAAGGTGTATTTTAACCCCGGGCGGCTCTCCCGAGAGGCGATAAACAGGGAGATAGACGGCAGCCTGAAGCGGCTTGGCACGGACTATCTCGACCTCTATATGATCCACCGCTTCGACTACGAGACGCCGATCGAGGAGACGATGGAGGCGCTGAACGGGCTGGTCAAGGCGGGCAAGGTACGTTCGCTCGGCGCGTCCGCGATGTACGGCTACCAGTTTTACAATATGCAGCTTGCCGCGCGTGATAACGGCTGGGCGCGCTTCGAGGCGATGGAGAACCACTATAATCTCCTTTACCGCGAGGACGAGCGGGAGCTTATCCCGATATGCAGGCAGATGGGCGTGTCGCTCATGCCGTACAGCTCTCTTGCCGCCGGACACCTCACGCGCAGAACGTGGAACACGGATACGCTCAGAAGCCGCACCGACCGCGCCGCCATGGGCAAATACGACCGCACCGAGGAGCAGGACATGCTCATCGTCGAGCGCGTCGCGGAGCTGGCGGACAGGTACGGCGTGAAGATGCAGCAGATTGCGCTCGCGTGGCACTGGGCGAAGGGCGTGGCCTCGCCGTTGATAGGCGCGACGAAGGCAAAGTATTTCGACGACGCTGTCGGCGCATTCGGCGTGAAGCTGACGGAGGACGATATAGCGTATATCGAGGAGCCGTATCTGCCGCACCGCATCGTCGGCGCGATAGACCATAATCCGGCCGACGGCGTGATGCTCATCGACGTGAAAAAATAAAATACATTGCGCAAAAGCCGCCGTGGAATTTCCACGGCGGGTTTCGTGATTATGCTTTTTGCTGTAACGCTTAGTTCCGATACGCCTCGCGACGGCAGAGAACATAGAAGCGATATCGCCTCCGCGCGTTCAGCTTGTGGACGGGGAAGAGCATCACGGAGTATAAAGCAGAAGCGGCAAAATGATACGGCATAAAATGCCGGAGCTTTCGAGAAATCGAAAGCTCCGGTCTTTTCATATTATTACACACATTCAAGCGCTTACTTGTTCTTCTTATAAAGTATCCAGAGACCCTTCAGCAGCAGATCGTCGTCGCAGATGATCTCGCGGCGGCAGTAGGGGATGATGCTCGACGCCAGCCCGCCGGTCGCAACGACGGTGCACTTTTCGCCAAGCTCGGCCTCCATGCGCTCTATCATGCCGTCGAGCATTGCGGCGGTTCCGTACACGGCTCCGCTGCGCATCGAATCGACGGTGTTGGTGGCGATGACCTTCTTCGGCGCGGTGATGGATATCGAGGGCAGGAGACTCGTCCCCGCGGCGAGCGCGCCATAGCTCAGGTTGACGCCGGGGATGATCGCGCCGCCGATGTAGGCGCGGCTGCGGTCAATGGCGACGATGGTGGTGGCGGTGCCCATGTCGAGCACGATGACGGGCGCGCCGTAGGTCTCCATCGCGGCGACGCTGCCGACGACGAGGTCGCCCGCAAGAGTGCCGGGGTCGTCAATGCGGACGTTCATGCCTGTGCGCATGCCGGGACCCACCACGAGGCACTCAATGCCGGTCAGCTTGCGCACGGCCTCCTTGAGCGAATTCGTGAGCGGGGGAACGACGGACGAGATTATCGCACCCTCAAACGCGCGCGGGGAAATGTCGTATATCTCCAGAATCTGCTTGAGCTTTATGGCATACTCAGCGGCGGTCTCGCCCGGATTCGTCTGGATGCGGACGATGCTGCGGATGTCGCCGTCCTCGATGCAGCCAAGAACAATATTTGTATTTCCGACGTCTATTGCAAGTATCATGCTGAAAAAACCTCCTGCTGTCGCTCCGTGGTATATTGCATCGATTTCAAATAGTTTTTCCGGATGCGGCGCTGATTTGCATGATAAATAATACCGCATGGCGGACTTCGTGTCAATCATAATGTGGCGGCGGCATCGCGGGGAACTGCACCTGGAAGGGCAGAAAAAGCTTCGGTGTATCAGTGCAATTTATGTAAAAAAATCCCCGAGTTATGTGCATTGCGCACAAAATCAAACGCAGATTTTTTGCATTTTAACGGCGAAGTACATGCAAAAAAGCCTTGAATTGTGGGAATTTCTGCGTTATCATATAACGTATAAAGATCTTTACGCGCAAGCGTAAAAATACTGAAAGGAGAGAATTTAATGAAGAAAAGCAAAAACAAGGCTCTGGTTGTGCTTGTGATCGCTCTGGTCGTCGTTCTGCTGGCCAGCTTCGCGGCGCAGGCATTCAACACCTCGGGCTACTCCGTGTCCGTCAGCCGCATCTATTTTGACACCGAGCACGGCACCCTGTCCGGCCTGCTGTACATGCCCAAGGGCGTGTCTGAATCCAACCCCGCACCCACGCTGGTGACCACTCACGGCTACCTCAACAGCGCCGAGATGCAGGACGCCAACGCCATCGAGATGTCCCGCCGCGGCGTCGTGGTGCTGGCGCTCGACCAGTATGACCACGGCCACTCCCGCGCGACCGAGGAAAACAGCAACTGGATGGCCTTCTGGACCAATTCCCAGTATGACGCCGTGAACTACATGTACGAGCAGCCCTACGTCCTCAAGGACGCTGACGGCAACGGCATCATCGGCGTTACCGGCCACTCCATGGGCGGCTTCTCCTCCTCCGTTGCGGTCTACTTTGACGAGCTGGCCGCGCAGGCAGGCGCGCCCCGCAAGATCAGCGCCATCCTGACCGAAGGCTCCGACTACCTCTACTCCGCATGGGTTGGCCTCGACACCCAGACCGCAGCCGACACCGCAGGCGGCCGCTACTACGGCAAGGTCTGCGCCCAGTTTGACGAGTTCTTCTTCAACGATTCCACTGCGGACGCCCCCGGCTCCGTAGTCAAAAAGAACTTTGTCGGCACCGCGGAAGGCCTGATATTCCTCGAGCAGACCGAGGCAGGCTCCGCCCAGAGCGAGACCTGGTATGACACCAGTGATGGCGGCCACCGCATCGTTTACCAGCCGTACCAGACCCACCCCTGGAACCACTTCTCCAAGACCACTACCGCTGATCTCATCAGCTTCTACACCACGGCCTTCGGCGAGTACGGCATCAAGGACATCGCCCCCAACAGCCAGATCTGGCAGTTCAAGGAAGCCTTTGAGTGCGTCGCGCTGGCCGGCTTCATGGTGTTCCTGATGGCGCTTGCGGCTGTCCTGCTCAAGCTGTCCGTGTTCAAGCTTGCAAAGAGCGGTGAAGCCGTCACCACCAAGCCCGTTGCGACCCTCGGCGGAAAGATATCCTCCGTCTGCCTCTTCGTCGCCACCATGTTCATCCCCGCCATCATCTTCGCCACCGTCTACGGCTCGGCATACAGCTCTGAAGCCATGCGCTGGCTGATATTCGGCGCGGACATCACTCTGGTTCTCGGCGTCGTCAGCCTGATCCTCTCCCTGTGCGCCAAGGGCGACAGCGAGAAGAAGGTACATACCGTCGCGTCCGTCGTAGTCACCGTCGCCGCCGTGCTGCTGCGCCTGATGTGCTCCGAGAACGCGCTCACCAAGTTCTTCGCAAACGACCAGCTGTTCAAGGCCGGCGTTCCCACCTCCATCATGCAGTGGGCTATCGTCTGCGCCCTGATCGCGGCCATCATCTCCGTCATCGTCTACGTGTTCTCCAAGCGCAAAGAGGGCGTCACCCTTGCAAACTACGGTATTGCCGGCAAGTGGAGCACCGTCGGCGTGGCGCTGCTGCTGGCAGTCGTCGTCGTTGCGGTAGGCTACGGCCTGCTGTTCCTCGTGGACGCCATCTTCAAGACCGACTTCCGTATCTGGACCTTTGCGTTCAAGACCTTTGAGGGCAGCCACCTCGCCGCATCCCTTATCTACATCCCGTTCTTCTTCATCTACTACTTTGTCGCTTCCGCCGCTGCCGTCTCCAACACCTCCAGCGAGAAGCTGCAGGGCTTCTGGGGCTACGTGCTCGCCTCGCTGACCAACATGGGCGGCATTCTGGTCTGGCTCATCCTCCAGTACGGTATGCTCTTCTCCAAGGGCGTCGCCTTCTATCCCAACGAGGCGCTCTCCGGCATCATCCTCATCGCGCTGGTTCCCACGCTGGCCATGGCCTCCTGCTTCAGCAAGTACCTCTACAAGAAGACCGGCAACATCTGGACTGCCGCGTTCCTCAACGCGATCCTCATCACCATCATGAGCGTGGCAAACACCACCGTGTACCATCAGCTCTGATACCGCTTATCCTGTAAATAAGCATTAAAAGTTCCCCCGCAGAGGTTCAAAAGCCTCTGCGGGGGATTTCTTCGTTTGATTTAGTTTTCAGTTTGAAATACCGTGGTGCGCGGTGGGACTGGTCATATCAAGGGCGGCGAAGGTGTAGCCGTTATTCAGCCCCCAGTTGATTATGCTCTCGATCGCTGCGACGCTGTAATCCTTCACGTCGTGCTGAAGCACGAGGCAGTAGCCGTAGCCCGCCGCCGCGTAGCAGCCCTCGGTGACGTTCGTATAAATGCCGTTTGTGGTCTTGGTGTGCCCCGCGTCGTCGCTGTCAACGTTCCAGTCGAAGTACTTGTAGCCCATATTGTTCATGATATCCACAAGGCGGCTCATAACGCCGGGGTTGAACTGGCTGACCGTGTTGGAGCTGCCGCCGGGGAAGCGGCAGAGCTTCGTGTACTGCCCGGTCTGACGGTAGATGACGTCCTCCATCGCGTTGAAGTCTTCAAAGAACGCCTCCTCGCTGGCGTATATCTTGCCGTAATCGTGCGAGTAGGTGTGCACCGCGATGCTGTGCCCCTCGTTGTAGGCGCGGCCTATCATATCCTCATAATCGGAATTCAGCGCCGTGACGAAGAATGTCGCCTTGACGCCGTAGCGCGCCAGCACGTCCAGCAGCTGCGCCGTGTAGGGGCCGGGGCCGTCGTCAAAGGTGAGATAGATGGTCTTCGGGTTGTCGGGCTTGACGCTGTCGGGCTGCTGCGCGGGAACAACGTTTATGTGCCGCTCCGCCGTCGTAGTGTCCCCGCGGTCATTCGTGACCGAATATGTGAGCGTATAGCTGCCGACTTTGTACGGGACTATATTTCCGCTGACCTCCACGCGGTCGGTGAGGTCGTTGCCCTGCGCGTCATGCGCTTCGTAGCCCGGCTCCTCAAAGCGCGGACTTGCGACAAGCTCCAGCTCCGTGTCGCCGCTGAGCGTCAGCACCGGCGGGCCGATGACGATGCGCTCGACGCTTGTCTCGTTGCCGGAGGAATCGCTCACGGTGTAGATGACGCCGGTGTCGGTCACGGTGCGCTCGACCTTGTCGGTGATGTCGCCGTCATAATTGTCGCTCGCGGTGTAGCCCTCCTCGACATAGTCGGCCATCGAGCTTACCGCCGCCTGCTCAGCGTTGTGCTGAAGCTCTATAACCGGCGCGACGGTGTCCACCACCGAGACGTGCCGCACGGCGCTGCCGGGAATGAAAAGCGCCTTCGCATGGTAAACTACCTTGTATTCGCCGACCTTGGATGTGTCCACATCGCCGGTGATGCTCACCTCAAGCGGTTTGCCGTCGTTTTTGAATATCCTGCCGACCGAGGTCGCCTCCGCGCCAAGCTCGGTGTACTCCTCGCCGACCTCAAGCGTCATGTCCTTGTCGCCGTTGACGGTGAAGGACGGATGCCGCCCGTCGATGACGAATACCGCCAGAATTACCAGCAGGATGTAGATCGTGAACACTATGCCCGCCGCTTTCTTCTGTTTTCTGTGCCTCGGCGTATGCTCCGCAGCCTGTTTTTCTCTCCTCATTTTGCCCGCCTGTCCTCTCTCAAATGCTTGACTCCATTATACACCACGCTTCGACAGGAGCAAGCGAGAAACCCGATATTTCAGAATTATTAAGAATCGCCGCTGAGTATAATTGTGATTATTTTGACCGCGGAAAATGTTGCTTAAATATAGGTAATCTGCTATAATTATTATTTGTCAAAAAGACAAATATTATCTCTGCGGCAGCCAGCCGCGGGAAAGGAAGAAACATGAAAAACACAGACAAAACAATGGACAAAATCGTCGCACTGTGCAAGAACCGCGGCTTTATCTTCGCCGGCAGCGAGATCTACGGCGGCCTTGCCAACACCTGGGACTACGGCCCCCTCGGCGTTGAGCTGAAGAACAACGTCAAGAGAGCATGGTGGAAAAAGTTCGTTCAGGAAAACCGCTACAACGTGGGTCTTGACGCCGCCATCCTCATGAACCCGCAGACCTGGGTCGCCTCCGGCCATCTCAGCGGCTTCTCCGATCCTCTTATGGACTGCCGCGAGTGCCATGAGCGCTTCCGCGCGGACAAGCTCATCGAGGACTGGTGCGGCACGACGGGCTATGAGCTTCCCAAGCCCATCGACGCCTTCTCCCAGAGCGAGATGAAGGAGTTCGTCGAGGAGCACAACATCCCGTGCCCCACCTGCGGCAAGCATAATTTCACCGATATACGTCAGTTCAACCTCATGTTCAAGACCTTCCAAGGCGTCACCGAGGATGCGAAGAACACGGTGTATCTCCGCCCCGAGACCGCGCAGGGCATCTTCACGAACTTCGTCAACGTCCAGCGCACCACCCGCCGCAAGCTGCCCTTCGGCATCGGCCAGATAGGCAAGAGCTTCCGCAACGAGATCACCCCGGGCAACTTCATCTTCCGCGTCCGCGAGTTCGAGCAGATGGAGCTCGAGTTCTTCTGCAAGCCCGGCACCGATCTGGAGTGGTTCGATTACTGGCGCTCCTTCTGCCATAACTTCCTGCTGTCCATCGGTCTCAAGGACGAGAATCTGCGTCTGCGCGACCATGACCCCGAAGAGCTGTGCTTCTACTCCAAGGCGACTACCGACTTCGAGTTCCTCTTCCCCTTCGGCTGGGGCGAGCTGTGGGGCGTTGCCGACCGTACCGATTACGACCTGACCCAGCACCAGACCGTCTCCGGTCAGGATCTCAGCTACTACGATCAGGAGACGAACGAGCACTACATCCCCTATGTCATCGAGCCCTCCCTCGGCGTCGAGCGCACCGTGCTGAGCGTGCTGTGCGACGCGTATGACGAGGAAGTCGTCGGCCAGGACAAGAAGGGCAATCCCGACGTACGCACCGTGCTGCACCTGCACCCGGCGCTCGCACCGTTTAAGTGCGCCATCCTGCCGCTGTCCAAGAAGGAAGTCCTTACCGGCCCCGCGCTGGAGCTGTATCAGGAGCTTTCCAAGGACTTCATGTGTGATTACGACGAGACCGGCTCCATCGGCAAGCGCTACCGCCGCGAGGACGAGATCGGAACTCCGTTCTGCGTGACCTTCGACTTCAACACCGTCGGCACCGAGACCGACGTCGCCGACCACTGCGTCACTGTCCGCGAGCGCGACAGCATGACTCAGGTCCGCATCCCCATCTCCGAGGTCAAGAGCTACATCGAGGAGCGCATAAAGTTCTGATAACGGCGTCAAAGAGCCATATTTGAAAGAAAAGGGGAACAGAAAATGAAAGATGGATTTATCAAAGCCGCTTCGGCGTCTCCGGTCATCAAGGTCGCTGACACCGAGTATAACGCACAGCGCGTGATCGAGACCATCAAGGCCGCCGATGAGATGGGCGTGAAGATGCTCGTATTCCCCGAGCTTGTCCTCACCGGCTGCACCTGCTACGACCTCACCGGCCACAATGTCATCCTGCGCGGCGCGAAGAAAGCGCTGCTCGAAGTCATCGCCGCAAGCGAAGGCGTGGATATGCTCGTGTTCGTCGGCCTGCCTATAGCCGTCGGCTCCAGACTTTACAGCTGCGCCGCCGCGATATATGACGGCGAGCTGCTCGGCCTTGTTCCGCGCGAGAACGTCCGCGGCACGCAGTTTGCCGAGCCGGCCGACAGCTATGTCGAAGTCGAGATCGACGCCGAGCATGTCGCCGTGCTCAGCACCGACTATGTGTTTACCTGCGCCGCCCTGCCCGACCTCAAGGTCGCGGCCGAACTCGGCGCGGATATCGACGTGCTGGTGCCTCCCTCCGTGCGCCACGCTCAGGCGGGCGCGACCGTTATCGCCCAGCTCGCCTCCTTCCCTGAGACCGTCACCTCTGCGGACGAAGCGGAGCTTACGCTGCGTTCCCAGTCCCGCCGCCTGCACTGCGGCATGATCATGGCCGCGCCCGGCAAGGGCGAGAGCACCACGGACAACGTGTTCTCCGGCCTGTGCATGATCGCCGAGAACGGCGAGATCCTCGCCGCCTCCGAGTGCGAGAACAGCATGGCCGTCACCGAGCTTGACGTCGAGTACATCGTCAATACCCGCCGCGGCAGCGACGATTTTGACCTCGATTCCGATGAGTATTACGAAGCGGTCTGGGGCGGCGAGCCGGTCGAGACCGAGCTGACCCGCAGCTACCGCAAGTACCCGCACCTGCCCGCAAACGAGGCCGATATGCCCGTCTACTGCGAGCGTATGCTCGACATTCAGGTCTCCGGCCTTGTCAAGCGTATGCAGTACGCCGGCCTTGACCACTGCGTCGTCGGCATCTCCGGCGGCGTGGACTCCACGCTTGCCGTCATGGTCAGCGCGATGGCGGTCAAGAAGCTGGGGCTGCCCTCGACGAATGTCGTCGCCTGCACTATGCCCTGCTTCGGCACCTCCTCCCGCACCAAGTCCAACGCCATCGTCGTCGCCGAGCAGATCGGCGCGGAAGTCCGCGTTATCGACATCGGCAAGAGCGTCTACCAGCACTTTGACGATATCGGTCATGCGCATGACGATTACTCCATCGCCTTCGAGAACGCGCAGGCGCGCGAGCGCACGCAGGTGCTCATGGATATCGCCAATAAGCTCAACGGCCTTGACGTCGGCACCGAGGATCTCAGCGAGTTCATCGACGGCTGGTGCACCTATAACGGCGACCATACCAGCATGTACGACGTCAATATGGGTCTGACCAAGACTCAGGTTCGCGCGAACGTCCGCTATATCGCGGGCAAGACCGAGGATCGCGTCCTCAAGGCCGCGCTCTACGATGTGCTTGACTGCCCCGTAACACCGGAGCTTCTGCCGATACATGACGATCAGATCGAGCAGAAGAGCGAGGATTCCGTCGGCTCTTACAGCCTGCAGGACTTCTTCACGCATAAGATTCTCATCTGCGGCTTCGGCCCGGCCAAGACCCTGCGTCTGGCGAAGATCGCGTATCATAACGAGTTTACGGACGAGGAGCTTGTCCGCTGGCTGAGAAGCTACTGCAAGCGCCTGTTCACGCAGCAGTTCAAGCGCAGCTGCCTGATGGACGGCCCCGCCGTCGAGGCGTTCAGCGTCTCCCCGCGTACCGGCCTGCATATGCCGTCCGACGGCGAGAGCACCCTCTTCCAGCACGAGATCGACGAGCTGGCCAAAGAGCTGGGGCTTGAATAAGCAATAGTTTATAGAATCACAGAAAAAGTACCGTGTTTTCATACGGTACTTTTTCTGTGTTGGGGGGAGCGGGACGGCGTTACCATGGCTCCCTTTGCATCCCCTAGGGGACTAGCTTCGCGTCGCAAATGGAGGCAAGAAACTAATCTTTACTGTGCTCTTGCTTTTGCACTCTGCCATTACCTCAACGCTGGCGACCCCTTCGGCGCCGCCGCTTCGCTACCCTAGAAGGGGCAGCGCTCCGCGGCAAAGGTTTGGGACTGGCGCGAAGACAGCGCCCAGTACCACCTTGGCGCCCCTCTTAGGGGAGCTGGCGGCAAAGCCGCCTGAGGGGTCGCCAGACTCGGACTATTGCCGATTGGGAAAAGACAGAGCAGGGCGAAGAACACATGATACCCGCATTCACGTCCCATCGTTTGACTATTAATTAGCAATCAACAAAACTCCACTGGGTTTACATATAAAAATTGTGAATTTTGTATAATTTCTGCAATTTTCATACTTGTGTACTCCGAGATTATATAGTATAATGAAGACAGATCGATAAACGGACAAACTGCTGAACGCTTACTATATCAAGGAGGAAAAGAATGACAAACGAATATCTGAAGAGAGTGTACGCAGATGTGGAGCGCCGCGACGGGCACGAGCCGGAATTCCTTCAGGCCGTGCGCGAGGTCTTCGAGTCGCTGGAGCTGGTCATCGATAAGCACCCTGAATGGGAAAAGGCTGGACTTATCGAGCGCTTCGTCGAACCCGAACGCGTCATCGAGTTCCGCGTCCCATGGGTGGACGACAGCGGCAAGGTGCAGGTCAACCGCGGCTACCGCGTGCAGTACAACTCCGCCATAGGCCCCTACAAGGGTGGGCTTCGCTTCCATCCGTCTGTCAACCTCTCCGTTATCAAGTTCCTCGGCTTTGAGCAGATACTCAAAAACTCTCTGACCACGCTCCCCATGGGCGGCGGCAAGGGCGGCTCCGACTTTGACCCCAAGGGCAAGTCCGACGCCGAAGTCATGCGCTTCTGCCAGAGCTTTATGACCGAGCTTTACCGCCACGTCGGCCAGTTCACGGACGTTCCGGCGGGCGACATCGGTGTCGGCGGACGCGAGGTCGCGTACCTCTTCGGCCAGTACAAGCGCATCGTCAACCGCTTCGACGGCGGCGTCATCACCGGCAAGGGACTGACCTTCGGCGGCTCGCTGGCGCGCACCCAGGCCACCGGCTATGGTGTGTGCTATTTCTCTGCTGAGGCGCTCAAGCACCTGCGGAACACCGGCTACGAGGGCAAGACCGTCATCGTCTCCGGCTCCGGCAACGTCGCGCAGTACTGTGCGGAGAAGGTCACGGCGCTCGGCGGCAAAGTAGTTGCGATGAGCGACTCACAAGGCTACATATACGACCCCAACGGCATCAACCTACGCGTGCTGTTTGACATCAAGCAGCGCCGCCGCGCGCGTATCAGCGTGTACGCGCAGGAGGTTCCGGGCAGCGAGTACCACGAGGGCTGCAAGAATATCTGGAACGTCAAGTGCGACATCGCGCATCCCTGCGCCTCGCAGAACGAGATGGACGCGGCCGGCGCACAGGCGCTTGTCGATAACGGCGCGATGGCCGTGTTCGAGGGCGCGAACATGCCGCTGACTCCGGAAGCCATTGAGACAGTCCAGAAAAACGGCCTGCTGTACAGCCCCGGCAAGGCGTCCAACGCCGGCGGCGTTGCGACCTCCGGCCTTGAGATGAGCCAGAACTCAATCAGAATGTCCTGGAGCTTTGAAGAGGTCGACGAAAAGCTACACGGCATCATGCAGAACATCTATAAGGCCTGCTATGACGCATCGGTCGAGTGCGGCCGTCCGGGCGATCTTATGGTCGGCGCGAACGTAGCGGGCTTCCTGAAGGTCGCGGAAGCGATGATGGCTCAGGGCATCGTATAATAAATTAAAATTTCCTCGCTCCATTCCACAAAGGCGGGCAGCACTCGAAAGAGTACTGCCCGCTGAGTATATCTAAAAGTTATGCTCTAAAGAGAGACAACAGAGTAGCAGGGGAGCTTGAGGGGGCAAGGCCCGCCTCAAATTCAGTAAACCGCCGTCCAAGAGTCCTGACAA
>ENA-OROK01003072-OROK01003072.1-human-gut-metagenome-genome-assembly--contig:-NODE-3072-length-13534-cov-14.445953_pt1 | contig 13534 bp, 10 predicted proteins | sample MGYA00242127_ERZ509046 | MGnify/ENA primary metagenome ERZ509046 (study PRJEB26280, sample SAMEA2338728) | human gut metagenome | biome: human gut; feature: human-associated habitat; material: faeces... | reverse complement strand
GGAACCACTTATAGGACTTCTTCTGGATCTCCAGCAGGTTGGGCATTGCCATGACCTCTTCGTGGCGGGCAAAATTCTTGCGCAGGGTCTTGCCGTAGTACTTGTCCTTGGCCATTCAACGATCACGCCTTTCTATTCGTTACTTCTTTTCCGGCCGCGTCCGGCTCTCGCCAATAAGCCCGGCCCGGCCCCTATGGGTCTGCTCCCGCAGCGACACGCACGGGCTTGTTGACGTTTTTTACGCTAACACCCTTGTATTCCGCCGCCGGAGATGGTATACTGTGGTCAGATGAAAGTGGGGGTGTGTTTGCGTCCATCCTCCCAATATAAGCGCTTCATTATATCAAAATCCGGAAGCGCTGTCAAGTCCTGTCTGCGCCTTCGGGCGCTTTTTTTGTGCAGAAATGGCGGGCGCCGTAAGGCGCCCGCCATTTTCTTCGTTATTGCACCGCCGTGATGACGCCGTCCGTGACGGTCACGCCCCACGCGGCGGATACCGCCTCCTCCGGCGCGGCCTGTATGGCCTCGGCGAACACCTCTACCACCTGATAGCTGGTGCTGCCGTCCAGCCCCGTGCCCGTCTCCAGCACCATGGGCTCGCACAGCACGCCGGTCATGTCCCCCGGTGCCATCGCCGTGGTGTAATAGTAGGTATCGCCGCTTCCGGCCAGCCAGCCGCCCAGCAGCTTCACCGCCGGCAGCCGGGAGGGCACGCCGCCCACCGTCTCGCCGGCCCCGTTCACCCACCGGCCCACCAGCCGCACCCGCACATAGGCGGGATAGGTACCGGTGTTCTCCACCCGGATATTGGACTTCACATCGCCGGTGTGGGTACCGGCGGTGAACGTATCGTCATTCAGCTGCTCGTGTACCGTACAGGTGACAACCGCCGGCTCAAACCGGTTCTCCGCGTCGGCCTTCCGGAACATGAACGCCATGGTCACGCCCACCGCCGCCACGGCTGCGGCCGCGGCCGCCAGCACCAGTATCCGTTTTCTGTTGGCCTTCACCGCCTCACCCCTTTCTGTTGCACACGGCATCGCTGCTGCCGCTGAGCCATTGATCCCGCACCGCGTCGCCGTTGAACACGGCGGATGCGCCGTCCTCCGTGACCTCTACGGTCTGCGCCGCGTCGGCGTACCGCCATGACCAGTCCGCCGCCTGCTCCACGATGTAGCGGCGGCACGGCAGGCCCCGGATCACCGCGCTGCCGTTGCCGGTGACGGTCACATACGTCACCATGTCCGCGTCGTCCGCCGCCGTGATCCTGTATACGAACACCTGCGTCCCCGCGCCCTCATCGTCCGTGCCGTTGGCGCGGGTGATGGTCAGGTCGCCGAAGGCGGGCATAAACTTGGCGTAGAACACGTTTTTGTTGGGATTGGTCAGCAGTCCGTCCCGCTTGGGCCGGATGGACGCCCCTGTCACCGCCGCCATGCTCTCCGGCGCCGGTACGGTGCAGGCCTCGTCCAGATACCACCCCTGGAACGAGTATCCCGGCTCCGCCGCCGCCGTGGAACCGACAAGCTCCTTCGTACCGCTGACCACCTCGATGGTGCGGCTCACCGTGCCGCCGCCGAAGGGCCACACGCTGTACTCCACGGTGTACTGCTTCGTCTCGTAGTAGAAAATAATGTAGTTCTGCTCGTCCTGCGGCCGCAGGCTGATGCGCTGCTCCGCCGCCGACACGCAGCTCATGCCGTCGATCTCCCCGGCCCGCGCCGTCACCACCGTGCCGTAGCGCCCCTTGCCCGTCTCCACCGGCAGCAGCACCCCGTTTTTGTGGGCCGCGTCGTCCGGGTCGTAGGTCAGGCCGGCCAGATCGCTGATGTCCGTGCCGTAGGTCAGATGGTACACCCGGTAGCTCTGGGTGTTCCGGACATAGAACACATACAGCTCCGTGCCGTCGGCGCTGATGGTGAACGTAAAGCCGTCCGCGCCCTGCGTCACCTGCTCCGTGCCGCCGCCCGCCGCCGTCACGCCGGTGGTCAGCGGCGTGAAGCCGCTGAAGGTCTGGGGCCGGATGGTCTGTGTGCTGCCCACCGCGCCGATGCCCTCCGTGTGGAACGACGCCTCGGTGTAGTTGACGTAGCCGCCGTTTCCGTCCGGCGTCAGGGCATCCCCCTCCGCGTCCAGATCCTGCAGCATGTGGTGCACCGCGTAGTAGGCGTTCTGCACGTCCGGCGTGTAGTAGAATGTCACCACGTTGTCCTTGGAGCCTACATACTTGCCGTTCTCGTCCTTCTCCACCGCCAGCACCAGCCGCTTGTAGAATGCATCCGGCATGTAGTTGGCGATCACGGCGAACCGCTCCGTCACCACCGTCATCTGCGTGGTCTTTTCCTCGGTGCCGCCGCCGGGCGCGTCCGGGATGAGCCGGTCGTCGCTGAGGTACCGGTACTCCACGGTGTAGCCGATATTCTCCGCGTGAACGTAGGTGAACGTGAACACGTTCGCCGTGGGATCGCTCTTGTCGCCCTCGTACTGGATGGTGGCGGAGTGGCTGGCCAGTGTGGGATAGTACCCTCTGTTGTAGTCGTCGTACAGCTGGTTAAGGGGCGCGCCTGCCTTGGGGATAAACGTCCGGGTAGTTCCCTGGAACGCATAGCCGACGGAATCGTCGGCCACCGTCCGGTGGAACCCGCCGTCCTCCGCCAGATAGACGTAGCGCCGCGTCTCGCCGCCGCTGCTGGCCGTATAGGCCGTGTTGTCCCGGGGGTTGTACAGCGCGGCGGCCCGGGCCGCCGCCGTCCACGCGGCGTCCGTCTCCGCCTCCAGCGTGACGTAGTGGATGATGAACGGCTGCGCCGAGTGGGTGCCCCAGTCCGCAAACACGTTCATGTTCCGGACGATGGGCATATCCAGCGGCGTATAGGCCGTTTTCTTGTGGCTCTTCATGTAGAACCAGCCGCCGAAGACGTAGTCGTGGCCGCTGGTATCCTCCGGCGTCACCACGCCCTCCGCCAGCGCGCCGTGATCCACCTTCAGGTCGTGCAGCACCTCCACGGAGGTGTCCCCCGCCTCATAGGCCAGCATGTCGTCGTAGGTGCGGAAGAACCGCACGTCATGCTGCACCGGCGCCCACTTGGCGTACAGTACCAGATGAGCGGCGGGCATGGTGCTGCCCGGCACATATTCGCTGCCGTCATAGCAGCCGGGGCTGGTGTACCAGCCGCCGAAGGTATAGGCGTCCTTCTCCAGCGTGGCCGGATAGGGCGGGATGCCCGCCTCGTTGCCGGTGGCCTCCCGGATATAGGCGTCGATGCCTCCCTCAAAGGGCACTTCGTAATCCTCGGCCCCGCTGTAATTGTGCAGCGCCAGATTGTAGCTCTGCCGCTTGTAGAACAGGTTGGCGGTATAGCTCAGCCGCCCGTCGTCCAGCGTACCGTTGTCCTCCTGCAGCCACCCCGCGTCGCGCTCGCCTGCGCTGACGAAGCCCGGCAGGCCCGGCCGGGTCTGGTCCGCGATCGTTTTGTTGTTATCGGCGGCGTACACGGTGCGGTACAGGTCGTAGGACACGCCCTTGAATATCCTGTCTCCCTCCTGGCCCGCCGGCGTCTCCACATACAGCTTGTAGATCCACTGCCGGGGATTGCTCCAGCTGATGTCCGCGCCGTTGTCGAAGAAGGCCAGGAAGTTCATATCATCGGGATCCTGCCGGTCTGCGAACCGCGTATCCGTAACAAAGCTGTCCTTATACACCAGCTGCTCGTCCAGAATGGGATAATAGCACTTGATGGTGGCGTTGGGGTTCGTCCAGTTGTACTGGATGTTGTACTCGCCGTTCCACCCGGCGAAATAGGCGTAGTTGCCCCACTGTCCCTCGTCCATGTGATCCTTGGCCTCGTTGCTGGTGTGGGCGCCGGACACCTCCACCTTATCGAACACCTCGCTGGGCCACAGCACCGACAGGTCTGCGCCGTACCGCGCATCGAATTCAAAGTAATAGAACTTGTGTTCCTTCTCGTTGTAGCCGCTCTCCGGCAGCGTGCCGGTGGTGTACGTCACGCCTGCCGGCGCGTTGATCTCCGGCAGTGCCGGCACCTCGCCCCAGTGGCTGCTGGTGACATTCTCCAGCAGGGATGTCACGTCGTTCACCACGACACCGTTCTTCTTCGGACGCCCATTCTGGTTGCTCCGCCCGTCCATGCCGTCATTCTGATGGCCGAACTTGTAGGTGCTGCCGCCCACGATGTAGTATTTCGGATCGCCGCCGTTCTTCCTCTCCTGCGCGTAGAAGAACCGCATGGTGTACACCCGCCGGGTGTAGTAGACGTTGACCACAGTGGAGCCGTCGCCCTCCACCAGCACATCCTTATCCGCGTGGCTGTACACATACTGCCGGAAGCTCTGGGCATAGCAATCGCTGCTGTGGGTGTGGCTTTCATCGTTCTCCAGATGGCACAGGGCGGTGGTGGCCGTCAGATCGTTGCCGCCGCTGACCGTCTCGCCGGAGATGGCGCCCACGCTCTCCGCGCCCACATAGCTGTACCTGTCATCGTCGGCGTTCTGCAGCCAGTACACCTTGGTGTAGGTCGTCTCCGCCTGCGTCCAGATGGCGATGTAGCTCAGATTCTCGTCGGGGATGGCGGCGGGCAGCGTGTCCGCCCTGCCGTCGCCCTTCCCGTTCTCCTCCACCAGATCCCAGCCGCCGAACACATAGCCGTGGCGGGTAGGCTCGTTCACCAGAAACGGTGTGCCGTACCGTGCGTACACCGGCTCCGTGCCGTAGCCGCCGTTGATGTCGAACTTGATGAGGTGATAATTCCGGTCGTAGTAGCACTCAAACACGGTGGAGCCGTCCGCCGCCACCGCCTCGGGATAGTGGTACAGCTTGTTGAAGCCCACGGAGTGGGCCGCGTCCGCCGCCAGCATCTCATTGGTGATGATGGTGCCGGTGCGGGCGGTGCGCTGCTGGTACAGCGACACGTCCTCCGTGTAAAAATCGTCGTGGATGTTCTGGAAATAGAACCGCGCCGCGTAGGGCACGTCGATGGCCTTGTAGTACACGTTCACCACATACGCGGCCCTGTCGTAGTCCTCCGTCACCGCCAGCACGATGCTGTCCGCTTTGTCCGGCGCGTCCACCTCGCCCTGCGCCGGCACGGTGATGTCCGGCTGCGCCGCGTTGTAGTACGGCGCGTAGCCCAGATAGGTGGGGGAGATCACCGTATTGCTGTACGCCGTGCCCCGCTCGATCTGGGCGCTGAAGCCCGTATACACGGGCAGCCCCGTCCCCGCATCCAGATAGTTGATGGATATCTGGACATACTCGCTGGTATGGGCGCTGCGTCTGGCCCGGCGGGCCGCCCTTTTCGCGTCCGCCGCCGTCTCCGCCAGCTGCGCGGCCCGCTCCTGGGCCTGCGCCGTCTCGTAGGCCGTCACCTCCGCCTGCGTCACCGGTACGGCGTGCGCCGCCGTGACGCATACCGGGTCGGAGACGGCCGTCTCCCCGTCCGCCTCGGCTCTGCACCGCACATAGGCGTCCCCGGCGCCGCTGAGCGTCTCCCGCACCAGTGCGTAGGACACCGTCAGCGCCGTATCGTCCGCGCCGTAGATGTCCACCCAGCCCGCCTCGGTCAGGATCTGCCACTGCACGGCGGCGTTCTCCGCGGTGCATACCGCCTCCGCCGCGGCGTTCTCCGCCTGACTGACGGTTATCTGCTCCACGGCGCGGCCATTCTGCGTCACCGATACCGCCAGCGCCGCCGTTTCCTCCGCCGCCGTCGTCACCGGCAGCAGCTGCGCCGCCATCACAAGGCACAGCAGCAGTGATACCAGCCGCCGGCCCGTTCCTTTTCCGTTATATCTGCGCTCCATCTCGCGTCCCCCTGTCGTCCTATGACGCGGCGCGCACCGCGTCCCACGCCGCCTGGGCCCGGGCGATGCCGTCCGTCCCCGGATACTGCACGGCGGCGGCGTGGATGTCGATGCGCAGCCCCGCCGCCAGCGCCCGTAAACGGCTGGCCGTCATATCGGCGCTGACCGTGATGCGTCCGCCGTCCCCCAGCACCGCGGCGGAAAACGCCGTGTTGGCCGGTACCAGCTGATAGTACACGGCGCTGTCCGTTCCGCCGGACAGAAACTGCCACGCCGTCTCCACGCGCCATGCCGACAGCACCTTGCCCGCGCCGTCCTCTATGGCGTAGCTGTGGGTGCCGCTGCGCTGCCACCCGCCGGTCTGCACCTCCGCGAACACATAGCAGGCCACCTCGCTGCTCTCCAGCGCCACCACGGCGTTCTTGGTAACGTCCACCCCCGGCGCCAGCAGCCACTTGCCGCCCTCCGCCGGTACGTCGCCCGTCTCCGTCACCGTCAGCTGCCGGATGGACGCCACACGGGCCCCGTCGCCCCAGTCGGAGGAGACCACATAACGGGAAAACGTCACGCCCGTCAGTGCGAACGTGACCAGCAGCAGATACAGGAGGTACGCCCGCAGCGGCAGATGATGTCCCCGGCGGCGTAGGCCGTCTCCGCGTGTGTCACCACCAGATCGTCCGGCTCGATGGCGCCGGACATGCTGCCCGTCAGCACCACGGCGCTGCGCAGCCCCAGCACCGCCGGATCCTTCACGCCCAGCCGCTGCGCCGCCAGCACATAGAGGTTCGCCGCCAGCAGCACCGCCAGCGCCGCCGCCTATTTTACCAGCCAGTCTGGCCGCCCTTCTCATCTTCATCGCCTCTGCGTCTCCTTCCTCCGGTGCCCAGCACCGCCAGCGCTCCGCCGGTAACGGCCATCATGCCCACATACCAGCCCAGCGGGAAGCCGTCTCCCGTCTTGTACTCATCGGGCCGTATCCACTGTCCCGGCTCCTCCGACACCACCAGATAGAACCCCAGCGTCACCCGGGCCGCCCGGCCCGCCGCCGCGCTGTCGCCCAGCGCCGTGTCCGCCTGATCCTGCACCGGGCCGTCGTCGAACCGCCACAGCCACCGGATGTCGAAATCCTGTATCCGTCCGGCCTCCACCTTGCCCGTCACGGCCCGCAGCACATTCTCCCGCGCCGCGTTCTCCGGCAGGGCGTACTGCTCCGTATCGGCGAAGCCCTCGCCCTCCAGCGCCGCCTGCACCGGCACGTTCTCCGTCCGGATGCGGTACAGCACCGCCGTATAGGTCACGGCGCTGCCGCCGTCGTTCTTCAGCCGCACCAGACTGTGGCCCTCGGTGCCGGGAGCCACGACCTCCGCGCCGTCGCCGCTGTCCACATGGCTGTACGCCGTGTCGAACAGCCGCAGCCGCGCCGCGCCGCTGCTGTCGGTATCCGTTCCCGCGTCCCATACCAGCCTTCCGGCGCTATAAGTGAGGATATGCTCAGGCTTCAGGCTGCGGGATGCGTAGGTAACTCCGATGGCAGCGGGAAGCATGAACGTCTGAAGCAGGAACAATATAAGCACAGCGGTTCTCAGCCGCGTTCTGTTTATCTTGGAACTGCACATGGGATGGCTCTCCTCTTTCCGCTGGTCTTGCACCGGCGCATACGCCGAAGGCCCGTCCGCCGGGCCGCCTGCGTACACGCCGGGGGGCGCTGCCCTGCGGCAGCGCCCCTCGGTGGGGGATGTGTACGTCTCTATTGTAAAGGGGGGGAATAGAGTCTCACTCAGTCGATCTGGGTCACGGAGATGGTCAGCTTGAACGCCACATCGGTGTTGTAGTCGGCGGCCGTCATGTCGCCGAACGCTCCGGCTGTCTGGTTCCATTTACCGTCAGCCGCATAGGTGCCGGCGTCCGCCGCCAGATTGCCCAGCAGAGTATCCGCCGCGTCACCGCCCGTAAAGTACGCATTGTTGTGCTCATAGACCCAATGCCAGTACAGCGTATAGACGCCGGTGGTATCCGTGCTGTTGCTGCTGTAGCCGCCTCCTGACGTGGGATAGCCGCCTCTGGAGCACAGTTCCGTGCCCAGATTTGTGTTGGCCTGATAATCGCCGGACACATACGCGCTGCGCAGATAACCGTTGATGTCGTCCAATGTGCCCGCCACCACAACCTGATCGCCCTTTTTCAGATAAAAGGCAATGGGGTGATAGTCCGTCGGCACCTGGGATGTGCCGTTATACGGTGCCTTGGTATAATCCCGATAGGCGCCCTTCTTCAGCACGATGTCCTGCATATCGTCCATACCCACCTGGACCCGCACCGCCGTCTCGGGCGCACCCTTGATGGTGAAGGTCACGGCGTTCTCGTCCTGCGTGCCCGGTGCCGCCAGCTTGTCGCCGTTGCTGGATACCACGGTTTCGGCAATGCTGGTGGCGGTGTCCTTATTGTAGCTGGTTTTAAACGCTCCGCCGCTGATGCTGACCTCCACGCCGAACTTGGCCACACGGGCGCTCTCCGTTGCGTCGGCGGCGGTGGTATATTTGGCGAATGTCCCGCCCACGAAGCAGGACGTGACCATGACCAGCGCCAGCAGTCCTCCCGCGATGCGGAGCGCACTGTTCTTTCTGTTTTTCATGGTGATTCTCCTTTCTGCGCCCGTAGGCGCATACGCCGAAGGCCCGTCCGCCGGGCCGCCTGCGTATACGCCGGAGGAAGCCCCCGTGCGGGATGCCCCCTCCGGCGGACAGCATAGCGCTGTATCTGCTTGGATCAGTCGATCTGGGTGACGGTCATGGTCACGGCGAAGTCGATCTTGCCGGCATCCGCCACGTTGTTTGCGGCGCGGTTGCCCAGCGCGGTATCCTTGGCGTCAGTCTGATACGCACCCACGGCCGTATCCTCAAACGCCCACTTCCACGCGATCTGCAGGTTGTCGGCGGTCTTGCCGCTCAGATCCTGGTTGGCCTCGTAGTCCTTGGTGTAGGCGTTGATGGCGTTCTTCACGGCAGTCTGCAGCTGAGCCACGTTGGTGATGCCCGTGTTGCCGATCTTATACTCCGTGCCGTTCACGGTGAACACCAGCGGACAGTACTCGTCAGTGCCGTTGGTCGTCCAGTTGGTCAGTTCAAACTGCTTCACCTCGTAGCTCACGCGGACGGCCACCTCCGGTGTACCGGTCATGCTGAACTCCGCCATCCTGCCGTCGGTGCCGGGGGCCACCAGCTTGCTCTCGTCGCTGGACACCACGGTGTTCTCCGCCAGCGTGAAGCTGGTGTCCGTCTTGGTGTAGGTCTTGCTGAACATCTTACCCGCGTCGGCATTCAGCGTCACGCCGAACTTGGCCACACGGGCGCTCTCCGTTGCGTCGGCTGACGTGGTGTACTTGGCGAACGTGCTGCCCACGAAGCAGGACGTCACCAGCACCAGCGCCAGCAGCAAGCCGGCGCTTCTCATCAGTACGTTTTTCTTCTTGGTCATAATGGAACTCCTCCTTAGTGATTCGGGAAAGCGGTCTCCCGCCGCTCTCCGCTTTGAAATTTGTATGTCACTGCGCCTGCCGTCCCTTTTCCGGCGGCCGCAGGGCTACACGGTTTTTTACTGCGGCGCCGCGCCGCTGCCGGACGCGGCCTTCAGCCGCTCCAGCTCCTCCCGCAGGCGGGCCGTCTCCTCGTCGCTGTGCTGCGCCTGCTTCCGCCGGCGTATCACATCTCCGATGACAAAGGTGCACACCGGGATACCGATGAACACCGCCATGCCCAGCGGCTTCTGCAGGAACAGGGCAAAGTCGCCCAGCTTGGGGATGCGCCCCCTGTACACGCCGATAACACTGTCGGGGTAGATGGCCGGATCCTCCGTGTTGTTGGCGTCGCCCTTGGTGATGAACTGCTTTTTGCCGCTCTCGTCCGCTGTGACGGCCACGATACGGTGGGTCACCACCACGTTCCCGTCCTTGAAGGCCACCACGTCGCCCACCTGCAACGCCTCCGTATCAGGCTTGGTGGTAAAGATCAGGTCGCCCACCTCAATGTGATCCTCCGCCGTGCCGCTCATGGAGCCGGACAGCACCACCATCGGGGCCACGCCCAGCACCGTGGGCGGCGTCTCCGGGTGCAGCGTCCCCTTGACAATGATGGTCACATTGCATACCAGCAAAAACGAAAACACAGCGCACAGCACCGCGCCGGCCACTGTGAGAGCCACGCTTCCCGCGTTTTTCTTCATGCGTATACCTTCCTTTCACTTTGCGAAAAAATAAAAAGACCGGCTGCACCAGCACACGTTCTGTGTACTGCTTGCAGCCGGTCGATCATGCGAATATACTTCGTTTAGACACCTTAGCTTTGCGTCGCGGGCTTTCACCCGCTTTGCCAAAAATCCGTTTGAATTTGTACTGTCTATCGTACCACTTTCTGCCGGTTCTGTCAAGTTTTTTTGTCGGATTTCTTACATTTTTTACATTGATTTGACATTTTTCTTATCTTTCCGCCGCCGCTTTTCCATCATCTTCCAGCTCCGCGATGTCCGCCATCACCTGCGCGTACTGTGCGGCCACCGTTTCCGCCAGCCCCGCCGTCTCCGGGGTGATAGCGCCGCTCCGCAGCGCCTCCGTCAGCGCGGATGCCGCCGCGCACAGCCGCTCCAGCCCCAGATTGGCCGCAACGCCCTTTAAGGTGTGGGCCGCCCGGAAGGCCTCCTGCCCCTGACCGGCGCGAAGCGCCGCTGTCAGCGCGTCATAGCTGCCATCCGACGCGAAGCGCCGGATGAACCGCGAGGCCATGGGCTCGCCGCCCAATCGCGCCATGGCCTGTGCGCCGTCCGAACCGATCCCGGCGTAAAATTCCCTCAGTGTCGTTTCCCCTCACCTCTTTTTTCAGCTGGCCGGCTGCCCGTTCCCGGCGTATACCTCGGTGCGCAGCGCGTCCTGTATGTCCGTCAGGCACTGCACCAGCACCGGATTGAACACGCCGCACTGGCCGTCCCGGATCATCTCCATGGCCTGCTCCGGCGTGTAGGCGTCCTTGTATACCCGCCGGCTCACCAGCGCGTCGTACACATCGGCCAGCGATACCACCTGCGCCGAGATGGGGATGTCGTCCCCCTTCAGCCCGTCGGGATAGCCGCCGCCGTCGTACCGCTCGTGGTGCCAGCGGCAGATCTCCGCCGCCGTCTCCAGCAGCGGCTCGCCCCGGTACTCCCGCATGCCCCGCAGCAGCTCCTCGCCGATGACCGTGTGCTGCTTTACCGCCTCGAACTCCTCCGGCGTCAGCCGCCCCGGCTTGTTGAGGATACCCTGGTCCACGCCGGTCTTGCCCACGTCGTGCAGCGCCGATGCGGTGCTGATGGTCACACAGTCGGCCTGCGTCAGCCGGTACGCGCCGCTGATCTCCGTCAGCCGGTCCAGCAGCCGCGCCGTCAGCTGGTTCACATGCCGCACATGCTCGGCGCTCTCGCCGCTGCGGAAGCCCACGATCCGCCCCAGCACGTCTACCATCACCTGTTCCCTCCTCCTCTGCCATTGGGTGCTCCGCGCCAGCATGGCGCTGAGCCGCCGCTGCCGCGCATAGAGCCGTACGGTATTCGTCACCCGCCGGTACACCACCTGCGCGTCAAAGGGACGGCTGATGTAGTCCGCCACTCCCAGCTCATAGGCCCGCCGGATGTACTGGCCGGAATCGTCCGCCGTCACCAGCACCACCGGTATGTCCTCGATATAATGCCGCCGGTTCATCTCCTCCAGCACCCGGATGCCGTCCATCCCCGGCATGACCATATCCAGCAGCACCATCTCGATGCCCGTGCCGTACTGCTCCAGCAGCTCCAGGCACGCCGCGCCGTCGGACGCCTCCAGATACCGGTATTCGTCTCCCAGCATGGCCATCAGCAGCTCCCGGTTCAGCGGCGCGTCGTCCACCACCAGCAGCAGCGGGGCCTGCTCCTCCGGCGTACTGTCGTCCGCCGCCTGTCCCTCCAGAATGACGCAGTCCTTCCGCTGCTTGGCCCGGTACATCAGCCGGTCGGCCCGCAGCACGGCGTCGGCCACTGTTTCGTCCCGGGCCATGACGCCGCCGATGCTGGCCGTCAGCCGCAGGCCGGACTGCTCCGGCAGCCGCAGCGCCGCTATCCGTGCCCGGATATCCTCCAGCACCGCCGGGAAGTCGTTCTCTCCCACCCCCGGCAGCAGCAGAAGGAACTCGTCGCCGCCGTAGCGCACCACCTGGCCGTCCATCCCGGCCGCGTCCTGCATCACCTGCGCCGCGGCCGTCAGGAGCTTGTCGCCGCCGTCGTGGCCGTAGGTGTCGTTGCACAGCTTCAGATCGTCCAGATCGATGATGGCCACGCCGCCCCGTACGGCCCCGGCCTTCATATGCATCTCGTAGTAGCTGCGGCTGTACACGCCGGTCAGCGCGTCCACGCCGTCCTCCCGCACGACCCGCCCGGAGATCAGCAGCGTGTCCGCGTCCAGCTTCTCAACGCGGATGTCGTACCGCTTCATCTGCCGGTCGCTGGTCTGAAATTCCATCCGGAACTCCTCGCTCTCCGCGCCCCGCCGGAAGAAGCCCTGCAAATACCCTGCGTTGATATACCGGTACCACATCGCCGCCTCCTCGGAGACGGCGGTGCCGCTGCGGCGGATCTCCTCCCGCAGCTGCGCCGGCATGAGCCAGCGCTGCCGCACGCCGTCCGTCAGCGCGTTGCCCCAGTGTATGCAGAGCCGCCCGCTCCGCGGTCGTATTCCATGATGACGCCGCAGTAGGGCCGCAGCGAGTTGATGAGCACTTCCTTCGTCAGCATACTCTGTTTCCCCCTTGTGCCGCCCTGCTTTCCCGGCCCGCAGGCCCCCGGCGCGGCGCGCCCCCCCGGCGGCCGCCGCCGCACAGCGGCAGATACAGTGCTATTATACCGTCCGCCCCCGCAAAAAGCAAGAGCGCCCCCTTCCCGGCCCGCGAAAAGCAAGAGCGCTCCCTTCCCGCCCCGCGAAAAGCAGGAGCGCTGCACCCTTCCGCGCCGCGCTCCCGCCGTATATGATGGATGTTCACTTTTCCCGCTTCTCCAGCCGCACCACCGTCTCCATATGTGCATCATTGTCCAAACTCAAATTCATATCTTCCGCAATGATAGGAAGCTTGAATTTGATGGACTTGAGCCACTGACCGTTGGGCTGCCGTTCCTCATAAATCTGGACTTCGGAAAGCAGCGATTCCATAAGCTGCCGCTTTTCCTGATCGTCCATGACGGAATAGAGCTTATCAAAGTAAATCAGCACCTTGTAGATGTTGTCGCCTGTCAGCTTTTCCGCCTCAATCGCCATCTTCTTGGCTCTGGCGGCAACGAGCTGGTTTTCTGTATCCTCGATCTTATCATACATCTTGTAAAGCCGATCATCAAGGTCTGCTTTGCGTTTGATGTAGTGCTTATCATCCGGGTCGAGGGAATCGATCTCCTCCATCAGCCGTGCCTTTACGGAATAACTCTGGCGAAGCTGCTTTTCATGCGCCGCGATCTCCTGCTCAATGGCAGAGGTATCCACCTTCATGCTGATCTTTTCCTGCATCATGGCGGCGAACTTCGGATTGCTTGCCAGCTTTACGATAACCTCCGCAACGGCACTGTCCAATAGTTCTTCATTGATCTGTTTCTTGAAATCGCATTTATGTCCGTGCATCATTGTACGATGCTTACAGCCATAGTAATAAAAATCCTTGTATTTTGAGCCGTC
>ENA-OROK01003067-OROK01003067.1-human-gut-metagenome-genome-assembly--contig:-NODE-3067-length-13548-cov-4.652931_pt1 | contig 13548 bp, 10 predicted proteins | sample MGYA00242127_ERZ509046 | MGnify/ENA primary metagenome ERZ509046 (study PRJEB26280, sample SAMEA2338728) | human gut metagenome | biome: human gut; feature: human-associated habitat; material: faeces... | reverse complement strand
CACAGACCATGTCAGACCCACTTCTTCAATCATTTGCTTACGCTTCATGATCTCTTCTACTGTCCACACTTCACCATTTGGAATGTGATGAAGAGCATTTACTATACCAGTAGCGCCTGCCTGCTTAATATCCCACAAGCTAACCGGGTCATTAGGACCATACCAGCGCCAAGTTTGTTCACATAAATACATATTATTCTTTCCTGATTACAAGTTACTAATTATGATTAAAAACAGAATGATACCATCCTAATATTAGATAGAGAATGCATCAAATCCACCGTCGATAACAGCTACTGTACCTGTTACGAAGTTAGAAGCATCGCTAATCAAATAATGGATTGTTCCATAAAGGTCTTCCGGTTCACCGAAACGGTTGAATGGAGTATGAGCGAGAATGGTCTTTGAACGGTCAGTCAGAGAACCATCCGGATTAGTCAATAACGCACGGTTCTGATCGGTCAGGAAGAATCCCGGAGCGATGGCATTTACACGCAGACCGTTACCGAATTTCAAAGCCAGTTCACCAGCCATATATTTAGTAAAGTTAGCAATAGCTGCTTTAGCTGCACCATAACCCACGACACGAGTCAATGGACGAAGAGCTGATTCAGAGCAGAAGTTTACAATAGAACCTTTCTTCTGTTCTACCATAATTTCAGCAAATACCATTGTAGGCAATACTGTACCGAAAAGGTTCAGATCCACCACTTTCTTGAATGCATCAATCTGCAAATCGAAGAAAGTCTTATCCGGAGCAATAGTTGCACCCGCCATGTTACCTCCGGCAGCGTTCAACAAAACATCAATACGGCCATAAGCCTTCATGATTTCCACTTTGTTGCCTTCCAACACTTCTTTATCCATCACATCCGTGTAAAGGAACATGGCTTCATTTCCTTCGGCTTTGATACTGTCTACCAATGCTTTTCCTGCTTCTTCACTTCTGTCGAGCACAACTACTTTTGCACCTTCCTTTGCGAGATACGCAGCAATACCTTTACCTAAAATACCAGCTCCACCGGTGATAACAACTACTTTGCCTTTTACGTTAAATAATTCATTCATGGTTCTTACAAATTTATATGTTTATAATTTATTGTTCAGATAATATTTCAGATTCTCTTTGAGAAGAATATCGATAGGCATCAAATTAACCTTCTCACTGCCCTGTTTGAACAACAGATGATTACACAATGATTTAATACCATCATATCCCTGACGCTCCGGACGCTGCGCAATCAATGCGGTTATGACACCTTCGGAAAGCAACTGTGTATTTCTCCCGATAAGGTCATAACCAACCAGTTTAACAGACTGCATTCCTCTCGCTTTCAGGTAATTCCCTAAAATATAACAAGTTGAATTGAAGATAACAGCCCCATTTATATTTGGATTAGCTTCAAATATTTCATCCAGTTTCATGAAGTTATACACTGAATCATTTATTTTCAGCTCCACTTCATGCAGATTTCCATTGAATCCTGTTTGCGTGAGATAATGGCAGAAACCTTCCCGCCTGTTCTTTCCCTGATTAGAGTCATTCTTCCCACTATGAATAATTCGCGCCATCAATATATCGGAAGACGAAGAAAGCCGGTCCATCAACAATCTGGCAGCAATCACTCCGGCATCATAAGACTCCGTTCCGAAATAAGCCAGTTGATGTTGCCCTCCAATGTTGGAGTCAACATACACATAAGGTATTTCATTCCTGTCAAGTTCCTGCGAAAGCCGGATAACAGAATCCGTAAACAAAGTCGCAATCAATACACCATCTACTTTCTCATTCAGCAGATTACGGATGATATCATCAAAAGTCTTGTTATTATATTGATCGAAAAAGAGTTTGGTAATGGTGATGTTATACGATTCCATTTCCGACGCTGCTTTATCTATACCTTCCGAAATAGCTTCCCAATACTCTCCCTGAACAAAAGAAGGAGTAATCGCAAGAAGATGATATTGCTTTTTGGAGGCCGCCAATGAACGTGCCATCAGATTGGGCTGGTAATGTACCATCTCCAGAATCGCCTGTACCTTTTTCCTGTTTTCTTCAGATACCCTGCCACGATTATGTATTACACGATCTACCGTGCCAACAGAGACTCCTGCCATCTTGGCAATGTCTACAATCCGAATATTTGAAAACTCTTTATCCATCTATTGATAAGTATCTTGTTTTTCATCGGCAAAAGTAAAATGAATTATTGAATTAAGCAATAGTGTGTGCGCACACACATAACACACAATAAAGAACAGACTACTAATAATCAGCAAGTTAACCACAACAGCAAGGAAGTGTACATGTTGTTAAACATAAGAAAAAGTAAAGATAGTATAGATAAAAAAGTACTTATCAGATGAGAAACCAGAGGAAAAGTAGCTTTTGATTCTTGAAGGAAGTGAAAATAATGGAGAAGACACACCAATATGTGTTCGTGCACACATCATTCAAATAGTGACTGATAAGGCTAGAAATAAAAGATTAAACGTATATAAAATAAAACAGGTAACCGATTCTATTTAAATCGATTACCCGTTTTGGAGTTCTTATTTCCCCCACTTATCTTTTGCTTTTCCGGCCACTTTGTCGGCTTCTGCCGCTACTTTATCAGCAATTTCCGCACCGGCTTCTACTGCTTTAAGTCCAAGATCCACTGCTTTTCTTTCAGCATGAGCAGCAGCTATTTCAGCATCACGACCTATGCGATGGATAGCATTATAAATTTCACTTTCTAATTGTTTTGCTTTTGCTGTACGTGAAAGACGATAAGCTACTGCGCCAAGGATTGACCCAATTCCGAGTCCAATCCAGAAATTTCCATGTCTACATTCCATAATCAAGTTCTGTTTTTAGGATTAAAAATAAATTATATAAATATCTATTTAGATTTCGAGAATAAAGAAGCAATCCACAATACAAGGATAGCTCCTACGGTGGAAGTTATCAAACTTCCGATCAGTCCTGAAGCTGCCAGTCCGAAAAGGGCAAACACCCAACCGCCCAGTACACCTCCAAGAATACCAAGTAATAAATTTATAACAAGACCAAAACCTCCGCCGCGCATTATTTTACCTGCGAGGAATCCAGCCACAATACCAATAACGATATACCATATAAAGCCCATATAATCCTCCTTTTTTATTTAACAACAGTAGGTATGAAGAATAGTTCAGTCACTCAAAACTGAATTAACGACAATTTACAATCCTTAGTCTTAGAGCTTTATTCCTATCATATTGAATTAATCACAGCAAATATATATTGAGAAACGGGAAGTTTCCGTACCTTTGCAGCCGATTTTTCAGGAACACTTCAATAGTAAATAGGTATTATGGTACAGAATCAGGAACAACCCGTAGGAAAAATTACATTTTCCATTTTGATTGCATTGAGTCTTTCGCATTGCCTCAACGATCTTTTACAGTCGGTGCTATCAGCATCTTATCCTTTATTTAAAGATGATTTAGGACTTAGTTTCGCGCAAATCGGACTTATCACACTAGTTTATCAACTTTCCGCTTCAGTTTTTCAACCGATTACCGGAGTTTTCTTTGATAAGCATCCCGTCGCATGGTCATTGCCTATCGGAATGAGCTTTACACTGATTGGTTTGATAAACTTAGCATTCTCTGATAATCTATACTGGATATTAGCCTCCGTATTCTTAATCGGAATTGGCTCTTCCGTACTGCATCCGGAAGCCTCCCGTATCACGTTCCTTGCCTCCGGCGGAAAACGTGGACTGGCACAATCACTCTTTCAGGTAGGTGGCAACTTCGGAGGTTCATTAGGTCCTTTACTGGTTGCTCTATTGGTGGCTCCTTATGGCAGACAACATCTCATCGTATTTGCATTTGTGGCTTTAGCTGCTATCGGAGTGATGTACCCAATTTGCAAATGGTATAAATCATATCTAAACCGGATGAAAGCACAGACTGTCAGTGTCAGAAAACCAGTTCATCTTCCTTTGCCTATGGATAAGACAGCCCTTTCAATCGCGATATTGCTGATTCTGATTTTCTCCAAATATATCTATATGGCAAGTCTCACGAGTTATTATACTTTCTATTTGATTCATAAATTCAATGTAAGTGTACAAGATTCGCAGCTATATTTATTTATCTTTCTGGTAGCTACTGCTATCGGAACATTAATCGGCGGACCTGTCGGTGACCGTATCGGTCGGAAGTATGTGATTTGGGCTTCTATTTTAGGAGCTGCCCCGTTCAGTTTACTAATGCCACATGCTAATTTGATGTGGACTATTATCCTTAGCTTCTGTGTGGGATTGATGCTTTCTTCCGCTTTTCCTGCCATATTGCTTTATGCACAGGAATTGCTTCCTACCAAGCTCGGATTAATATCAGGGTTATTCTTTGGATTTGCATTCGGGGTGGCTGGTGTAGCATCTGCTGTACTCGGTAATTTAGCGGATAAAACGAGTATTGAATATGTATATAATATCTGTGCTTATATGCCGCTACTAGGATTGGTCACATTCTTTTTACCTAATTTGAAGAAGAAAAAAATAGAATAAGATTAGATTAAATAAAATAGGGTGTGTCACATTTTGCGCTCCCTCTTTTCCAAAGAAAACGACCGGTATGCATCGTCACGACGTATACCGGTCTACAAGTTAAGGTCAAAGTCAAAAAATTAAGAGAGCTATTTATATGTTAGGGTTAGCGTTAATTTCTTTCTGTGGAATAGCATATAAATAATAGGTGCTATTTACTGTAAACGGTTTACCGTTCGGGAAGTTAAGGAACCAATGTCCCAGAGGATTTCGTTTTTCAAAGCTACCACCCTCCTGCCAGCAATCGACTTCTGTCTTTTGCATCTCATCCGATAAAGCAGCACGTTCTACTGCCTTTTGTGTACGAAGTATATCGGTAATACCAAATCCTTCTCCCCAAAGTTCACGGCGACGTTCCATCAGAATCTCATTGATTACATCTTCCTGTGATTTTCCTGTCACCTCATAATCCCCTACTCCACGGGCATTACGCAATGTATTCAATGGAGCTACAGCCTGTGCCAACGCTACACCATCACGAACTTTCGCCTCCGCTTCTATCAAATACATTTCAGCAGCACGCATCAAGACCAGATCAGCCGTATCATCTGCACGCATGTGAAATTTCTTATATCCCAAATATCCTTCACGCATCCATTGAAACAAAGGTAAACGAATATCACCTTCGGTAAATGTATCTTTCAGATGGGGATCAGCCATAAAGCTGCTATATGCTCCTACGTATGTTGCATCCAAATAATAGAAATTATAGCTGGCATCCGATTGGGAAGGAATTTGAGGAAATCCCCATATCCATTCTTTATTGGAAATATTATTAAAACCTTCGTACTCGGCTGTAGTTGTCATCAACGTATATCCTGCACGTGCTGCTTCAGCAGCTTTCGCAGCTTCTTCCCACTGTCCTGTCAGCAAGTAAGCACGAGCCAAAAGACCGTTGACTACTGCTACATTTGGTTTGAACTTTTGATTATCACCGCTGCGGACATAGTTTTTCAAATAGTCCTTCGCCAAAGTGAGGTCGTCGAAAATAAGCTGATAAACCTGTGCCACTGTTGATTTTCCTTTCGGTACAGTGGAACTATTGCTAGGTTCGGTATATATAGGAACACACGGAGCATCTTTATCTTTCAAGTAGGTGAATTGATAATGCTGTACCAGGTGCAAATAACAAAAGGCGCGTAATGCCAATGCTTGTCCCTGTGCCTGACGGAGTTCTTCCGAATCCCCCTTGATAGAAATGGCAGTGTTACAATTATCTATCGTTTTATATATCAGATACCAGGCAAACTCTGTTCTACCATTTGAGGATTGCGCTATATCTTTAAACTGATACGAAGAATTGAAACCGTATTTCGGACGGGAAACAACATCACTTGCCATCATGTCGTCCAGACACTGAAGCGCCCGATAACCGATATTGGCATAGGTACTTGAATAATCAAACAGATTATACCAGGCACCATTCACAAGTGCCTCCGCATTTTCGGGTACAGGTACTTTTTCTGAACTTACCGCATCCGTTGGGTCCGTATCCAGAAAACTGCTGCTACAACTCGTTGCCAGGAAAAGTCCGGCAACTGCCGCAAGAATGGATTGAATTTTTATTTTTCTCATAATTTAGTCTGAATTTAGAAAGAAACGTTGATACCTCCGGAGATCGTTCGCATAGCCGGATAACGATAATAAGTAATACCGGTAATTCCCTGTTCTGGGTCTAGTCCCTGATTCCGGTGAATGGTAAACAGATTATCTCCTTGTACATATACCTGCACACTGCTCAATGATAACTTACTAATCCATTGTTTGGGTAAGTTATAGGAAAGAGTCAGGTTTTTCAATCGCATATACGAGTTATTCTGCAAGAAACGGGTAGAAGCCGAATTCCAGTCATTAGAGGTAGTACTCAAGGCCGGGACATCTGTATAGCGATTGTCGGGAGTCCATCTTTTTAGAATCTCTGTCGACCAGTCACGTCCTTCCAGACTTCCGTTGTGCAGAATCATTGTTATATCACGATTGTAGATATATCCACCGATACTGTAAGCAAAGATGGCAGAAAGATCAAATCCTTTCCAGGAAAGAGAGGTATTAAATCCACCATACACCTTCGGGAGAGACGATTTATTGATGTAATAATAGTCAGCCGAATCGTAATCGTTTGTTGTCACACGTTTTCCGGTCGGATTCTTATTTGCATCCACCTCATCCTTATACCACAGCGGATCTCCATTTTCCGGATCTACTCCCGCCCACTCTATCATATAGAAATCATACACCGAACGACCTACCTGCAACTTGTTCACACCACTTCGCGGCATATCTTTCAATGGGAGGTCTGTCACCTTATTTTTATAGTGTGTCAAGTTCATACCCAGTTTCCATACCCAACCATTCTGATTGATAATCGTTCCGTTAAGCACCATTTCTATACCTGTATTCTTCAAGGCTCCTACATTCTCGTCAATAGAACCGTATCCCAGGGAAGGAGCTAGCGGACGTGAATAAAGCAGGTCTTTCGAACGACGTGTAAAGAAATCAAACGAACCGGAAAAACGGTTATTGAACAGGGAGAAGTCGATACCTACATTAAAGTTGAGGTTTGTTTCCCATTTCAGATTCGGAGTTGCCATACGGTCGGACACTAACGCATTTTCTCCCAAATTGGAAACAATGGTATAAAGTCCTTTACTTGCATAATAAGTACCCAGGTTGTCATTTCCCTGCGCACCATAGCTCATTTTCAGAGTCAAGGCAGACAACCAGTCGGAAGTACTTGCCATAAACTCTTCCCGGTCGATACGCCAAGAAGTACCCAACGACCAGAAATTTCCCCAGCGGGTCTCCGGCGCAAAACGTGAAGAACCGTCGCGACGATAGGATGCCGAGAAGAAATATTTATTTTGATAGTCGTATAATGCTTGAGTCAGATAACCCACCAACGCATAGTCGATGCGATACCCCGAACCTCCGGTCAACTGTGAACCGACTACCAGCTCCGGCATATCAGGCTGCGCCATTTTGGAACGTGATGCCGTCAGTTCATCGTAGCGGTAAGAATAAGCCTCCACACCGGCAAGAACATTAAAATGATGTTCACCAATTGTCTTGTCATACGTAACAATATTATTCCATGTCCAAGAGAAAGTACGGGTATTCATTCGGCTGACGCCGCCGCCGTTTTCTTTAGCCGGGCCTAACTTCGGATTCGTATAATCCAATGTATTATAATTAATCAAGTCAAAGTTAAAACTTGTCTTGAATTTCAATCCTTCAATAATCGTAGCTTCCAGAAAAGTACGACCGGAGACTTCATCTTTCATTCGTTCCGATTTATCCAAAGGCAAAGTAGCCGGAAGGTTCCAGTTTGCCATCGAACCGGAAGGACGATAGGAACCGAAGTCATAAATACGGTCTCCACTCTCATCCAATTTGTAGCTACCATCCGTATTCATTTCATAAATGGGATAGAATCCCGGCATGGTACGTCCTGCGGTAATCACATTACTGGTTTTGGAGTCGGATGAAACTGGATAGTTCTGCATGGAATGTGCGAAACTCAAATTGACGCCTCCTTTCAACCAGGAAGTCATCTCGCTGGTGATATTGGAACGGAGATTGAAACGCTGGTAACCGGATTCGAGTGCAATACCTTTATCATTCAGGTATCCGGCAGAAAAGAAATACTGATTCGCTTTTCCACCTCCGGAAACACTTAGATTTAACTCTGTGCGAAGTGCCTGTTGCTCCATGGCGTCACTCCAGTCAGAATTCCATAACGGACGGGCACCTGCCACCAGCTTTCCATCTGTACCGACCGGTTGCGCATATTGAGGACCATAGGGGTTCGGGCCACCTCCCATTAATTTCGTTACCAAGTCTTTGGATGCTTGCGTGGCGGCAGTTGCCGGAGTATAATCCGCACTCTTGGCATACTGATTGCGAAGTGCTTCCCAATATAATTCAAAATATTGGTCGGTACTGACACGATCATAATCACGCACGGCACGGTTGGAACCTCCTAAGGAAGCTTTCACCTTTACCGTTGCTTTGGTATTTTGATCTCCCTGCTTGGTGGTGATAATAATCACTCCATTCGCACCACGGGAACCGTACAAAGCAGCAGAGGCCGCATCTTTCAATACTGTCATCGAAGATATGTCATCCGGATTGATAGAGTTCACACTACCATCAAACGGTACACCGTCCACTACATAAAGCGGAGCGCTGGAAGCGTTGATAGACCCGATACCACGAATACGGATTTCCGCATCCGTACCCGGCTGCCCACTTGCCGCACTTGCCTGTACTCCGGATACCGTACCCTCTAATACACGTGATATGCTGGAAGTCTGTAACTTTTCAATCTCACCTGCTTTCATCGTCGAAGCTGCTCCGGTAAAACTATACTTTTTAGCGGTAGCATAAGCTACTACCATTACTTCTTCCAGTTCCTTACTTTCCGATTCCAACGTGACATTAATCACACTCCGGTTATTCACCGGTTGTTCTACTGTTCTCATTCCTACAAAACGGAACACTAAAGTACCGGTAGCAGGAACCTCAATCGAATACTTTCCATCAATATCGGTAATGGTGCCGGAAGATGCTCCTTTCAATTGTACGGAGACACCAGGCAAAGGTTCTCCTTCAGAAGTCACCGTGCCTGTCACGCGTTTCTCCTGCTGTGCTTCCGCATATACTATATTTCCTACAAAAAGCAGAAGAGACACGACTAATAAACGTAAATAGATTCTCATAATTTTGTGGCTTAAGATTTATTTGCTTGTTGTAACTAACAGTACATTGAACTTTTTTGTTTAGGAAACGAAACATTTTTTAGAAGATTGCTAGTATAAATCAACGAAAGATAGTACATTCGTGAAACTAAAAATATCTATACCAACAAAGAACCACATGGGGAAACGGGTTATTCTATATCTTTTTCTGTTATTTTCACTGTCCTTACAGGCGCAGACTGAAGAGAAAGTCTCTTTAGGCAACGATAGTACAGAAGTAGATTCCACAACAACCACCAAGCCAAGTGCTTTTAAAAGAGCGATCAAGAAGTTTATGAACTTCAGTGATTTCGATACGCTCTATATCAGTCCCAACCGTTATAACTATGCGCTGATGGTTACTCATTTCAGCAACTTTGAGTATTATTCTATCACCAGTGAATTGCCGCAGCCACAGAAACTTAGTTTTTCTCCCAACCCGCACAACAAGATAGGATTGTATTTCGGCTGGCGATGGATTTTCCTGGGATGGTCTGTAGATGTGAACGATATTTTCAAAAAAGGTACCCGAAAGAACAGAGGAACAGAATTCGATCTTAGCCTATACAGTTCCAAACTGGGTGTGGATATCTTCTATCGCCGCACTGGTAATGATTACAAAATACATAAAATCAGAGGATTTTCAGACGATATCCCCTCTAACTATTCCGAAGATTTCAGCGGAATAAAGGTAGATATCAAAGGACTGAATCTATATTATATCTTCAATAACCGTAAATTCTCCTATCCTGCCGCATTCAGTCAGTCCACTAATCAACGACGCAATGCAGGTACATTTATTGCAGGTTTTTCCATTTCAAAGCATCATCTCGACTTCGACTATACAGCACTTCCGGGATTTATCCAGGAGGCGATGAATCCTGCCATGAAAGTCAAGAATATTAAATACACCAATGCCAATATCAGTTTCGGCTACGCCTACAACTGGGTCTTTGCCCGCAACTGGCTCCTCGACGCCTCGCTCTGCATCGGCCTCTCCTACAAGAAGACGCGAAGCGACGTGCAGGGCAAATGGCTGTCCTTCCGCGACTTCACGGCCAAGAACCTCAACCTCGACGGTACCTTCCGTTTCGCCGTGGTCTATAATAACATGAGGTGGTATTCGGGCATGAGTATCGTCACCCACGCCTTCAAGTACCGCTGCGAAAACTTCGAGACCGAAAACCTCTTTGGCACGCTCAATGTCTATGTGGGGTTCAATTTCGGCCACAAATACAAGAAAAAGAACCGCAAAGGAAAGAAAAAATGAGAATTCTCCTCACCACCCTCTGCCTGACGCTCTCGCTCGCCGGATGCGGCCATGCCTCGGGAGCAAAGGAACAGGCCGACCTTACGCCTCAGCCTGCCGACTCCACCCAGATTGCCGACACGGTGGTCCGCGACACCATCGCCGCGCCGCTGCCCGACGCCACGCGAGAAGACCGCCAACTGGTGGAGCGCATCCTCCGGACCACCCACGACCACTATGCCGCCTGGGGCAAGGAGAAGACCATCCTTTGGATCGCCCGCCAGTTTATCGGCGTGCCCTATGTGGCCCATACCCTCGACCGGTCCGACACCGAGCAGATGGTCATCAACCTCCACGAACTCGACTGCACCACCTATGTCGAGGCCGTTCTCGCCCTGGCCCGCTGCACCTTTGAGGGCAAGACTTCCTTTGCCGACTACTGCCACGAGGCCCAGCTCATTCGCTATATGAGCGGAAAACTGGACTACTGTGGTCGCTTACACTATTTCCAGTGGTGGGTGAGCGACAACGAGCGCAAGGGCTTGCTCCAGGAGATACACGCCCCGTCCACCCTTTTCACGGGTCGCCAGCGCCTCCGCATCGACTATATGAGCGCCCATGCCGACAGTTACGATATGCTCCGCCAACATCCCGAACGGGTGAAAACCATCGTCCAACAGGAAAAGGCGTGGCTTGGCAAGACCGTCACCTACATTCCCAAGGGCCGCCTCAAAGACCCGGCGCTCAGACAGGTAGTACGCGACGGCGACATCCTCGGACTCGTCACCAACAAACCCGGACTCGACGCCAGCCACCTGGGCATCGCTGTCTGGCACGAAGATGGCCTCTACCTTCTCAACGCATCAAGCCTCAAGAAGAACGGCCACCAAGTGGTGGAACCCAAGGAGACGCTCTTCGCCTACCTTGCCGCCCGGGCCCACAATACGGGCATCCGCGTCCTCCGCATCAGCGAGTGAGGCCGCTTACCATAGCAACAACGAACTATCATTTAGAATCATCAATATGAAAAAGAAATCATTCCTTACCCTGATCATGGCCTTTGCCATGGTCTCCCTCTGCTGCCTGCTCACCGCCTGCAGCGATGACGACAACGACGACACGCCCCAGCAGCCTATCACCTCGGGCACGTTCACCTATCTCTTTGCCTTCAACAAGGACATCCTCCAGTGGTCCGACTTCTCCCTTACGCTCACGCCGAGCAAGGGATCGCCCGTCACCACCTCGCTCAACGACCCCTTCAATCGCAAACTGGACGAGATGCTGGAGTACGAGAAGTATTTGCTCGACCCCTCTACCATGGTTCTGCCCGGCCGTCTCCACGACTACGTTTTCTATTCCGTCCCCATGAGCGTGACGGAGTTTCCCATGACCATCAACGTGAAACTCAACTGGAAGGTGAAGGATGGCTACCAGGCCCAGGACAACGACTTCTACACCGTCACCCTCGTCGAAGCCTATGGCGTGAGCACCAACACCAACCAAAACTTTGCCAACTACCAGCACGCCTTCAAATACTCCGGCATCCAGGGCAAGCACCTTGCCGAGTTCGCCCAGGGACGCTCCAACTCCGACGTGACCCTCACCCTGACGGTAGAAAACAACAAGGTAGTGGTCAAGCGTAGCGACAAACAATAATCAATGATCGCCAAGCGCATCAATATCCCATAAAAAACTTGGGGGTGAGCCAAAACCATTGTTCTGACTCACCCCCAATTCTCGATTCTCCACATGGCGAGAAAAAGTGCCATGAAATGGAACAGCTTCGCCTTGAGTGTGCATCCTTGCTGTCCAGGCGAAGCGTTGTTTTTTGTTGTTTACCTTGCAGCAACCCTTGGTCAGCATGGGCATCGAAGAGCGATGTCCCCGCGAAGCGTTGTTACTTGTTGTAAAAGTTGTTCAAGTTGTTTTCCCTTACAAGCAAGTAGTGTGGCCTTTTATTTCGCCTCCCGACGCTGCAACACCACCGGGCCCCTACCGTCATAATACAAATCATAGACCGCATCAAAGGCCCGCTCCTGACGCCGCTCGCTGACGATAAAACGACAACCATCGCTATACCGCTGGCGGATATAATAGACCGCCGCATGATCCCTCAGTAGCACCAGACTATCCCCCACGAAGCAGATATCCTCGTCCCCCACGATCTCCCCACGTCTATAGGGCATCCGACCATTCAACCGAGGATCAAAGGGGAAATAGAGGTCGCCATCCTTCTGAAACTGCATAAAACCGATCCGCACCAGTTGCGGCTTGCTGGCAAAGCAGACCCCACTTTCGAGATCCACATAATACGCACGCCCCTTCTCCTTGACATATAGATAGGCGTCGTCCAGCAGTTCCGCATAGTCAAACAGCAGGTCCTCACCCACACCGATCTTCTCAAAATACTGCGTGCGCAGGAGAAACCTCCCCTCCCAGTTGCGCACCACCCGCAACCCATAGGCCGGAGGAAATATCTCCCGATAAGATCCCACGGGTTTCCACCGCTGCGCCATCACGTCATAGACGAAAGCATTATACCCTTGCTTCCCGCTCCGCGTGATACGCACGTCAGAACACTCCTTATAGTCGGACAAGTGATAACCAGCCGTAACCTCCGCCCGCACCGTATAGGGAAACACCCTGCGGTCCGCACACAGCTTCGCCTGCCTGTCAAAGGATCGCAACGTGCGGCGCCACAGTTCCTTCTCCCTTTTCCACGCAGCCAGCGTGATGGCCTCCAACCGCACGTCCCAGCCTGTCCGCAGACAGAGCGTTCCGTCCTCAGCCTCCAGCAGCACCCGATTGTCCATCTGGTCCTTCACCACATAGACCCTTGGCGCCCCCTCCGTCGGCGGAATATAGTAGTCACGAAAACGCAGACCGTCCTCCAGTCCGTGGCGCAAAGCCCCTGGCGTCACGAAGTCCGTCTCCTGCAGCCGCCGCGTCTCCACCCGTGGGTACAGTCGCAGCCCGTCCG
>ENA-OROK01003065-OROK01003065.1-human-gut-metagenome-genome-assembly--contig:-NODE-3065-length-13553-cov-5.082531_pt1 | contig 13553 bp, 11 predicted proteins | sample MGYA00242127_ERZ509046 | MGnify/ENA primary metagenome ERZ509046 (study PRJEB26280, sample SAMEA2338728) | human gut metagenome | biome: human gut; feature: human-associated habitat; material: faeces... | reverse complement strand
ATTTTATTAATAAGGCTAAAGAATTATCAAGTGATGATGAAATGGTGTATATGTTTGATCAGGAAAATATGCAAGAGATGATAAGAAACACAGAACTAGAAGAAGCTACTGAGTCTGGTATCGAGAAAGGAATTTTACAGGGTTCCCAGGAAAAGGCTTTGGAGATAGCTAAAAATATGTTAAATGCTAAAATGGATTTAGATAGTATTGCTAAGATGACAGGCTTATCTAGGGAAGAAATAGAAAAATTAAAATAATTTAAAGGAGAAAATTAAGATGAGAGAATTAAAAGTTAATGGGATTTATAGACACTTTAAAGGAGATTATTATTTAGTCTTAGGAGTGGCTATTCATAGTGAAACGAAAGAAAAGTTGGTCATTTATCGCGGCCTATACGGGGAAAATTTAGTCTATGCAAGACCTTATGAGATGTTTTTAAGTGAAGTTGATCATGAAAAGTATCCTAATGTTACGCAAAAATATCGAATGGAAGAAGTACACGCCCAAAGTGTAGCCGGGAACTTTAAAAAGTAAAAGACTTATTTAGTCCAAGGAAGAAGGGTTAAAACTCTTCTTTTTAAATTATATACTTTAAGACTTTTAGAGTCTCTACTAAAGTTAATTTCTTTAGAGAGGAGAATAATCTCTTCATCTTTATAGTTATTGAATATAGATTCTTTTAGACAACCGGTATTGTAAATAATATTATGATTACCATGATAAATATTTAATGCTCTTTTTATAGGAATATTATTATCTTTAGCTTTTAGAAAATAATATTCTACGGAAGGAGATATTTCTTTTAATTCTTCATCATCAAAAAGACTAAACATTAAATTATAATCATGAAAATGGGTATTAAAATTACTAGTGATGATTAAATTATTAAGACGAGTCTTAGTTTTTTCATCGGGAGTATTAATAAGAAAGTTAAAGATGTTTCCTAATTGAAGAGGGGTTGCTTTTTGATAAGCTTCATTAGAAAAGGTATTTAGACTATTTAAGTTAAAGATATTAGACACGATAAGACCATTATTATCTTTAATACTTATTAGTTTCTTTTTAATAGTAATAGTTAAATAAATAAATCTTTTAATATAATAATCTTTAAGAGAATAGTCTATATTTTTAAGAGATAAGAAAAATCCTTGGAAATAAGGTTTATATTGGATTAGATAATCTAAATAAGATTCTTTAGTAAAATACTTAGTTAAAGAATTATCTAATAAATAGATAGCTATATTATTAGGATAAGTTCCAAGACTAAAGTTATTCTTTTCTAAGTATTCTAAGAGACTAAGATTATCAAAGTAGATAGCAGCATACATCTTGATTAAGTAACACTTAGTAGAGTTATTATAATTCTTTAGATTGTTTATTATCTTTAAGACGTCTTGGTCAGTAGAGACTTCTTTATTCTTTTGGATATTTATTTTTCTTTGGACTTCTAATTTTATTTCTTTTAAGATATTATTCATATAACCTCACTAATCCTATGAAATAAGATTATATCTTAGAATTATAAATAATGCTAGTAAATATTAAGCAAAAAGAGTATACTAAATACCACTGGAGTGATATATAATGAGCATTAGAGAGAAAATATATCTTAAGTATAAGTCTTTATTTAAAGACCAGGAAGAATTTTATAGATTAGTAGAAGATATTCCTAAAGAAGAGGATATTTTAAGTATAGAGAGACATTCTTATATAGAGTATTTATTAGAGAGTAGGGTTATATCTTATATAAAAGATAATATTAAAAGAAATAATTATCAAATGATAAGGGATTATATAGATAGAGAATCTAAGGACTTAGAGAGTTCTAAGACATTAGAATTCTTAGGAAGTATAGAAGTGCTTTTAAGATTAGGGGGAGTTTATATTAATGATAGACTTCTAAAAAGATTAGTAGAAGATAGTATTCCTTTGATTAATATTTGTGGGAGAATAGTTAAGAATAATAGTTATTACTTTCATAATGGGATAGTTAAAGAAGTAATAGATAATCCTTTTACTAGGAAACTTTTATATAGTTATTGTGATTTAATGGAGATAGATATTTCGAATATGAATAGTAATATCTATTATAAGGGGATTAGTTTAGATAATTTTAGTTCTAAGGAAGAAGAGTATTTATGTATTAGAAAGGCTAGAGAAGGGGATAAGGCTTCGATAGAAGAGATAGTTAGAAGATATATAAAGATGGTTTATAAGATGGCTTTTAAGTATAAGAGTAATTATAATGAGTTTGGGGATTTAGTTAATCAAGGAGTTATGGGTATCTTAAGAAGTATTAATAGTTTTGATGATTCTTTAGGAGTAAGATTTAGTACTTATGTGGAACCTTGGATTAAGACGTATATAGTTAGATATTTAGATAGGTATTCTGGGTGTATTAGAGTTCCTTATGAATATAGAAAAATCTATAGAAGATATAATGAGTTAATGAGTAAGTATTATTTAGAAGAAGAAAGAGTCTTAAAGATAGGAGAAGCATCTAAGATATTAAATGTTAAAGAAGAAATTTTAGCGAATGTTATTAGTATTATGGATTTTAAGTTACGTTTAGATAGTGCTGTTGATGCTAATCAAGGGGTAGATGTAGATTTAGTAGAGTTAATTAAAGATGAGAGTATTGATTTAGAAAGAGATTATGAACTTTTAGAGAGAAATAATATTCTTAGAAAAGTTATAGAAGATGGAGTATTAAGTCCTAAAGAAAAGAAAGCTTTATTATTGAAGTATGGTTTTTTAGATGATAGGTATTTAACTAGTTTAGAGGTTTCTAAGAAAATGGGATTAACTAGACAAAGGATTGATCAATTAGTTAGTAGTGGTATAAGTAAGCTTAGAAGTGATTCTTTGTTAAGAGAGTATTTTAAAGATGATAAGGAAGTAGGAGAAAGTTTAAGAGAAGTAGATGAAAAAAAGAAAAATAAACTAGTAAGAAAAAAGAAAAAATAATAGCGTAATAGAAGTTTTTCTGCTATACTTAAAAAGAAAAAAGGTGAATTTATGATTTATTTAGATTATAGTGCGACTACTCCTGTTAATCTGGATGTTTTAGATAGTTTGGTGAAGGTTACTAATACGTATATAGGTAATCCTAATTCAATGCATAGTTTAGGAGTTAAATCTAGAGCATTGCTTAGAAGTGCTACTAGACAGATAGCAGAAGTCTTGAATATTAAAGAACAGGAAATTATTTATACGAGTGGGGCGACGGAGTCTAATAATACGGCTATTTTAGGGGTAGCTTTAAGATATAAGAGATTAGGGAATCATATAATTCTATCGAAGTTAGAACATCCTTCGGAGTATGTTTTAGCTGATTACTTAGAGAGTTTAGGATTTAGGATTAGTTATGTGAATAATGATACTGATGGATTAGTGGATTTAGAGGATTTAAAAGAGTTAATTACTAAGGATACTATTTTAGTTAGTATTGTAGGGGTAAATAGTGAAGTAGGGGTAAGACAACCTTTAAAGACTATTAGACAGATTATTAAGAAAGAAAATCCTAATACTTTATTTCATAGTGATTTAACGCAAGCTTTAGGAAAAGTATCTATTAATTTGAATGATGTTGATTTAGCTAGTTTTTCTGGTCATAAGATATTTGGCCCTAAGGGGATTGGGTTATTATATAAGAATGAAAAGGTTGATATAGTACCCTTAATTCATGGAAGTAGTAAGGATTTTCCTTATCGGGCTGGGACACCACCATTACCTTTGATTGTAGCGTTATCTAAGGCTATTAGATTATGTACGATGGATTTAGATAAAAAAGAAATATATGTTAAAAAGTTACAAGAGAAGATAATAAGTGATATAAGTCATTATCCAGAGATTATGATTAATAATACAAAGTATTCTATTCCACATGTTATTAATATTAGTCTTATGAATATTAAACCGGAGAGTTTTGTTCATGCGATGGAAGATCATGAAGTATATATAAGCACTAATACGGCTTGTTCATCTGGGGAGTTATCTACATCCGTAATGGCTATCTATGGAAATAAAAGAAGAGCTATGACTACCATTAGAATTAGTCTCGCTAGTATTACTACTCTTGATGAAGTTAATAAGTTTTTAACTTTCTTTCATGGAGAGTATCAAAGATTTATAAGATTAAAGAAATAGAAAAGTTTATCCTTGGTTGTTGGATAAACTTTTTTATACAATCATATAATATAATATAGTTTTTTTAATTTGGAAGTTTTTTTACTATCGAAAATCTGCTAATAAGATATTTTATTAAGAATATAAATCTCAATGAAATACTTTTAATCTTCTTTGAATTTATGTAGCTTTTAATTTGATTGTATGGTATTATTATAACCAGATATATTTGGCTGTTAGGTGTTTTGCTCTCGGTCCATATTTTCTTAAAAATACGGAGGGGAGGTGGTCCATATGAAAGGAATTTCTAGTGGAGTACATTATTGTACTAGTTATATTATTAGTCTTTGTAGACGATATTATAACTACTATCAAAAAATAACATATTTAATATGTGATAATTTGAAAAACACCTACGCATCATTTGATGATAGGTGTTTTTCACTCAATAATTTTGGACTGAGAAACATCTAACACTCGAAGTCAAATGTATCTCTTTTTATTTAAGAACAATCAAGTTCTTTCACTAGTAGTATAACATAATTTTTTTAATTTGCAAGTTTTTTGACTCTTGAAATTCTATACTACTATTATTAGTATAGATTATCTTTTAGGAAATATACATTCTAAGATTTTATTAAAGTTTATTGATAATAAAAATACTTATTTTCCAGGAAAGTATCCTGCTTATTAATAGTATTTTAATTTATAAATATAAAAATATATTAAAATCAAAAAAATAATAATAGTATTTTTAAAAAATATAAGTTATAATAAAGTAGTAATAGTAGTGTAAGAGGGAATGTGATATTATGAATTATGCTTCGATAATAAAAAAACAAAGTGCGGTAATAGCAGTATCAGTCTTTGTTATGGTAATAGGAATTATTGGAACTAGTTATGCTTTATTTATGAAAGTGGATCAATCAGAAGAACAAACTGTACAGTCTGGTAGTTTAGTTATGCAATTATCACCATATGATGGTAGTACCGTTATATCAAGTAATAATACTCCTATTGGTGATAATGAAGGAATGTTAACTAAGGGATATTCTTTTTCTGTAACTAATAATGGTACTTTACCAATTACTTATTATATAGCGTTATATAATAATCCAGATGATACTAGTACGAAGTTGGATTATAAATATATTAAAGTATCATTAGATAATGGAACTCCCTTCTTACTTAGTAGTATAACTAGTAAAGATAGTAGTGGTAGATCTATCTTAAAACAAGGAATATCATTAGCTCCTAATAAATATGATACTCATAATATAAAAGTATGGATAGATGAAGATACTCCTGAATCAGAAATAGGTAAAAGTCTTTCTTTAAAGATATATGCTTATGGTGAAGTATGTGAAGAGGGAGAATGTAATGGTGGAACTATTGTTCCAACTGTAACTAATGTGGTTAAAGAATTGTCTAAGACTGATACTGTTAATTTAGCTACTGATGATGCTGATAATAATGTAAGATATATTGGAGCTAATCCTAATAATTATGTATATTTTAATTGTAGTGATTATTCTAATCCCACAGCTGATACTTGTGAGTTATGGCGTATTATTGGGGTCTTTAATAATGTAACAAAGAGTGATGGGTCAAAAGAAAATCTTGTTAAGATAATAAGAGCTGATTCTTTAGGTAACTATTCTTGGGATTATAAAAAGAACGGGGTAGGAACATCTACTGATGATAGAGGTTCGAATGACTGGAGTGATTCTCAACTTATGATGATGTTAAATCCTACTAGTTATTTAAAATCAGGATATACTAATTCTAGTGATATAATCTCTTCGGGAAGCCAACAATTATATAGTAAAATGGGTTCTTATTATAATGGTACCAAGGGATGTAAACCAACAGCAGTAGCAAGTGGTTCCTCATTTAGTTGTACCGAAGTAGATTTCACTTCAACAGGCTTAAAAAATGATACAACCAGAAATGCCATTGAAGAAGTAGTCTGGAATTTAGGCGGAAGTTCAACTGGTGATGATGTAACGTCAGGTATGTTTTATGAAAGAGAAAGAGGAACAACCGTATATACGAGTAGACCAACAACATGGACCGGTAAAATTGGTTTAATGTATCCAAGTGATTACGGTTATGCTACTAGTGGCGGAACAACCAAAGATAGAGCAGCTTGTCTAGCAAAAGAACTTTTAAATTGGGATTCATCAGATTTTAGTGATTGTAAAGGAAATGATTATTTATATAACTCAAGTCTTTATCAATGGACATTGGCGCCTTATTCGGCTCATGCTCGCGATGTGTTCTATGTGCTCGGGGATGGCCTTGTCGACCGCTATGATGCTAACGATACTAATGCCGTCCGCCCTGCGCTTTTTCTGAAATCTAATATCCAAGTTGATAAAGGCACAGGAGCAAAAAGCAATCCGTATCGTTTGAAAATGCAGTAAAGTAAATACGGAATAAAGGGCCGCTTGCTTGCTCTTAATCAAGCAAGGCCCAGCAGAAAAATAAAGAAGAGAAGAATGTAAACGAGAGTAAGTACAAGGAAGAGAAAATCGATGGGCTAGTCCTCGAAGGGGTTTTTATAGGGCGATAAGCCCTCCGCCAAAATCGGAAAAATTAGGATATGTCAATAACTTTTGAAAATGTCTTAAATAAAATTATTTATTTGCGTTTAAGCATATATATGTGGGTTGTATGTGCTTTTTTCTGTTGTTTTTTAAATAATAAAACTTTCCAAGGATGTGTCATAGGTGGTATATAAATTTTTTTAGGATGCTCTTGTTTGACATTATCATCTAACTCTGAAGAAACACTTTTATGTTTTTTAACTTTCTTTAAAGAATATACACAGTCGTCTATTGTATCTCAAAGAGAGCCGTCAAATGCCTCAATAACTAAACATTCAGTTCCTGGTAAGAAACATTGTAAACTCGAGCAACAGTTGTATGGCTGATAATATTTGTTATAAATTGTAAAATAGAAGTCATAAATATTTCAAAGTTAAAAAGTCATAACTTTGAGGTGTTTATGGCTATTTTTTTAGTAAAAAGAAGAAAAAATTGCAATTTTTTGGTAAAATTTAGCAATTTATGAACAAAAATCGACTTCGACCGCCAATATATATATAGAGAGGGTAAAAAATTTACCCTCTTAGAAAGGAGGAAGTTATGACACATCAAGAGAGAAAAGCTAAAAATCCTGATTATCAAATATGTGCTTTAAAAGACTCGGCTTTTAAAGGATTAGCTAAAAATAATAAGAAATTCTTTGAAAAGTTAGCGGCTAATTTAATTGGCATTGATTATCGAACTTTAAAAGGAAGTCTTTTCGTGGATACAGAGTTAAATGGCACTAATAAGGATGATAAAATAATGGTGGCCGATTTAGTATTATGTATTCCCAATGTTTTAGTAATTAATTTTGAAGCTAATACATATGAGTCCAATTCATTAGATTTAAAGAATACTTATTATACTTATAAGTTAACATTGCATTATCAAGAGCCAGGAGAAACGTACAAAAATATTAATATATATCAAATAAACTTTGATTTAAAACATTTAAAGTTTAATAAGAATATTATTAATAGATTTGTAACAATTGACCCTGTTACGCATGAAGAACTACCAGGAACTCCTAAAATAATCCATGTAGACCTTGAAAATTATAAGAAAAATCCTTATAATGAAGACATAAGTGATTGGTTGAAGAGAGCATTTGGTCTATTTTTATCAACTAGTATTGAAGAGTCAAAAAAACTAGCGGGTAATGACCAAGACTTAAAGGGAGTGGCTGATTTTATGAAACAGTTTTCAAGTAATATTGATAATTTGAAGTACTTAGATGAGCAGGAAGCTTTGATGAAGGCGTTTAGAACTGATGCTAAAATAGCGGAAGAAAAAGCTGCTAAAGCCGGTTTGGAAAAAGGCGAACAAATCGGTTTGGAAAAAGGCGAACAAATCGGTTTGGAGAAGGGCGAACAAATCGGCTTGGAAAAAGGCGAAAAAAATGGTGAGAAGAAAAAAGCTATAGAAATAGCCAAAAATGCTATTGACCATGGTTTGAAAAATGAGGATATATCTAAAATTACTGGATTATCTGTTAAAGAAATAGAAAATCTAAGATAAAAGCAAATCCATAATAAAGTCATAAATAATAAAGTCATAAATATTTTAAAGTTAAAAAGTCATAACTTTGGGGTGTTTATGACTATTTTTTTTCATTGAGTAGAAAGTCTTTTTAAGGTATAATATTTTTAGAAAAGAAACGAAGTGATTTTAGATGAAGAAAAATATATATGGAATAAAAAGAAGTGATTTAGAAGAGTATTTTCTTAAGATGGGAGAGAAGAAATTTAAAGCTTTACAAGTCTATGAATGGTTATATCAAAAAAGAGTAGATAGTTTTTATAAGATGAGTAATATTAAGAAGGATATTCAAGAGAAATTAGATACCGATTATACAATGGATATGATTAAGATTAGTAAGGTTGAACATGATATAGATGCTCATAAATACTTATTTCATCTTGTAGATGGGAATTTTATTGAAGCTGTTTTAATGGAACATGATTATGGACTTAGTGTTTGTGTTTCTTCCGAAGTAGGATGCAATATGGGATGTAGATTTTGTGAATCCGGAAGAAGAAAGAAAGTTAGAAACTTAGAAACTTATGAGATGGTAGAACAGATACTTCTTATTGAAAAGGATATTGGCAAGAGAATAGCTAGTGTCGTGGTGATGGGGATAGGAGAACCTTTTGATAATTATGATAACTTGATGAATTTTATCCGAGTTATAAATGATGCCAAAGGTATAGCCATTGGAGCTAGACATATTACGGTATCTACTTGTGGAATTGTTCCTAAGATATATGAGTTTAGTAACGAAGATTTACAAGTTAACTTAGCTCTTAGTTTACATGCTCCGGATGATGAGGTTAGAGATAAAATAATGCCTATTAATAAAGCATATAGTGTTAATGAAGTAATGAGCGCGATAAAAGATTATATTGATAAGACTAATAGAAGAGTTACGATTGAATATGTTATGCTAAAGGATGTTAATGATTCTAAAGAGTGTGCTCTAAAGTTAGTTAAACTTTTAAGAGGGCTTAATGTCTATGTAAATATGATTCCATATAATGAGACTAATCATTTAGAATATAAAGAAAGTAATAAAGAGAAAATTGCTGAATTTTATGATATACTAGTAAAGAATAAGATAAATGTTACTGTAAGAAGAAAGTTTGGAAGAAATATTTCGGCTGCTTGTGGACAACTAAGAAGTAAGGAGGAAGAAAAGTGAAAACATTTTATTTAACAGATGCGGGTAAAGTTAGAAGTCATAATGAAGATTCAGTTACCATTTTAAAAAATGATTCGGGGGAATATTTACTTATTGTGGCTGATGGAATGGGGGGACATCGGGCTGGAGAAGTAGCATCCTCGATGGTAGTTACCCATTTAGGAAAACGTTTTAATGATATAGGAACCGTGGGAACTAAGTATGATGCGACGAACTGGTTAAAAGATAATATCAGTGAAATTAATCATCATATTATGGAGTATGCCAATAATAATCCGGAGAGTAAAGGAATGGGAACAACGGTTGTGGTTGCTTTACTTACAAAAGATTATTTATTATATGCTAATGTTGGTGATTCTAGTGGATTTGCAATGAAAAATGGTCATCTACTAAAAGTTACTAAGGACCATACTTTGGTACAGTTACTGGTGCAAGCAGGGGATATAACGGAAGAAGAGGCTAAATATCATCCTAAGAAGAATGTCTTAATGAAGGCTTTAGGGGGAGAAGAAGATGTTATTCCGGATATCTATGAAGTGGATATGTCATTTGATGCCATTCTTTTATCTAGTGATGGTTTAACGAATATGTTAAGTAATGAATCGATTGAAAATGTTTTAAATGATGAAGATTTAACTCCGGAAGAAAAGGTGGTTAAATTAATTAGAAAATGTAATGCCAGGGGTGGTACGGATAATATATCTGTTGCGTATTTAGTAAAAGAAAGTGGTGAATAATAATGATAATGAAAGGTCAAAAGATTAACGATCGTTATCAGATAATAAAATCTATCGGTGAAGGAGGAATGGCTAATGTTTATCTAGCTTATGATACCATATTAGATCGTAATGTAGCTGTTAAAGTCTTAAGAGGAGATTTAGCTACCGATGAGAAATTTGTTCGTCGTTTTCAAAGAGAAGCCTTATCAGCCTCGAGTCTTAGTCATCCTAATATCGTGGAAGTTTATGATGTTGGGGAGGATAATGGTCAGTACTATATAGTTATGGAATACATTGAAGGGTGTCAATTAAAGCAACTTCTAAAGAAGAGGGGAAGACTAACTCTTAGTGAAGTTATTGATATTATGCTTCAGATTACCGATGGTTTATCTGTTGCTCATGATGCTTATATTATTCATAGAGATATTAAACCCCAGAATATTATGATTCTTGATAGTGGTCTTGTCAAAATAACGGATTTTGGGATTGCGATGGCGATGAATAGCACTCAACTTACTCAAACTAACTCCGTAATGGGTAGTGTTCATTATTTACCGCCAGAGCAGGCTAATGGGAAAGGTTCTACTTTACAAAGTGATATCTATTCGATGGGAATTTTAATGTATGAACTTTTGACAGGGGAGCTTCCTTATAAGGGAGATAATGCGGTAGAGATTGCTCTTAAACACTTAAAAGAAAAGATTCCTAGTGTTAGAGAAAAGTTTCCGGAAATACCTCAAAGTGTAGAGAATATTATTATCAAAGCGACAGCTAAAAATCCCAAGAATAGATATGCTGATGCAAGAAGTATGAATGAAGATTTAAGGACTTGTTTAGATGATTCTAGAGTAAATGAAGCCAAAATAGTTTTACCATATCCAGAATTTGAAGATAATAATAAGAAAAAAGAGACTAAGAATAAAGAATCTAAAGAAAACATTGTAAAGGAGGTTAAGACTGAAGATTTGACAAGAGAAAAAAGTGATAATAAAATTTTAATTACCTTAAGTGCAATATTTACAGGAATTGTAGTTGTTATAACTTGTATAATTGTATTCTTACCAATAATTACTAATCAAAAAGAAATTAAAGTTCCTGATGTTACAGGATTAGAATTAACCGAAGCGATAGGTAAACTTCAAGATGAAGGATTTAAGATTGCCGATGAACAAAAAGAAACTTCATCAGATGAGATACCAGCAGGGAAAGTAGCTAAGACTAATCCGATGGCGGGAGTTAAGAAAACTAAAGGAAGTGAAATAACTCTATATATTTCGACAGGAAATGCTGGTTTTGTAATGGAAGACTTCACAGGAAAGAATTATTTAACGGTTAAAGGAACTTTAGAGGCTTATGGAGTTTATGTAATCTTAGAGAAAAAAGATGTTGATAATGTTACCGATGCATCTGTTATCTTAGACCAATCAGTAAAAGCAGGAGAAAAAGTATCCAAAGGTGATACCGTAACTTTATATATTCCTAATATTACGGCGAAGTATCCTAATTTTACGAGTGGAGATTATACTAAAGAACAGATAGAAGCTTTCTGTACTCAGAATAATATTACTTGTAAGTTTAATGAAGTCTCAGAAGCTACCGGTAACTATAAGAGTGGAGATATCATTAAACAATCACGTCCGGCAGGAACTCAAGTCACCAGTGGTGCTAGTCTTACGATTACTATTTATGTAAAAGAAGATGTAGTAGAATGTAATCCTAATGAGGAAGTTTGTGAATAAAGGTAAAATCATTAGAATTATTAGTAATCTTTATACTGTAGTAACTGGGGATAAGATAATTGAGACTAGGGCGAGAGGTAAATTTCGAAAAGATGAAGTAACGCCAATGGTTGGGGATGAAGTTCTAGTAGATATAGAGAAATCTTATATAGTAGATATCATCCCCAGAAGAAACTTCTTATTAAGACCTAGTATTAGTAACATCGATTTAGTCATTTGTGTTACAAGTATGAAAGAACCTGATTTATCTTTAAATCTTTTAGATAAACAATTAGCATTCTTAGCTCTTAATAATATTCCTAGTATGATAGTAGTAACTAAGTATGATTTACTTAAAGAAGAAGAGAAAGCAAAGATAGATAAGATTTTAGAATACTATAAGAGTATTGGAATAGATGTTTGCTTAAATACAGAAGTAACAAGAATAAAAGAGATTCTTAAAGATAAGGAAGTAGGACTCTTAGGACAAAGTGGGGCTGGAAAGAGTAGTCTTATCAATAGATTAGGTAATTATGATATTAAAACACAAGAGATATCGAAGGCTTTAGGAAGAGGTAAACATACAACTAGACATGTAGAAATATATCCGGTAGATGATTTTTATCTGATAGATACACCGGGTTTTAGTGCTCTCGACTTAAACTTTACAAAGAAAGATAAACTTAAAGAAGGGTTTATTGAATTTAAGAATTATACTTGTCGTTTTAAAGATTGTCTGCATTATAAAGAAATAGATTGCGGAGTAAAAAAAGAAGTTGGGATAGAAATTCTTCCTAGTAGATATGAAAATTATATTAATTTTTTGGAGAAAGAAAAATGGAAATAAATGCATCTTTTCTAAAGAGTAAGAATAGTCAAGTAAAGACAATAGAAGAGTTAAATAAGAGTAGTATATCAGGGATACATATTGATTTTATGGATAATACTTGGGTGAAGAATAATTCTTTAAGAATAGAAGATATGGCTTTAGAAGAAGTAAAGAAACCTATAGAAGTTCATATGATGGTTAGTGATCCTTTAAAGTATTTAGATGATTTTAAAGAGAAAAGAATAGATCATTATATCTTTCATATTGAAGCAGTTAATAATCCTTTAGAAGTTATTTTAGAGATTATTAGAAGAGGAATAAGACCAGGGATAGCTATTAATCCTGAGACATCAGTAGAGCTTTTAAGGCCTTATTTAAAGTATGTAGATATGGTCTTACTTATGAGTGTAACTCCGGGCGAAGGTGGGCAACCTTTCCTAGAAAATACTACCAAAAGATTAATGGCTTTAAGAGGGATGTATATAGGAAAGATTGAAGTCGACGGTGGCATCAATCCCCAGACTATTAAAAAGGTCAGATTAAGTGATGCTGTAGTATGCGGATCATACATTTGTATGAGTGATAACTATGAAGCAAGAATTCAAGAATTAAAAAAAGCTTTAGAAACTAAATAGTCTCTAGAGCTTTTTTATACAATAGGAAAGTCATCTGCAATGTAGAGTATTTTTTGCACACAAAAAAATTCATAGATCTCACTATTTTTAAATTTATCCATTGTAAACTTGCTTTGTAAGCTTTATAAGTTAATTATAACAAAAAAATAGAAATAATATAAAAAAATTATAAAGTCACCTATTATTAATTTGAAAATTAAAAAGTTTAGAAATATAAGATAAGCTATAGACAAAT
>ENA-OROK01003061-OROK01003061.1-human-gut-metagenome-genome-assembly--contig:-NODE-3061-length-13564-cov-5.266563_pt1 | contig 13564 bp, 10 predicted proteins | sample MGYA00242127_ERZ509046 | MGnify/ENA primary metagenome ERZ509046 (study PRJEB26280, sample SAMEA2338728) | human gut metagenome | biome: human gut; feature: human-associated habitat; material: faeces... | reverse complement strand
GTTTCGCCTTTCCAATTTGTATATAAAATTGTTACTTTCTTTTTTTCTTCCATATGTGTTCCCCCTCTTTTCTGCCCATAGACTACCACCGGCGGCGCTGCCTTTGGTGAACAAAGTCTGAATTTGCCGCAAAAAGGGGAGGGGACGGCTCAGGTTTCCTGCGCCAGCATCCGCAGGGCGAACAGGGTGTGGAGCGCTGCGCCGGTGGGGAGAACGTCCTCGTTGAACACCACCGCCTCGTTGTGCATGGGCTTGCCGTAGCGGGGATCCTCCTGCGGCGTTCCGGCCCCCAGCAGCAGGTAGGCGCAGGGCAGCTCATAGGTGAAGGAGGCGAAGTCCTCGGAGCCCATGCCCCCCTGATCCAGACGGTACACCTTTTCCTTGCCTGCCAGCTCCTCCGCCCAGCCGGAGACCTGCTCCATCAGGGCGGGATCGTTCACCAGCGGCGGCGCGGAGGCGATCTCCTCCACCGTGGCGCTGCCACGGAAGGCCGCCGCTGTGTTTTCCGCGATGACCCGGATGCGCTCCATGATCCGGGCGGTGAGTTCCCGGTCAAAGGTGCGGATGGTACCCTCCATCACCGCTTCCTCCGGGATGATATTGGGGGCCTGTCCCCCCTGAAAATGCCCGATGGTCACCACGGCAGGCTCCTTGGCGGAGATCTCCCGGGCAGTCAGCGCCTGCAAGGCAAGATAGATGTGGGCGGCGATGTTGATGGGATCCACGCCGGTCTCCGGCATGGCCCCGTGGCAGCCGGTGCCCCGGACGGAGATCCGGAACAGGGTGCAGCCCGCCATGAACGTCCCCCGGCCGCAGAGCACCATGCCGGAGGGAGTACCGGAGTTGACGTGGAGGGCCAGCGCCGCTTTGGGCGTCGGCGCATCCTTCAGGACCCCGGCCGCCAGCATGGACTTCGCCCCGGTGAAGCCCTCCTCATCCGGCTGGAACACCAGCCGCACCGTGCCCTTCAAGTCCGCCTGATGCCGCTTGAGTAAAGCGGCGGCGCCTAACAGCATGGCGGCGTGCATATCGTGGCCGCAGGCGTGCATGGCGTCATTTTCCGACTGAAAATCCAGCCCCGTGGCCTCCCGGACCCGGAGAGCGTCCATATCCGCCCGGAGCAGCACGCACCGGCCGGTGTCCTCACCGGTGATGTCCGCCACCACGCCCCCGGCCAGCGGGCGGGGCGTATACCCCAGCGCCGTCAGCCGTTCCGTCACATAGGCGGCGGTGCGGGGCAGGGAGGGGCCTACCTCCGGGGCGTGGTGCAGGGTCCGGCGATCCGTCAGAAGCTGGGGCTTCAGGGCTTCCGCCTCCACCAGCAGAGCTTTGGTATCCATGGTCATAGCACGTCATTCCTTCCATTCAAATGCGCCGTTTCCGGCAAGCTTATAATACGGTTATTATACCGCAGGGCGATGCATTGTCAAACACCGCCGGAGAAAAAACAGAGCTGCGCAAGCACCTTTTCTCATTTTTTCTGATAGGGCTTCGGTAAGAAAAGTGAGCGCGGACTGTCCTGACAGCTACTAGCGGCGCTGGACTGAGCGGCAGAGGCACTTGCCGCAAAGGGCAGAGCTTGGGCGTGCAGATCAGCCAGTTCTGGTGATACAGGCCAACCAAGCTGTGAAGTAAGCGGGACAAAGTGTTTAAATTTTTGCCGGGCAGAAATTGAGACTTGGAAAAATTGATTAATAAAAGGCGCACACCTCTTCCAAAGCAGTTTGGGAGGGGTTAGCCTTTTTCCTTACAGGAGGCTGTGATCCCGGGACTGAAATTCGGACAGGATTACTACGATGATCTGCTGGCGAAATACACCCACAAGAAGGAGCTGTTCCTCAAGGGACTGGATGATCTGCACATCATCCACAACGATCCGGAGGGGGCGTATTATGTCCTGCTGGACATTTCCGAATTCGGCTATGACAGCGATCTGAAATTCTGCGAGGATCTGGCCCGGCTGGTAGGCGTCGGAGCAGTGCCCGGCTCCAGCTTCTTCCGCGAGCCGGTGAATCATCTGATCCGCTTCCACTTTGCCAAGAAGGACGAGACGCTTCTGAATGCCCTGAACCGACTGGAAAGTCTTCGGGCAAAAATCCCCTCCCGCAAAAGGAACTGAAAGAGACCGCTCTCAAGCGGGAAGCCTCACAAGAGCAGGGCCTATCTGTCAGCCGTGCTGCGAGAAATCCGCGCTGTCCGAGATTGCAGAGATATTACCCCGGCGTGGTATTTCTGCCATCCATGACCGTGGGGGCAACGGACGCCCACCACTATGAGCAGATCTGTGACACCTGCCTGCGGTGCAGTCCCTCCATGGCGGAGCCGCAGGAAGCGGCCACCGGCGTCCACGGGACCAATGAGCGCATCCCGGTGCGAGCCTATTTGCAGGGCATCCGGGTCCTCATCGACCTGATGGAGCATGTGAACCTATCCTGCTAATGTGCTAAGGCGCGTATGTGCATCCGAGACCGCACTTCAGAAATTGAACGAGTGAAAAAGCTGCCGGGGAGTTGATCTCCCTGGCAGCTTTTTTGCGGTCAGCAGAAGGTTGGATTCCTGCAGAAAAATGCCCGAAGGAGATGTTCCTTCGGGCATTGCGTGTATTCGGCAGAAATCAGCTGCTTTTTCCCAGATACGCTTCCTTCACCCGGCTGTCCGCCAGCAGCTCCGCGCCGGTGCCGGACATGGTGATGGTGCCGGTCTCCAGCACATAGGCAAGATCCGCGATCTTCAGGGCCATGTTGGCGTTCTGTTCCACCAGCAGCACCGTGACGCCCTGCCGGTTGATCTCCCGGATGATGGAGAAGATGTCCTGCACCACCAGCGGGGCCAGGCCAAGAGACGGTTCATCCAGCATCATCAGCTTGGGACGGGACATGAGGGCACGGCCCACGGCCAGCATCTGCTGCTCGCCGCCGGAGAGGGTGCCCGCCAGCTGCCAGCTCCGTTCCTCCAGACGGGGAAACAGGCTGTACACCCACTGGATGTCTTTTTCAATCTCTGCCTTGTCCCGGCGCAGATAGGCCCCGATCTTCAGATTTTCCAGCACCGTCATATCCGGGAAGACCCGGCGGCCCTCCGGACTCATGGCAATGCCGGTGGAGATGATCTTGTCGATGGACTTGCCCAGCAGCTCCTGCCCGTCCCACTGGACGGAGCCGCCGGAGGCCTTTACCAGTCCGGTGATGGTCCGCAGGGTGGTGGATTTGCCTGCGCCGTTGGCGCCGATCAGCGTCACGATCCTGCCGTCCGGTACTTCCAGAGAAATGCCCCGGAGGGCCTGAATGCCGCCGTAGTGGACCTGGAGGTTTTCAATTTTAAGCATCGTCAGCCACCCCCAGATACGCGTCGATGACGCGCTGATTTTTTTGGATCTCAGCCGGTGTGCCGTGGGCGATCAGCTTGCCGAAATCCAGCACATAGATGCGGTCGGAAATGCCCATGACCAGATTCATGTGGTGCTCGATGAGGAGAATCGTGATCTTGAATTTCTCCCGGATCTCCCCGATGAAGGCCGTCAGCTCCTCCGTTTCCTGAGGGTTCATGCCGGCGGCCGGCTCATCCAGAAGCAGCAGCTTCGGCTCCGCCGCCAGTGCCCGGGCGATCTCCAGCCGCCGCTGCTTGCCGTAGGGCAGGCTGGTGGCCAACTCATTTTTCACATCGGCCAACCCTACGATCTCCAGCAGCTCCTCCACCTGCGCCCGCTGGGCCGCCTCCTCCTTCCGGTTCAGCCGGAACGCGGCGGAAAACACGCTGCTGGTGGAGCGGCAATGCTTGGCGATGAGCACATTGTCGAACACCGTCTGGGTCTTCCACAGGCGGATGTTCTGAAAGGTCCGGGCCATGCCCGACCGGGTGATCTTGTCCGGGGTAGGGGAGAGGGTCTCCGTGAAAAGTCCGTCACACTGGCCCTTGTACTGCTTTTTCATTTTGCCCTGGGGGTGGTTCTCGATGATCTTTGCCCCGTCGAACCACACCGCGCCGTTGGTGGGCTGGTATACGCCGGTGATGACATTGAAGGCGGTGGTCTTTCCCGCGCCGTTGGGTCCGATGAGGGCCACGATCTCCCCCTCGTTGACCTCCAGCTCCAGATCGTCCACAGCCACAACGCCGCCGAACTGCATGGTGATGTGATCCAGTCTCAAAAGCTGCTCACTCATGGCTGTACCGCCTCCTTCGTTGCTTTTTTCTGCCGCTTTTTCAGGAGATCCGGCAGCTCTTTATCTCCCATGATGCCCTTCCGGAAGAACAGCACCACCACCATGATGATGACGGAGAACACCACCATCCGGAAGCCGGTGCGCAGGAAGGGGACCTTGAAGCTGCCGATGTAGGTCTCGGCGTCCAGAAACCGCAGCCACCATTCGCTGGCCGCCACATACAGAAATGCCGCGATGCAGCTGCCGGAGATGGAGCCGATGCCGCCGATGACCACGATCAGCAAGATCTCGTAGGTCATGGCCGTGGTGAACACCTTGGCCTGCGCCTGATTGGCGAACATGGCGAACAGGCCGCCGCCCACCCCGGCGAAAAACGAGCTGATGCAGAAGGCCAGCCGCTTGTGGCGGGCCAGATTGATGCCCATGGCCTCTGCCGCCACCTCATCGTCCCGGATAGCCTTGAAAGCCCGGCCGTAGGTGGAGTTGATCAGCAGCACGATCACCGCCACACACACCCCCGCCAGCAGAAACGGTATGAAGGTGGACAGCCGCAGGATCACCTTGCCGTCGGCATTCTGGATATTGAAGCTGGAGAAGGTGGGGAAGTTCTTCAAGGCGTTGGCGCCGTTGGTCACAGGGCCGAGGGGGTCCCACTGGAAAATGGCCCGGATGATCTCCGCGAAGCCCAGGGTGGCAATGGCCAGATAGTCGGACTTCAGACGCAGCACCGGCAGGCCGATGAGCCACGCCACCGCTGCCGCCACGCAGCCGCCCAGAAACAGGGCCAGCAGAACGCCCAGCACCAGCCCCACAGCCCCGCCGCCGAACAGCTCCGGCAGGGAGAAATTCACGGCGGAGCCGTTATAGAGATAGTACACCGCTTCCCGGTCCGCCGTAGGAATGGTGAGAATGGCGTAGGTGTAAGCGCCCAGCAGCATGAAGCCCGCCTGTCCCAGAGAAAACAGGCCGGTGAAGCCGTTGAGCAGGTTCATGGACACCGCCACCAGCGCGTAAACCGCGCCCTTTTTCAGAACGGTGAACAACATGCCCGTGGGCTTCATGGTGTTTTCCAGCAGGATGACCAGCGCCAACAGTGCCAGCGCGCAGAGCAGGGCGATCACCGTGCCCCGTTTGCTTTTCTTTTCGTTCAGCACAGTCGATCCCCCCTTACACTTTGTCCGTGACCTTTTCGCCGAACAGACCCGTGGGCTTCACGCAAAGCACCACGATCAGGATGGCGAAGGTAAAGGCGTCGGAAAAGACGCTCCAATCGGAGCCCTTGATGATGCTCTCGCAGATACCGATGAGAAACGCCCCCACCACGGCGCCGGGAATGGAGCCGATACCGCCGAATACCGCCGCTACGAAGGCCCGCAGTCCCGGCAGGGAGCCGGACAGGGGGACGATGGACTGGTAGTTGGTGAAGTACAGCAGGGAGCCGATGGCCGCCAGCAGAGAGCCGATGATGAAGGTCACGGAGATCACGCTGTTGATCCGGATGCCCATGAGCTGCGCGGTTTCAAAATCCCGGGACACGGCCCGCATGGCCATTCCGATCCGGGTGTGGTTGATGAGCTGGGTCAGGGCCGCCACCAGAAGCACCACCAGCACCGGCGTGACCACCGTCACATACTTGGTGGATACCCCCGCGATGGTCAGCTGGTTGGACAGACCGGGCAGGGCGGGGTACATCTGGGGCAGGCCGCCGGTGACGTAGGTCGCCAGATTTTGCAGCAGATAGCTGACGCCGATGGCGGAGATCATTACCGACATCCGGGGGGCTGTCCGCAGAGGCTTGTAGGCCGCCCGCTCGATGATGAAGCCCAGCAGCACAGTCAGAATGATCATCAGGGGAATGGCCGCGGCCAGCGGCAGGCTGGCGCTGAGGTAGACCATCATCAGACCGGCTACCATGAATACATCGCCGTGAGCAAAGTTGATCAGCCGCAGGATGCCGTAGACCATGGTATAGCCGATGGCGATGAGGGCGTACTGCCCGCCCAGCGATATGCCGGAGAGCAGAATGGAGATGCCGTATTGCACGGGGATCCCTCCCTTTTCTTTCAAGTTTTACGCGGAAGGCACGCGGCGGAGCCGTCTTGAAAAAAGCCGCAGAGCGGCTGCTTTCGGGGCGGTCCCGGCCTTGGCGCGTTCACGCGAACCGTCTGTAAACGGTAAGACCGCCTGGCGGGGGAGTCCCCGCCAGGCAGGTCGGCAGGATCGGATCAACCGGCTTTCTGCATCGTTTCCAGAGCCCAGGCGTTGTTGGCGGTATCGGCCACCTTGATGTAGGCAGTGTCGCGGATAGCGTCGCCGATGTCGTCAAAGGCGATGTCGCCGGTGACGCCGGTGTAGGTCACACCGGGCAGCGCGGCCTTTACAGCGGCGGGATCGGTGGAGCCGGCGGCCTTCAGAGCCTCCAGCGCCACATAGTAGGCGTCATAGCCCATGGCGGTGACGGCCGCGATGTCATTGCCGCCGTTGTTGGTCATGGCGGTGGAATCCTCGTTCAGCCATGCCTTGATACCGTCATCAAACTCCGGAGAGCCGCCCTCCTGATAGAACGTAGAAACATACAGCTGCACATCGGAACCGGCAGCCGCCTCCAGCACCTTGTTGCTGTCCAGCGTATCGGAGCCCAGAATGGGGATCTCCAGACCCATGGAAGCGGCCAGCTTCACGATCTGAGTGGAGTAGGAGATGGACACGGGGCAGAAGATGACTTCCGCGCCGGAGGAGACAGCCTTCGACAGGTAGGTGCTGAAGTCGGAGGTGTTGGTGGGGAAGGAGTCGGTGATGACCTCGCCGTCAAAGGCGTCGGTGAAGTACTTGATCAGGCCCTGATCGTACTCGTTGCCCAGCTCGCCCAGGCAATAGGCCTTCTTGGCGGAGAACTTCTCCTGCGCGAAGTTGGCCAGAACGGTGCCCTGGAAGGGGTCCAGGAAGCAGATGCGGAAATAGTAGTCATTGCCCGCAGTGACGCCGGGGTTGGTGCAGGTCACGCCGATGGCGGCCAGACCCGCTTCACCGAAGATGGGGCCGCCGGCCATGGCGCAGCTAGAGCCGTAAGTACCCAGCACCAGAGAAACGTCCTTGCTCACCAGCTCAGAAGCGGCGGTAGGAGCCTTGGCGGAATCGGAGCCGTTATCGGCATAGACCAGTCCACCTTGTAGGTCTTGCCGCCGATGTCCACGGTGGGGGTCATATGGTTGGCGTACTGCATACCCAGCATCTCCTGCTTGCCGCCGGCGCCGGAGTCACCGGTAGCAGGCTCAAATACGCCGATCTTTACGACTTTTTCACCGGAAGCGGCGTCAGAACTGCTCTGGCTGTCGCTGCTGGCATCGCTGGAGCTGTCAGCACCGCAGGCCGCCAGACTCATGGACATAGCCAGCGCCAGCATGATGGAAACAAACTTCTTCATTCAATTCATCCTCCTTGCGAGATCCGGACTGCTCAAAGCGTCCGTCTCTTGTAGATGGATGTAGTTTATACAGATACAATACCGCCCGCAAGAGAAAATCCGCACAAAATTTTTCCTGCGGTTTTCGCAGGCTTTTCACCGAATGACCATACAGTGAAATCGAATGTGTTTGATACACGGACAAATTGGCTGATTTCAGAAAATACAGCTTTTTTCGCTGTCCGTCAGAAACGGACAGTGCCTCTGGTAATTTTGACTAAAAAAATTTGAGTTTATTGGGCGAAACGTAAAAGCAAGGGGCGGCCAGCAGTGTTTCTGGCCATGAAAAAGGGGCGGCAGATGCCGCCCCTTGCGTTTGAGATCCTTTGCGTGTCTGAAACCCCGCGATATGGGAAGGTTAAGTGCCCTCGTATCTGCCGCCTGCGAAGCAGAGCCCTTAATCACGGCTGCGGCTGATGGATGATGCCCACAAACAGGGGCAGGCCGTCAGTCCCGGTGATGGCGAACACGAAGGGACGGTTCAGAACGAAGTCCACTTCCTCCTCCGGCGGGGCGGCCGCACCGCACATCATCATGACGGTATAGGCCGCGGCGGTGACGCCTTCCTCGTCAACGGTCACGCGGGCGGCGTGTTGGGCCTGGGAGAGATAGGCCGCCGTATCGTCGGTCATGGGGGAAAAGTCCGAGACCGCCGGATCAAAGACGTCCGTGATGCCCAGAGCCTTCAGGCTGTCGGCCAGATCCAGATCCGACGCCGTGTCGAACTTCGGCAGAGCGAGGTTGACGATAAGGTATTTGCTCTCCGCGCTCTCGCCGCCGCTGAGGAGGAAGTCCATCGTCGGCTCATCAGCCAGCAGCTCCTCCGGCGCAACGCCCTCGTCCGGCAGCAGGAACCACATGGCGCCGCTGCCCTCCAGCGGCTTGGAAACCGCGGAGAAGCGGTCGCTCCAGTAATAGGTGTTCGTCCCGCGCTGACGCATGAAGTCACAGGTTGTATCGCCGCTGTCGGCGTGGAAGGTATCCGGCGCGGTGTTGGCCTTGGAGAACTCGCCGTCCCACTTGGCCCGGAAATAGATGGTGGACGCCAGCGCGAGGATCGTTTCCTGATCCATCGTCAGGCCGGAGGCTTGCTCCTTCAAAAGCCCGCCGGTCTGCTGGTCGATCCAGTCCTGAAGCGCCTTGTCAAAGGCGGTGGAGCCCATTTCACCACGGAAGGACGAGGCGTAATAATACTTTGCCAGCGCGTCCATGGCTTCCTGCTTGAAGCTGATCTTGTCATTGAGCCACAGAGAGTTGGCCAGAATACTGGTCACCGCGCCGTCGTCGCAGTAGTTGGCGTTCCAGACAGCGGCGGCTTCGGCGCGGAGGGCATCCACATCGCCGCTGCCCAGCAGGGCGAGGATCTGCTCCCGGCTTTCGCCGTCCGTCACCTCCGCCAGCATGGCGAGGGCCATGTAGAGGTTGATGGGGGAGCAGACCTTGTTCTCTCCGCTGCCGCCGGTGAGAAGCTGTGGGATGACGGCGCGGAGGTAGCCGTCCAGCACGTCCGTATAGCCCTCCGGCTGCTCCATCTGCTTTCTGCGGTCTGCCTGCCATGCGTCATAAACCTGATTGAAACCGTCACTGTCAAAGTCTCCGTTGGGTCTGCTGAACTTGGTTTCGTCCGGGTACTGCGCCATCTGGGGATACTGTGGGGCAGCCAGCTGGTATTTGCTGACGGTTTGGGCCTTGGGCTGCGCGCAGGCGGTCAGGGAAATCAGACTGACCGCGGCAAGGAGAAGAGCGAAGATCCGTTTCATGAGAAGCACCTCCATCTGAAAAAATGAAAACGACCGTCTAAATTGATATAGACGGTCGTTTTTCAAAAAAGTTTCACAAAATGTCAGTTTTCGTACCGGGTCCAGTCGGGATTCTTCGTCAGCTCCGTCCAGATCTCATAATTGCCGGCCTTGTGCTCAAAGTCGTGAGAATTGGTGGCTTCCTGCACTGCCAGATAGAACCAGTCACCGGGGTTGCAGTCCGGCCAGACGTTCATGCCGGGCAGCAGGTCGCTTTCATCCTCGGGGATGCGGTTCAGCACCCGGTTGATCATGGTCATGGCCTGCGCGCGGGTGATGTAGGTGTCGGGACGGAAGCTGCCGTCCTCAAAGCCCTTGATCCAGCCCAGCTCCGCGGCCCGCTCGATATACTTCTCAGCCCAGTGGCCCTTGATATCCGTGAAGCTCTGCGTGCCGCTGCTCTTGCCGGTGTCGAACCGGGCGCAGATGGCGGCGAACTGAGCGCGGGTGATGGGCGCCTTGGGATCGAAGGTCGTGGTGCTGCGGCCCTGCACGATGCCCAGACCGGTCATGGTGGAGATGGCCGTGTTGGCCCAGTAATCGTCCGCCACATCGGTGTAGGTGTTGCTGGTCAGCAGATTGCCGTCACGGACGGAATCCTTCAGCAGGCGGAAGAAAATGGTGGTGGTCTCCGCGCGGGAGATCAGACCATAGGGCCGGACGTTGCCGTCCATGTAGCCGATGACATAGGCGAAGTGATCGCTGTCATTCAGCAGATCAGGCGTGGTGCCGCGGTAGTTCCGCACGGTGTCCGCGTATTTGACGGCGGTGCTGAGGCTGTCGTAGAAGTCCGTGGCCTTGATCTTATGCTCCGTGTTGTCCAGAACGTAGCCCTCGGGGGCGGAGACCTCCGCATAGTACCAGATGCCGTCATAGGAGTTCTTGTTGTCCACGCCGAACAGGGCGATGCCGTTTTTGCTGCTCTGCTGTCTGGTCTCGACCACTCTGCGGTTGACGATCCGGTCGTTCTTGTCCAGCTGATACAGCTTGAACTTCGCGCCGTTCAGGGCGTGGCCGTCCTGCGCGTCCACCTTCTGAATGGCGAAGAAGTACTTGTCGTCATCGTCGTCGTGACTGCTGTTGCGCGTCCACTGCGCATAGAGAACGACATTACCGAGCATCTCGATGGGATCGCCTTCCGCGTAGGATTTACCGCTGCCGTCCGCCTTCGTGTTCCAGCCGGTGAAGGTGTAGTCGTCACGTGTATAGCCATTTGCCTTTACTGTGGCCTTTGCGCCGGTAGCGTAGGCGGTGTTGTCGGTGGTCTTGCCGGAGTCAGCGCCGTTTCCATCGTAGGTCACGGTGTAGGTGGGCACGGCAAGCTTTAGCTTGGCGGTATTTTTGGCGGGGGCGTCCTTGCTCTTGCCGATCAGCGAAAGCTCATGCGTAGAAATCTTGATCGTACCGTCGATGTAGCCCTCGGAAATGACGTTCAGTTCCGTGTCACTGCTCAGTTCACCCTGCGCTTTAGCGGTCAGGGGCAGGGTGATCCTGGAAAGGGTGACGATGGAATCGTTGGTATCAGGTTCGTCCCCCGCATCTTTGATCACGCAGGGGATCGTCCAATAACCGGTGGTATTGTTATAGGTCGGCTTGTTATTCGGATCAAGCTTAAACCAGCCGCTTTTAAGGGTGATGCCGTCCAGCGTAGCCGGGTTTTCCAGCTTGTCACTGAACTTGACATACAGGTTCACCTTGCTGTCGGCGAATATGTCGATGGAATTGTTCTTTATGAAATCCCAGAGAGAAGTTGCCCCGACAGATGTCATAGCCCCCTGGATGTTAGAAACGGTGTCTGCATGCTCGGGGTTAGCACCAAAATCCAGGTTCTTCATATCCAGCGTGGCCTGATAGGAGATCTTGGCGTCCTTTTTGACAATGTGCACGGTGGAATCGGAATCGTTACCGTGCTCAGGATCGCCATTGACGCCATGCTTAATGGTAATGTCATCGTCGATCAGATCCGCGGTGGGCTGTGCCAGAGGCGTCCACTTAGCATAGAGGACCGTATCTTCAGCTACAGCAACCTTTTCCTTAGCCTCGTTCACGCACTCCGGCTCCTTATACCAGCCTCCGAAGTTATAGCCCTGCAGCGTGGGATCATCTGTGCTCACCGGGGCGTTCCAGCCCGGCAGGTAATACGCAGAATCGGGGACCGTAACATCTGCCGTTACACCGGCGGGCCGATTGGCGTCATAGGACAGCTTATAGACATTGACCTGACCGTCCAGGTGCCAGACGTGTGTGCCAAAGGGTGCTTCGCTCTCGTAACCGGCCGCGCCGTTATCTCGTTTCAGGTCCACCCATTCGCTGATCCAATCGAGGTCAAAGTCCTTATTACTGTCGTGCTTCACGAAATTACTGCTTGTCTTGACCTTGGCGCCCAGAATGTTCTTCTTCTCTGGGGTCACGGGAGTTGCCGTTACCAGCTTGCCCAGCGTTGCCCAACTGCTACCGTTAGCATTGTATGTCACGCCGCTTTCAACTTTGACCAGTTCGTTCTTAGTGTTGACCGTCTTAAAATAGACATATACAGGGGTCCCGGTCGGTGTGATCTCATCTGTATAAGAATACCCACAATCTTTGCAGGTATGCGTTCCTGTCTCGGTGGTAGGGAGGTCAAATTTGCAGCGTTCTATAGTACCTTCTTTGTTGCAGTGCTTGCAGACCTGCTGATGCTGGCTGTTCTCCTTTTCCGTGCCATCAACATGCACCCATTTCCAGTCGTGGTGCTCGCTGTTTTCAGTGTGGGGCGTGTTGTAGCAGAAGTTGACGCAGCCCCTATTGACAACAGGAACCTTGTCCCCCAGCCCAAACAACACCCCTTTTCGATCCGTGTGCGAATAATACCATGTTCCCTCATCACGGTCATACCAGACGTCTGTAATCGGCTGTAGTATGCTACCTTTTACGGGCACAAGACTGGCAAAGCTGAAATCGTAGGTAACGCCATCGACCGTCAGGAAGCGGTAATTCTCCACAGCGTCGGTCAGGTTTTCCCCTTCAATGACAGCCGCTTCCGCTGCGCCATTCAGCAGTTCAGGACCGTTGACCTTGATATTATTCTCGGTCCACTTGACCCACAATTTGCCATTATCGTAATACTGGTCAATGTAGATCACATCCTTCGGGGTATAGGTAACCGTGATCACGGAGGCCTCTGCGCCGCCAGTTACCCGGAGCACGTTCAGCGAATTGACCTCATACTTCGCGTCACCGGAAGAAACGGTGATCTCATAGCCATAGTCCTTTTTGTCAAGGCTGCCGAAGGACTTTTCCTCGGCGTACTTCACATTTTCGAATTTAGAATCGTTTTTACTTTCGTCATCTGTATAGACATACTCGACCGTGACCTTGTGGCCGGCCGTGCTGCGGAGATAAAGGTTAAGCGTCCCCTCTGTAGAACCGCCAAATACACGTGATGTGAATGTGAACAACTTGCTCACATTAGAATATGCACAACCGTGTCCTGTCACTTCGTATTTCTGTACTTCCATTGTTGAAGGAACAGTTACTTTAGCAGAAAGATGTTTGTCTCCTGAAGAATCTGTCCCGACGTACTTACCTTCGTAATAGACATTCACGGTAAGAGTATACTTATCAATCGTTCCACTTCCTATATCCGTCCACTCAATCGTTGGCTTGTACTCCTCCGGTATCTCAGCCGCAAGCGCCGTCGTTGGAAGCAAAGATATGATCATAACAAGAGACAAGAGCCATGCGGATAGCCGTTTGCATTTCATAAATTTATACCTTCTTTCCACGCGATTTCTTTTGAGTCCCATCCGGGACCCGGGTTCAGGGGGATGCGATGGGATTCAGGGACGTTTGCTGATTTACTTGATAGGCGTTCACCGCTTTCCACCGGATATGGATCATATTTACAACTGCGGTAAAACCCCGCAGAAGCTACGGGGAAATTATAGCATAAAGCCGGTTTGCCTGCAAGGGTCAGCTTGGTCAAAACGACAATTTTTTTCGCGATTGCAACAGGTCTGAAACGGGCGGCGCCGTCATGGTCAGGTCGCTCATGACGTAGACCGTCGCGCCGTCATCCGCTGCGTCGACCGCCTTGGCCAGCGTGGCGAAGGGCTTGTCCGCCGAGCCGTCACCGGTCCCATCATTGCCGCTGCTGCTGACAT
>ENA-OROK01003038-OROK01003038.1-human-gut-metagenome-genome-assembly--contig:-NODE-3038-length-13623-cov-13.173939_pt1 | contig 13623 bp, 9 predicted proteins | sample MGYA00242127_ERZ509046 | MGnify/ENA primary metagenome ERZ509046 (study PRJEB26280, sample SAMEA2338728) | human gut metagenome | biome: human gut; feature: human-associated habitat; material: faeces... | reverse complement strand
TTAATCCCTAATCCTTTATCCTTAATCCCTAATCTCCATTCCCTCCGGTATGAACATGCTTATGTCCTTGCCGTATTGCAGCAGTTCGCGCACGGTGGTGGAACTGACGCAGGTAAGTTCCGGCTCGGTGAAGAGCAGGATGGTTTCTATGCCGGTCAGTTTGCGGTTGATGTCGGCAATGGTTTCCTCGTATTCGAAATCCTTCACGGTGCGTATGCCGCGTATTATCAGACTGGCATCTACCTGCCGGGCAAAGTCGATAGTCAGGCAGTCATAGGACTGCACAATGATGCGCGGCTCGTTCCGGTAGTAGTCTCGTATCATTTGTTCGCGCTTTTCCAAGGGGAAATACGTATTCTTATTTTCATTGATGCCGATGCCTATGACGATTTCGTCTATAAAAGTCAGTGCACGGCTCACTACCGAAGAGTGTCCGATAGTAAACGGGTCGAATGTTCCCGGAAAGATAGCTCTTCTCATGATGCCAAATCTTCTTCTATAACCAAGTTGTTGATAATAAAGTTTTGTCGTTCCATGGTATTCTTACCCATGTAGAATTCCAGCAGCTCTTTTACGAGGTCTGTCTTGCGCAGGGACACTTGTTCCAGACGCATATCCTTGCCGATAAAATGCTTGAACTCGTCGGGCGAGATTTCTCCCAGACCTTTGAATCGGGTGATTTCGGGGTTGGGACCCAGTTCTTCAATGGCTTTCACACGTTCCTCCTCTGTATAGCAATAACTTGTCTTCTTTTTGTTGCGCACGCGGAAGAGAGGGGTTTGCAGGATATATACATGCCCTTTCTTTATCAGGTCGGGGAAGAACTGCAGGAAGAAGGTGATGATGAGCAGGCGGATGTGCATGCCGTCCACATCGGCATCGGTAGCTACGATGACTTTGTTGTAGCGCAGTGTCTCTATGCCGTCTTCTATATTCAAGGCTGCTTGAAGCAAGTTGAATTCTTCGTTTTCATAAACTACTTTCTTGGTGAGTCCGTAGGAATTTAGCGGTTTACCACGCAGGCTGAATACTGCTTGGGTATTCACGTCGCGGCTCTTGGTGATGGAACCGCTGGCGGAGTCTCCCTCGGTAATGAAGATGCAGGATTCGGTTTCCTGGTCTTTGCCTTTACCATCACTCAAGTGGTAGCGGCAGTCGCGCAGCTTGCGGTTGTGCAGGTTGGCTTTCTTGGCGCGTTCGCGTGCCAGCTTGGTGACGCCGGCAATGGCTTTGCGCTCTTTCTCGGAGTCTTGTATCTTTTGCAGCATCACTTCGGCCACAAGCGGGTTCTTGTGGAGGTAGTTGTCCACTTCCGTCTTGATGAAGTCTCCTACGTATTTGTTCACCGTGGGGCCGGCGGGCTTGTGTTCCTGCGGCGCGGCAGGCCACATGTTGTTGCTGCCCAGTTTCGTTTTGGTCTGGCTCTCGAACATGGGTTCCTCCACGTCGATGGCGATGGCGGCTACCAGTCCGTTGCGGATGTCGGCATATTCCTGGTTCTTGTTGTAGAACTCCTTGATGGTACGGGCAATGTGTTCCTTCAAGGCAGTCTGGTGTGTGCCGCCTTGGGTGGTGTGCTGCCCGTTGACAAAGGAGTAGTACTCTTCGCCGTATTGGTTGGTGTGTGTGAAGGCAATCTCGATGTCCTCTCCTTTCAGGTGGATGATGTCGTAAAGGCCTTCGCTGGTCATGTTGTCTTTCAGCAAGTCCTCCAGCCCGTGGCGGGAAACGATGCGCTGGCCGTTGTAAATGAAGGTGAGGCCCGTATTCAGGTAGGTGTAGTTGCGCAACAGGGTTTCTACGAACTGGTTCTGGAAGGAATAGTTCAGGAAGAGTGTGGCGTCCGGTTCGAAGAAGATATAGGTTCCGCTTTCTTCTGTCGAGTCTTCGGTCACATCACTCAACAGCGTTCCTTTCTCGAAGATGGCGGTACGTACTTTGCCGTCGCGGTAGCTGCGTACCTCGAAACGGCTACTCAGCGCATTGACCGCCTTGATGCCCACGCCGTTCAGTCCGACACTTTTCTTGAAAGCCTTTGAATCATATTTACCTCCGGTATTCAGCTTGCTAACTGCCTCTACCAGTTTGCCTTGCGGAATGCCTCGTCCATAGTCGCGTACGCTGACACGCAGGCTGTCCTCTATCGTCACTTCTATACGCTTTCCGGCACCCATCTTGAACTCGTCGATGCTGTTGTCCATCACTTCTTTCAGCAACACATAGATGCCGTCATCGTTCTGTGAGCCGTCGCCCAGACGGCCTATGTACATACCGGAACGGACACGGATATGTTCCATGTCGTCGAGGTGGCGGATGTTGTCGTCGGTATATTCCACGCTGGAAACGGGGCTCTCTGTGATATTGTTGTCTGCTTCTTCCAGCGGCAGGGTCATATTGTTGTTATCTTCCATAAGTACGTTATTCCTTCATATTGCGCATTGCGACAAAGGTAATGAGAAATTCGGGGGTTCGCAAAAAAATAATGTCTTTTATGGACTTCTGACAAGCTTATATTCTGGATTTAGAACTTATTTTATTCCTTTCACAAAGCATCTTCTCCGTTTATGCTGTTCCGTCTTGAAGTACTCCCACTGCGCTTGCACCTTGCCGTTCAGCTCCAGCTCCGGATTACTCTCGGCATACTCGAAACCAAGTTGCTGATAGACGGGGATAAGGTCGGAGAACAACAATGCATTTACCCCCTTGTTCTGATACTCCGGTTTCACGGCAACCAGCAGCAAATCGAGCATCTTGGGATATTTCTTCAAGAAGATGGTCTTGGCCAGGTGATACCAACCCATAGGAAGCAGGCGCCCGTGGGCTTTTTGCAACGCTTCGGCGAGTGACGGCATGGAAATGCCTACGGCAAGCAGCTGGTCATCGGCATCGGTAATCAATGTCACCATGCGTAGGTCGAGGATGGGCAGGTACATCTTGACGTATTGGTCAATCTGCCGTTGGCTCAGTGCAGAATAGCCATAGAGTGGCTGATAGGCTTCGTTCATCAGTTCGAAGATGGCCTGACCGTAGTCTTGGGCAATCTTCTTGGCAGATGTGTATTTCTTTACCTTGAGGTTATACTTGCGCTGGATGAGGTCGGAGATGCGCTTGTGCTTGTCGGGTATGGCGTCGGGAATGTAGATTTTGTATTCCACCCAATCGGCATCCTTCTCAAAGCCCATGCGTTCCAGATGTTGCGGATAGTAGGGATAGTTATAAATGGTGGCCATGGTGCTGAGCTGGTCGAATCCTTCGATGAGCATACCTTCGGCATCGAAATCTGTGAATCCCAGCGGGCCTTGTATATGTGTCATTCCCCGTTCTTTTCCCCATTCTTCCACGGTGCGAATCAGGGCATCGGAGACTTCCGCATCATCGATGAAGTCTATCCAGCCGAAGCGGACTTCCTTTTTGTTCCAGGTTTGGTTTGCCTTGTGGTTGATGATGGCAGCTACACGTCCTACGATTTTACCTTCCCGATAAGCCAGGAAATAGTCGGCTTCACAAAATTCGAATGCAGCGTTTTTCTTCTTGTTGAAGGTGTTGAGCATGTCATCGAAAAGGTCGGGGACGGAATAAGGGTTGTTTTTGTATAGCAGGTAGTTGAAACGGATAAAGCGCTCCAGTTCCCGTCTTGTGGTTACTTTCTTGATTGTAATTGCCATAGTTGTTCAATATTGAGACCACAAAGGTAATGCAAACTGAGAGCAGAACAAAATAAGCTTGCTTATTTTTTATGCCGAGGTACAGCTTGCCTTATTTAAAAATACGTGATAATCTTTAAAATACCGCGTAGGGTGTTTGTAAATTTGCTGTTAGAGGTTGTATATCAGTACCGCTGTGTAGGCAATGTAGCAGAGAATCAGAATGCTTCCTTCCACCCGGGTGATGATGCGTTTCCCGAAAAAGATACCGAACAGCCAAAGCAGGATGCTGGACCCTACGAGTACCCACAAATCGAAATTGGTGATGCCCGTCAGACGCAGTGGAGTGATGGAGGCCGAACAACCCAGTACGAAGAATATATTGAAGAGATTACTTCCGATGACGTTTCCGATGGCTATTTCGGGGTTTTTCTTCAAGGCGGCTACGATGGAGGTGGCGAGTTCGGGTAATGAAGTGCCGCCTGCTACGAGCGTGAGACCGATGATGGATTCGCTGACACCCAATCCGCGGGCTATGCCGCTGGCACCGTCTACAAAGAAATTACCTCCGATGATGAGGCCGGCAAGTCCGCCGAGAATGTATAGGGCGGACTTCCACGCGGGTAACAGCCTGATTTCGTCTTCTTCCTGTAAGTGCTCCTTTTCCGGTTCCTTCATACTTCCATCCCTTTTTGCAATGGCAAAAGTATAACTCAGGAAAATGGTAAAGAAGCATAGCAGCAATAGGCCGTCGGTGATGCTGAGTATGTTCTCCCCACTGCTGTCCAGTAAGACGTCGTTGGCACAAATCAGCAGGGCGAAGGATGAAAGGATGCAAAGGGGTATTTCGCGTTTCAGTGTGTTACGGGTAATGGCTATCGGGGCAAAAAGGGCCGTACAACCCACAATCATCAGGGTATTGAACGTATTGCTTCCCACCACATTGCCGATGGCAATGTCTGCACTGCCTTTTAGGGCAGAGGATATGCTGACGGTGAGTTCCGGTGCGGAAGTGCCGAAGGCAACAATGGTGAGCCCGATGACGATGGACGGTATGTGGAAACGTTTGGCAACGGATGCGGCACCGTCTGTCAAGCCATTGGCACCCAGAAGAATGAGGAGCAGTCCTCCGACAAGAAACAATATATCCATAGGTATGTCAATTTTGAGTACAAAGATAATGCAAACCGGATACAGAACTTTCATGTTTGCATGAAAAAGTTATGTTGATTAGGATAGGAAGTTAAAAACATTCCGTATGTTTGAAGCATTTATTGGGTATATTTGCATAATTAAAGAATCAAATCAAGAAGTTTATATATGAAGGTTATCCGTGCTTTCTGTCTTTGTTGGCTGTTGATGCTGGCAGACGGAGTGTCAGCTCAGTTGGTAGATAAAGTGCTCAGTGTTTTAGGTGAGGATAGTGTGGGGAGTGTCACAGTGGCAAGGACTGACTCCGATTCGATTCAGTTGTCGCTTGTCCGGCAGGAGTTGGAAACAGCCCGGCTGAATGAGGCGAACCTGCGGATGGAAATGGAGCAGATGAAGTTGGCGGGCTATGCGGCCGATTCGGTGAAGCTGGCATTGCAGAAACAACGCATTGATTCGTTGCGGACGGTGACACCGGGTATTCCGGTGGTGGTGGAGAAGGACACTTTGTTCTATCTGTATGCCAAGCGTGGAGGGCATACGCCCCAACAGCGAGCCAAAGATGTAAGCAACGTCATCGAAGCATTGGGCACGCGTTTCAATCTGCGTCCGGACTCTGTTTATTTAGAGAGTACGGATATTGTTACAGACTTGATGTATGGCGAAAAGGTCATCATTTCCTTTACCGATCAGGATGCTTTGTGGGAAAACTGTACCCGCGACCAGCTGGCCGCCAGCAAGAGGCATGTCGTGGTGGACAAACTGAAAGCCATGCAGAAGGAGCATAGCTTGTGGCAGTTGGGTAAGCGTATCTTGTACTTTATCCTGGTGCTTGTGGGACAGTTCTTCTTGTTCAAGTTTACCAACTGGCTGTTCAGAAAACTCAAACTACGCATTCAGAAGCTGAAGGATACCAAGCTGAAACCGATCTCTATTCAGGATTATGAATTGCTGGATACGCAGAAGCAGGTCAACTTGCTGGTGTTTGTTGCCAACCTGGTGCGTTATGTGGTCATGCTGTTGCAGTTGCTGCTGACGGTTCCGTTATTATTCTCCATTTTCCCTCAGACCAAGAGCTTGGCTTATACATTATTCTCCTACATCTGGAATCCTATAAAGGTCATCTTGAATGGAATAGCCGACTATATACCCAATCTGTTCACTATCTTTGTGATATGCTATGCGGTGAAGTACCTGGTCAGACTGGTGCGCTATCTTGCCAATGAGGTGCAGGCTGAACGGCTGAAGATAAACGGCTTCTATCCGGATTGGGCCATTCCTACCTATCATATTGTGCGCTTCTTGCTTTATGCGTTTATGATTGCCATGATTTACCCTTATCTGCCGGGTTCCAAGTCGGGAGTCTTCCAGGGAATCTCCGTGTTTGTCGGCTTGATTGTTTCGCTCGGTTCCAGTACGGTTATCGGCAATATCATTGCAGGACTGGTCATAACCTACATGCGGCCTTTCAAGCTGGGTGACCGCATCAAGCTGAACGATACTACGGGCAACATCATTGAGAAAACACCGCTCGTCACCCGCATCCGTACTCCGAAGAATGAGGTGGTGACCATTCCGAACTCTTTCATCATGTCTTCCCATACGGTCAATTACAGCCAGTCTGCCCGTGAGTATGGATTGATTATCCATTCGGAGGTCAGTATTGGCTACGATGTTCCGTGGCGGAAGACACATCAGCTGTTGATAGAGGCTGCATTGAATACTCCTGGAGTGATAGATGATCCCCGTCCGTTTGTATTGGAGACTTCCCTTCAGGATTATTATCCGGTTTATCAAGTGAATGCCTATATCAGGGATGCCAACAGCCTTAGCCAGATTTACTCTGATTTGCATCAGAATATCCAGGATGCCTTCAACGAAGCAGGCATCGAAATCATGTCTCCTCACTACATAGCTACGCGTGACGGCAGTGAGACGACCATACCCAAGGATGACTTACGGGAGAAAAAGCAGTAAGGGAGCCGGTTATCGTGCCAGTAAAATCTCTGCAAACGGTACGTAGAACATAAACATCCTCCATTCCTTTGTCTGGAAATCATAAGTTTCGATGAAGTCGCCTTCACGATAGCCTGCAAACTGCACGTAGAGTTTCCTTGTCTGCCCGTCCTTGGAGTAGTACATGGCAGCGGAGCGTACGGCGTTGGGGTAGGTGGCGAAAGGCTCTTTCAAGTTTCCGGCAGTAGTATCCCATAAGCAGAATTGCGTATCTCCACCATTGGCACGGGAAACGATATAGCCTCCTTTGCATTGCAGGCTGTTTGGGTTTTCGGGGGATGGTTCCATAATCCGGAAAGGTATCAAGGCTTCGGCTTTGATGGGGTCGTAGCAGTGCATCTTTTCTTTGGCGATGTCTATCACGACGGGCGAGAAGGTGTCGTCGCCGTTGTTGGCCGAGAGCAGCATGTGGACGTCGGCTATCACGCCCGGATAGCGTGAGAGGGATTCGGGCTTCAGTCCATCCGGTAATGGTATTTCGGGAGTATGTATCGGTGGCATATTCAACCGGGTATATACCGGATAAGAGATGCTACAGTAGGTGAGGAGCTTATCTCCGGCCATTTCCAGGGAAACAGTGTTGTTGAAGTCCGAGCAGATGGTAATTGCGTTACGTTCTACCGGGTTACACCAATAGTGCATGCAGAGGTCGTATCCGTCGATGAAACTACTGCCGTCTTTCTCCCGTATCCCGCAGAGGATGTTGGTGCCGGGGATGTTGGCGGCAAGGTGGAAATCTTCGTCGTCATGGAACTGGATTACTTCCGATATTTCTTGTGTTACCAGGTCGATACGGGTGATGCCGCGGGGAACGGTCGGTGTGTAAATGGCGTGGGAGTTGGTGATACCGTAGAGATATGGTTCTTCGGGGGATTGTCCGTCGGCTACCGAAATCTGGCCGAGAGGCTGAAGCTGTCCTGCCCGTTCCAGGAACATTTCTACCCGTGAGGCGGGCCAGTGTCCGGGGGCAAGGAAAGTAATGCTGTTGGTGGTTTGCTCCGTGGTAACGGCGCGTGTGTAGCGTGAATACCCTTCGGGAAAGAGAGGATTGTCGGCTATCGGCCAGTAGATGTCCAATATGATTTGGTCGCCGCTCTGCAAGCCGTCGGCTTTGACGGTCACGGCATCACCGGGATTGAAGGTCTTTCCGGCATCGGATATGGTGATATTGGTCACAAAAGCGGGTTGTTTCTCTTTGTCGTCATCACTGCAAGCGGCAAGTAGCAGGCTGATTAGTAGCAGGAAGTGTATCTTCTTCATCATAGTTATGTATTGACAAATGCAAATATAGGGCTTTTTCTTGTATTCCTGCGGATAGGCTTTGTTTTTGTCGTATGAGATGGAAAAATCCTCCTACGAAACATGGTCTTTTGCTTCGTGGGAGGAAAGTGGTTGTTCGGCAGGGCTTCGGGGGAATGCGCCTGCTTGCGTGCCGGCTTGGATTATTTGCTGCGCGTCACCGTGTGCAATACATTCCCTTTCTTGTCAATCATGCGCAGTTCCAGTGTCTTTTTGCTGGCCGATACAATGGAGAAACCCGGTTCGGGGCTGCAGAATACGGTCCCTTCGATGGGCTTCACCTTGCGGGCGAGCGAACCGGCAGAATTGGTGATATAGTCGATGTCGCTGCCTGCCATGCGTACGTGCTGGAAGTTGTGGATGTGCCCGCAGATGTACATATCCACCTTGTGCTTGCGCAGGATGGGATCGAGACGTGCCTGCATATCCGCGCGTTCGCTCTCGTCCTTCGGGGTTTCGGCATAGATGGGATGGTGTCCGGCAACGATAACCCAGTCCTCTTTGGCGGCAGTCAGTACGGAATCTATCCAGGAAAGTTGTTGCTGGTAATCCTGCTTGCAGGCATCGGGATAGGTCTCGCTTTCGTTGCGGTATTTGTCAATCATCGGGGCGGTGTCTACCCAAAGGATGCGGATGGTAGCGCCGTTGTCCTCGAACGTCTTGGTATAATAACGGGCGGGCATGGTCCAGCGGCGGCTGATATTACTGTAGTCGAGCACAGCCTGCGTATTACCGCGGTATTCGTGGTTGCCCAGCAGGGGAAACCAGTCTATCATCAGCTCCGGGTGGCTGTAAATAAGTTCGTAGTTGGTCATCCAAAGCGGGTCGTTCACGCTACGTACGCCTTCAAAGTGGTGTACATCGCCGGTGGCAAGAACGAATTCGGGGCCTACTTCTTCTGCCATTTGTCCCATCAGTTCGGCGATGGGCTTTTGGTCGTAGTAGCCGTTACGGCCGAGGTCGTTGGCTACGTAGAAGTTGAACTTCTTGTCGAAGATGGAGTAATCGGTGATTTGGGCAATGGCTGCGTTGCCGAGTAGGGCAATAAACAGTAAAAGGAATATTTTCTTCATTGTCATTATTAAATTGTTGAGTAGTTAATGTTGATAACTTGTTGGGATAGAATTCGCTGTTTAAAAATTAATCTTCACTCCCGCATTCACTTTCACGCCGTAGTATTCTGCCTGCATGGTACGGTCTTTTGTGCCCTGGTAGTAGCGTAGCGGTTGGTTCAGCAGGTTGTTGGCTTCGGCGTAGAAGGTAGTCTTGAACTTCTTTCCGAAGGTATAGCTGGCGTTTACGTCCATATAGTTCACCTTGTCGTAGTAGCGGTCGTAGAAGGTGCTTTCTCCCATTTCGTCGATGAAATCGGAAGCGAAGTTATAGCTCAGGCGCAGATTCAGACCGCCTTTCTCAAAGTATAGGGAAGCATTTGCGGTATGCTCCGGAGAGCCTGGCATGCTCAAGTCTTTCTCATTCTCGCGGCCTTCGAAGTTGAAGTCTTCCACACGGGAGTGGGTGTAGGTGTACGTTCCGTAGAAACCTACATATTTCAGAGCGGGAGCAATGAAGCTGAAGTCGCGCTGGTAGGATAACTCTACCCCTACCAGGTTGGCGTTGCCCGCATTCTTGGGTTGGGTGAAGCGGGTGTAGGTGTTACCCTGGTATTCGTAGTTGGTGCTCACCTGGTCTACGATGAAGTCGTCTATCTTCTTGTAGAAGATGCCGGCGCTTATCAGACCGATGCTGCGGAAGTAGTAGTCGGCACTCAAGTCGAAGTTGTAGGAGACGGTAGGTTTCAGCTCCGGGTTTCCGATGGTGATTTCGTTGTCGGAACGCTTGATGTTCACACTGGGCACGAGGGCCGAGTATTTGGGGCGTGACAAGGTTTGGGTAAACGAACCGCGCACTTTGAAGTCATCGTTTACATTCCACTTTACGAGCAGCGACGGCAGGAAGTTGATGTAGCTGTTGCGCTGACGGTCGGTCTTGCTGGTGAGGTCTTCGTCGGCATCGTAGGTGCGTCCCGTATAGGCAAGGTTGGTGTTCTCTATGCGAAGTCCGGTCATCAGTTCCACGTCTTTTGTCAGTTTTTGGTCGAAGCGGAGGTAGCCGGAAGTCACGGTTTCGCGGGCGTTGAAGTTTCCGGCAAGTTCTTCCTGTACCTGCTCTTTCTCAAAGAGGGAAGCGTTGTTCAAGTCTAAAGAGCCGGTGTATTCCTTGCTGGCGTAGATGCCTGCCTGGTATTTGTTGTTGGGCATGAAGTTCTTGTTGGTCTGGTCCACTGTATTTGCCAGGCTGTTCGTCATGAAGGCATCCTCGTCCAGAGGAGAGTATTCGTAGAAGTCCACTTCTTTATCCTTGGTCTTGCGCACTACCTTTGCGCCGAACTTCAGCTTGTTGCCGTTCTTGAAGGGAAGTTTGAAGTTGGCGGAGAACTTCAGGTCCTGCTCCTTGATGTCTTCCTGCTGTTCCGTCAGCTCTTTCAGGCTGAATTCATCGTTCAATGTCATGGTAGAGCCTGTTTTGGAGCTGGCAAAGGGTTGGCGTTCGTCGCTCAGGTCCATGTCGAACTTCTGTTTCTTCAGTTGGAAGTCGATGTAGCGTTCGTTGGGACGTTCTTCGCTAGCTTTGGCATAGCTGGCGTGCCAGTCCATGGAGAGGGCGCCGAAGAGGTGTTCGCCGCCGAGGGCAAAGTCCATGGTGCGCTGGCGTTCCAGGCGGGCGTTACGGTTGTCCGGCGTACCGGCTTTGGTCTGTATGCGTATGGTGGCGTTGCCGTCGGGGTCAAGGTCTTTCAGCGTGGTACGGTAGCGGTTCTCCCAGTCGTTGCGGTTGTTGAAGATGCCTTTGAAGGTCAGTTTGTGGTTGGCATTGATGTCCCAGTCCAGTGCGGCAGAGTAGCTTTGGCGTTCGCGGGTGACGTAGTATTGGCGGATTTGGTAGTCGTTGACGTACGTCTTGCCGTTGTCATCCTGCTCCCATACAAATTCGGTGTCGTAGGAACCGGAAGGTGAGTTCTGATAGGAGGCCGATACAATCAAGCCGAGTTTGTCGTTGAAGAAGCGGTCGCCGTAGGTGAAGCCAAGGTTCAGTTGCGCCTTTTCGCTCACCCAGTTGTAGCCGGTTCCGGCGGTGGCGGCAATGGTACGCTTGTAGGGGGAGTTCTTGGTGACGAGGTTGATGCTGCCGCCGATGGCGTCGCCGTCCATATCGGCGGTTACTACCTTGTTCACTTCGATGGTCTGAATCATGTCTGCCGGAATGAGGTCGAGCTGTACGTTGCGCGTATCGCCTTCGGCAGAGGGAACGCGGTTGCCGTTGATGGTGACGGAGCTGAGGTCGGCACTCGTGCCCCGCACTTGCCCGAAGCGTGCCTCGCCTTGGTCGTACTGCACGTTGATGCCGGAGATGCGTTTAAGGGCGTCACCGATGTTGGAGTCGGGGAACTTGCCTACCTGGTCGGCAGAGACTACATTCGTAATCCCCATGTTGTTTTTCTGTGAGTTGATGGCACGGCGCTGTCCCTGAAAGGCGCCGCCTACCACCACTTCCTGCAACTCCACGCCTTCGTTCAGTACGACGTCTTTTTCCAGTGTACGGCCTGCGGGGATGGTGATTTTCAGTTCTACGGGAGAGTAGCCCACGTAGCTCACCTTTACTGTATAGGTTCCCGGGTCAAGGTTAGAGAAAGTGTAGAAGCCGTTGACGTCGCTCGTCACGCCAGTGTGTAGTTTCTCGATGTAGATGGATGCGCCCGGGAGAGTTTGTTTAGTGGCGTCGATGATGCGTCCACGTACAGTTCCTTGTTTCGTGACATTTGCTTTTTCGTCGGCAATGGCCGTATTGACGGTGGCGGTGAATAGGAGTAAGAATAAGAATGCTCTCAAAATCTGTTTCATACTTGTTATTATCTGTTAATAATCTGCCGCAAAAGTAGAGGGTTACCGTTACGTGGAGGTTGCGGAGCGTTGAAGAACAGATAACGATTCAGTTACAATGAGGTTACATAAATTCTTGGAGGTAGTACCCTTTCGGCGGTATCTCCCTTTGCCGTCATCTGGCAGACTGACGCTAAAGATGCACGAGATGTGCATCTCGGACTGTATGAGATGTACATCTTGAGCAACATGAGATGTACATCTCGTGCAGGGGAAGGTATAGGGGTTGGTGTCTTATCCCGTAGCCTGGCAGCGGATAAGTACCTTCTTCTCGTCTGCCAGAGTAGTGGCAAAGAGATAAGTGCCTCCCCCTTCGGCCAATTTCAGTCGTTTGCGCAGTTCGGCCACGGTGGCGGGGAAGTTGCGCACGGTGAGGTTCGCCTTTTTCTCGGCAGCCAGCATCTCTTTCACTTCTTTCTTGCCGAAGCCGCAGGAGGAGGTAATCCGGAACTTGCGGCCGGGGAAGTCGGGAAGGAGGCTGTCCGAAGTGTAGAGGTGGCTGTTGGGATGCAGCTTTTCAACCTTATATAATGAGGAAAGGCTACGAAACGCTCCGGCTTTCAGCACGGAGGCATTCGGTTCGTAGAGGTATGATTTCAGTTGAGGGGTGCAGGGGCATGTGCACTCTTTCTCTTGCCCGCGGGTGAAGACGAGGGTCTGGGGAGCCGGAGCAGAGGTGAAGTTGATGCAATGGATGGGGACGTCGTCTGTTGGCAGGCTTTCGCCTTGTCCCAGCAAGAGCAGCAGTTCCTTGCATTCGTTGCCCACGGAGACGATGTGTGCCTGGCGGACATGCTTTAAATCGTTCAGGGCAAGGGTGAGGTCGAGCATGGGGGAGAGTTTTACCAGTACGTGTCTTGCCTTGCGCAGCAGCAGTTCTTCGAGGGCGGCTATATCGGGTTCGCAGTCGCCGATGGCTACGGTCTTTCCGCCGTGTCCGTCGCGGCGGGCAGGGTCTATGAATATACAGTCCACGGGCTCCATCTCTTGCAGATGGCAGACGCTGTCTGCGTGGCAGACGGAGATGTGGTTCAGGCCGAGGACAGGGAAGTTGTGTGCGGCTATCTGGCAGAGGGTTTCCTGGCGCTCGACGTAAGTGGCATGCCCGAAGCGGGAGGAGAGATAGGCGCAGTCGATGCCGAAACCTCCGGTGAGGTCGGTAAAGGTGCCGGCTGATGTGGGGGTACTGTTCTGCGCGGGATGTTCTTGTTCTGTATGTAGCAGGTTAGTTATAATCTCCGCTTTATACTGTGCCGTTGCTTGGGAGGAGCATTGTTCCAGAGAAAGGTGGGCGGGGTAGAGTATATGCTCGTTCTCGGCCCATGCGGGTATCTTCTCTTTGGCAATCTGCCAGCCGGAAATCTGTGTGATGGCGGCGGGCATGTCTACCGAAGGGTAGCGGCGTGCCTGCAAGGCAAGGCTGCGCACGTCGTCGCGGCGATGCTCGCGGATGAAGCGGAGGGTGTCTTGGGATAAAGGCATGGCTTGGCTTATTTATTCTGATGCAAAGTTATCTCAAAAAGGACAAAGTGGGGCATAAATTCGCAGCTTTCTGTCTGATTATTTTTCAGACA